>JAABUK010006284.1_pt1 | contig 17846 bp, 19 predicted proteins | sample 5559141 | NCBI WGS metagenome assembly JAABUK01 (sample SAMN10711869, study PRJNA513367) | rock metagenome | isolation source: Antarctica rocks | place: Antarctica: Victoria Land, Pudding Butte nord | collected 2016-01-03 | reverse complement strand
CCCCAACAACGAATGCCTCGCTGGAGGGTAGATAAAGTCATAAACGGCGCCGTAACGACCTGAGAATGCGTTTATGATGCAAGAAGATATCACAGTTTTGGATCTTTGCCATCGTGTCCCACCAGAATTCCCTCCTCTTTTCCCAGCGAGTCGGCTATAGAACTCCCTTCCATTGCCAGATCCTTGGCGCCATCCTCTATCCCAGGTAAGGGTTTGATAGAGTTATATTGTAATATCGGGCTGCTACTTGCATGTTTATCAGCTGTCGAGTGTGATTCGGTCTTCTTCCGGCTCATGTACTCTCCAAGGCTGACCTTCTTCTTGACAGGGCTGGGCTGAACATGACTCGAGACTGAGGCGGAGAAGAGCGGAGGATAGCTGTTATGAGTATGATTGGAAGTATGCGAGAACGGTGACCGAGAGGGAATTGAACTGGGAGTGGCGGTAATGGAGGGCTCTGGATTGTCCTGAGGTGTAGGCGGAAGCTGAACGTGCAGATCGGCGGAGCGGAATCCATTGACTGGGCGAGACTGAACATCAGGCGGCTTCCTGTCAGTCAAAATTGATAGCAGAGGAGGAGACTTGACGTCCCCAACTACTGCCAGGTCTGGCAGATTTGGCGCTTGATCGGGAGGGCGAGGCTTCTGTACCGGAAGATCCGACGGTAGGCTGTCTGGATCAAGTGTCACACCAAGACCGACATCATGCATCTCTGCATCCTCTGAGGGATGCTGGCCGACAAGGACGGTCGAATTGATAGGCGAAGAGTTTTTCATCTGGACATCAGGAGGCTGTTGGCTGCCAGCTTGCAGATCGCTAGTAGGCGTAGAGGCTGCCCGTTCAAGTTCCTCTAACTTTACCCGATCTCTTTGGCATCGCAACAGAAGACGCTTCGTCAAAGATACAAAGGGCTTTCGCGGTAGGATCTGAGCCCCCGTGGGCTTGTACCAGTCGTCATTCTTGTCAGGATCGGTTTGTACAGAAGAGTCGACATAGTTCTGACGAACGAGTGGTGAGGCTGCCAGGGGAGGGTTCAGGTGCGACAACTTTTTGTGGGGCATGTGGGAAGAGTTCTGTGAGCCCAAGGTACGCGAGCTTTTGCTGGTAAGAGCGCCTGATATCCTTTGGGAAGTGCCAGAGTCCATGTATCGAGGCCTAGAAGAGATGTGCGGAGTACTTGGCTGAGACTGGGAAATTGCGGTATGACCTAGCTGCTGGCTAGTGCCAGCAGAAGGTGTATTGAGATTGGAACCACCGCTGTTTCGCTTCTTCTTCTTTTGAGCAGGCTGGTGCTTGTCTTGCTCAAGATTCTCGAATGTTTTCTCCAGTGCCGCGATTTTTCTCTTCTCACGAACAGAGAGCTCTTGCCCGAGAGCAATTCCATGCGTGGGCGTCATCTCCCGACTTCGCGGCTTGCTCCGTACAGACCCTGATGTAGATCGGCTATCCTCGCGATCGTCGTCATCTTGATGCTTCATTCCTTCACTTGCGGCCCTGCTATTTGTGGCCTGGCCAGTACTGGGCGGTGATGTCTTATTGGCGTAGCCGTTACGACCTTTCTTAGACACGCCGTTTGATAAGTGGGAAGCGGAATTGACGTTGGCAGCACCATGGCGTCGATCATATCTGGCCAAAGCGCATTGACTCGGGACGCCGCATGCACAGCCACCGAAGTCTGCCAGGACTTTCCCTACCCAGTCGACAGCATAGTCTTCGCCCGCATCGACAATACCCTCACGCTTTATCTCCTCATTGTTGCGACTATGAACGAAGTTTCTCATGTGCTCGTCCAAAACCCATCCTATCGTCAACTCTGATCCCGCTTCTAGATCAGTCTTGGCGACAAAGCAAAAATGGTAGTCCCCCTCCTGCAAGATGGTTTTCATGCTCAGGTTGGGCCGACAGCTTCGTCGTAAGTATCGGGAAGCCGTGCCTTCGGACCGCGTATCAATGTAGATGGGTAACTTTGGGTGGAAGAAAACAAAAGGAACAGGGTGTCGAAGGTAGTCCCATCGGTTTAGCGGATCCTCGATGTAGTCCTTCATATGACCAACCTTACCCTTCAGCTCACCCACTATCGAGTCCTGTGGAATGGACGAATCAATAGTAAGGAAAGTCCATTGCGGATGCTGGCCATGAGGATCCGAGGAAGGGTGCTGCTTATGTTGTTTGTGGAGCTGCGGGAGCGTCATTGAGTCAACAGGTTGTTCGCAGCGATGGAACACATCTCCCGGTGACAATCCATTGGTAGCTTCACGAAGTGACTGACTATCGCGCGACCAAGATGAAAGACTTCTGGTAATTGTAATGTCGTTGAACAGATTGGCTTGTGAGGGAGTATCGCCAGGATCGTCATCGTAAAGATGTAAGAATTCAGGACTATATGGTTCGCTGGAGTATCCGTTTGGTGAATGGTTCTGCGGCATTTTTGAAGGACTTTGCATTGCGTGCGATGTAGATCCGGAACGTTTGCCAAATTGGGTCGAGGGCGCAAATGGGGTCATTGGAGAATTGACCGAGCTGGAGAGGCGATGATTCGTTTTAGGTCTTTTGGCGTGTGGGAGCTGGTCTCGAGGACTTCGGCTAGTACGGTCGTGGGGAAAGGCAAGATCGTTTCTATCGTGAGACCAGCCGTTTGTAAGTGTGGCATTCGACTCTAGTACCTTGATCTTTTTCTTATGGCTTTTGGTGGTTGTTTTCTTGATCTTCTTCTCGCCCGGGTCAGGCTGTTCCATTCTCGTGCTTTGTCGCTCGGTCGCTCTTTTCGCATCCAGAGGCCTGGGCTCACAATCGGCGCAGAAGTGGATGATCGCGCTGACATCAGGGACCATCCCATCGGCGTAATAATAGCATTCGATGTGCTGCCAAGTCTCGCACCGGTCGCAGAACACTGTGTTTCCATCATCCTCGTTGAAGCGACAGATACACTTGATAGTGTAGTCTTCCTCGTCTTCGATGCCAGGCACAGCGTGCTTCGACACTTGAGCAACCTTGACCGAGGTAGGAACAGATCCGTTCGTGTGGACTACAGGCGCCGTGAGCGTGTTGAACGATAAAGCGATATCTGTCATAATATGGCCGACAAATCCTCCGTGTCTTTGTGGGTGCGAGGATAGGGTCGTTCAGAGATTTCTGGGTCTGACTCGCATGACGTTTGGAGGTAGCGGGAGATTGCCGAAGAGTCTATACGTCGACTATGCCGACAATGTCGATAAGCCAAGCTCAAGTGACAAGTGGCAGTTGTATGCGATGCTGAAGGTACCGGGTTCGGAAATGTGACTCGAAGTGAGGGTGAGTTGAGGATCAAAGAGCCGTCGAGAGGAAATTTCAAAGAGCATTCGCCGCGATTTATCATGTAGAGGCCGTGATATCAATCATTAAGAGTGAACCAAGGCTTGTCCCATCCGTTGGTCGTGACAACTGACAGATTTGACGGCAATCAACCGTGTCTCAACGGGCTGTTAGGAATGGCGGTGTCCTTTTGCGCGCAGTGGGTTGGAAGTTTACGGTGGTAGAGACACTGTTGCTTGGCGACTGTTGACCACTGAGAAGAGAAATGTCAAGTAAGTAGCAAAGGGCGGGGGGGTGATGGTCGGATATGTTGTTGTTGTTGTTGTTGTTGTTGTTGTTGTTGTTATTGTTCAAGAGGCTGCTGTTGGTGAGGGCGAAGGATTCTAGAGAGGGAGGAGTAGATAAAACTAAAGGGCCAAGTTCGCACTTACTTTTCCATTTGCGACTTGAGCGAAACGACGGGGGATCGACACGGGAGCAACTAAGAAAGGAAATATTTTGGATTATTCATGCACCGACCAATCACATCGACAAGCGATAGATACCGCTTGCTTGTAAGCTGTAAAGTTGTATGCAGACTTTGCAGAGCCACTCCGGCCCCTCAGTTGGATGCTTCGAATTGCCCGCCCGCTGCTCGAGGAGCAGAGGAGCAGAGGAGCAGCGAAGTAACCATGTTGAGAAAAGAAATACTGCAAGGAACGTGTTACTCGTGCAAGTCGTGCTTGTTTCGGAACATCGAATGGACAGGATGGAGGACCACTTCCAAAGCGCGTCGAGCTCAAGGAGAGCCGCAGCAGAGCATTGTCACCATTGCCCCTCCGCTCTGCTGGCCGATGTCTAGTCGACTGTAGGTGACGCAGGGTATCCCTGAGACCTGCCGCTGCCCCGGAGAGAATCAAAAGAGTCGCCGGGACCGAGTACATTTGTACTGATATGTTGTCAAAAGTTGCTGTGGAGAGGAGAGGCCTTGGTGTCAGCTGGTCCATTAGAACAACCTCCTTCGGTCACCAAAGAGGGAGTGGGGGGCCATCGCTAATGGTTACTGTCAAAAGCGCTTTGTTGCAGGTTAACAGAAGCCTTGCGGAATTCATCCTCACTCAGCAAGGAGCATGTGACAAGCAGCTCGTGCGGCACAAAGACCAATTGGAGAGTTGGAACAGTCGAGTCGAGCAACGACTTTGTTTCCTGGTTTTGCTTATCTACCTTACTTTACTTCTCAAGCCGGTACTCTACTAGTGTGATAGGTGGGTTTACATGCATGTGGAAGAAATCAATTCCGCCGTTGGACGATCCAAACATCTACCAGAGTCCAGACTCAGAGACATGTCGCCGCCAACTAGGTAGAGTAGAAGCTGTTGTTTCATCCATCTTCCGCCTGTTCCATCTCATAAGACAGCCAGTAGGGAGAATTCAGTAGACTAAGGTATTTTGATGAACCTCTCAAAAACACAACGAATCTTCGTTCATTGTGACCTTCAACCCCGGGATGCCCTTTGGCAGTCGTTGGTTGATTACCGTTCAAAGTTGGAAGCGACTCTCAGACTCTCAGTCAGTCTTCGTAGGTCTGAACAACGAGGTGCTTTATTTGTGCCAGATGCTTTAGAAATGAACCCACTTCGAAACGACCCGACATTCATCCTCTAACGCCAGCAGATAAGTATCACCAAAATCCTTTTTGATCACTGTATTTAAGTACTTCAAATCCCAACATGTTCAAGGTATCTACCTAGCCTGGAGGATAAGGTAAGGAAGGTAGCGTGTGTTGGTACGGTAACGTAAGGCGATGTATTCATAACTAGTAAACAATACCATACCCGCTAGATACCTTAGGGCGCAGGCCGCCAAGACTCGTTGCCACGCTTGTAAGGTATATGTACCTACCTTACCTTACCTACCTGAGGTACATCGTTCGTCACTCATGATCCCGCGCCAAAGTTGTGCACTTGTGTGAACTACCTTATATCTCCGTAGTCATCCCAGTGTTCTTTCTGCCTACGGAGTACACTACCTTGTTACACTGATAACGTTCTCGCAATAACCATGAAGCTTATAACCATATTCCTACCATTTGTCCTTTCCTCACTTGCCGCTTCCAAGTCATCAAGCTTCTTCGGCCGCGATCAGAGAGTCCTTGATGACGACCGTTCAGTACCAGGCGACAACCCGCTCGAGTACTGCCAGGCGGACACAACCAAGGATATCCTGACTATAGATTATGTGAATTTAAAACCTAACCCGCCTGCAAAGTCAGTAGACTACACCTACAAGCGCAGAGCCTTACAGCTAACATAACCCAGAGGTGCGACACTTACCATCGAAGCCAAAGGCAACTTCACCCAAGAGGTTGTACAAGATTCCTACGTGAACTTGCAGATCAAATACGGTCTAATAACCCTGATCAATTCGAAGCAAGATCTTTGTGAGCAGATGAAGAATGTAGATGAAGAGTGCCCATTGGAGGGTGAGAAGGTTATAAAGAAGGACGTGGAGCTGCCAAAGGAGATTCCAACGGTACGTAGCGTATAGTTCCATCCCATGTAATGCTATAATGTTGAGCTAACCCTCTAAATTTTAGGGAAAGTACACTGTGCTTGCGGATGTTTACACAAAAGACGACGTTAAGATAATCTGTCTTGAAACCACTGTGCATTTCTGATGGAGACGAACTGCGACGTTCTAGCTCGGTTTGCACTACATACAGGGTTGTGTTACATGATCAATAGTACGATAGCAGCAGGTTTCCCACTCAGAACGGTAGCGAGGGCAAACAGAACGATTGATGTGCGTTTAATATTTCTAGTGTTTACAGGCGCTGCAACAGGTGCATGGGTCTCAAAGGCCTCTAGTTGCTCGAGGATAGCCCGTATCATACCCTCCAGTGTATCAGTAGTCTACATTCGCCGCGCAAAGTATGCCTTTGTTGGGGGGAAATATCCGTGCAACTGTCAAGCCCAAACCCATAGATACCATGATATGCTATGCTCTTCATCCCAGGTGTAGCACCCTGAGCCTCCGACAATATCTCGATTAAGCCAACCGGCTTCCTCTAATTAGATTCTCCTTTACTCCCCAAATAGTCTCCTCACTCTCTTTAATACACTATCTTTTTCTGGGTCGTACGGGTGGTCTTTGCTCGGAATCTCCAGCACCGCAGGAAAGGCGTCTGTATATGTATCTACTCGGTCTCTTATCTTCTCAGCGATCTATATACAGATATGTCAACGCAAGAGCCCCAATATAGTCAGCAAACAGCAACGAACGCACATGTTGATTGATAAGAAGAATGGCTATGTCCTTGCGCTTTTGTGTGAACCTATCAAAAGCCTCGGCAATGGTTGCGTTTTCGGTTTTCGCATCCACGACAAGGAAATTCTTCTGCGCATCGGGAGGTTGTGTGACGTGCTACAAATCGCCCGTCAGCATTGTCCAGAAGAGCTACAGACGTCGCATACCCCAATGCCAGCCAACAGTAGACCTGTCACCGAGTCCTAGGTTAATACCATGTGAGCTTCTAACTAGCATCGACAGCGCAGGCGAACTACAGACCTCATCTCCAATGACTGCAAGGAAATGTCGATCCTTGTATGCGGAAGTTGGTGCGGCCATTTTTGACGTCCTGGCTATTACATGAAGGTAGAGCTACCTAAAGTTCGAATATCTGATGACAGCCCCCAAGCGTGCCAAGCTCCACAAGGTTGATGCATACCCCCTGTCCAGCCCTACCCGCCTTCGGTCCGCCTTGGCTACACTCTTTGTGTGTTTGTAAACATGTGTTTTTCACCAGGGTTGTCACATTTCGGAACTGTCATGAGAGTGGAAGCTCGGCGAGATCTTCGAGAGTGGCATGTAATGCCAGCAGTGCCATCTTACCTCCCTCTGAACTGTCGAGATGCCCCGACTCATCCGCCGCCGACCACTGGCGGAGCGCATACAAGCATATCTCAATCCACTAGACTTCCTCCTTTGGCTCTCGGAAGAACTTGACTCGAGCGATTGGGACCAATGGCAGAAAGATTGGGCAACACCTATAGGGTTTGCGCTCAACGTTGTATTTTTGATTGCAAGAGCAAATAGTGGATCTAGCTCAAGAACGAAGGGGGATGATGTCTTTGGAGAAGATGAATCCCACGCCGGATGGCTTGCTTGGTTTGTGCGCAGATTCTGAGACGGCACAATGAGTTGACAGTACGGAGACTTACACGGTACAGGCAGCCTTCATCGTTCACTTCCTTTCACTTCTCTCGTTCGCAAATGCCGCATACACTTTCTACCGCCAACGCCACTACAGATTGTTCGAAACCTCAGTAGACGCTGTACCAAGTACTCCCTCGGCGCATCGTGTCCGCGTTGATTCCTCACCCCTCTCCTCATCCCCCTTGCGCTTTCTCTCCAGTATGCTTGCGACAGATAGCGCAGAGTCCAGAACACATCCGGACGCCGCAAGAGACGTGTGGGAGCTTGCGGTATGGGACCCAACGCCGTTGTCTCTCAGGATGTTTTGTTTGTTCAGTCCAGGCCATGTCTTGGTTTACTGGCTTTTCTTACCAACTGCTGTCCAAGATCCTCGGCCAAGCACTACAGTAGTCACCACGATAGTGTTGGCGGGCTTGCTCTCTGCACAACTTATGATGCTACAAAGAAACTTTTCTCAGCAATCGAAAGATACGTCTGTTATACACAAAGAGGTGTTGAATGAATATGATACCAAATACGTCCATCCACGAACACAACCTCATATGCGCGATGTTGGCACACAATACACGAGTTCCGGAACTTCAATGCATGGCCTCCCTCGACATGAAGCAGATGAGAATTCAGTAGACACATACTCGCCCATGATAATTCTACAAAGAAGTTTTCAAACACGCCCTAACCCCAATTACATCAAACACGTTGATCCCGAGGGCTACGCCCGACGAGCAACTTCGCCTTCAAGAAGTGCCTCAACCAGCATGGCTCCACCCCTGCGAACGCCTGCTCATTTACGCGATGCATCTTCACCAATACGTCCACGTACCGCCATACGTCAACCGCAATTCAAGCCCTCGACCAGTGACGGGGGAAGTCTTGGCGTTTATTCACATGCCAACTCCCCACTCAGAAAAGCGACGTCGACAAATTTCCCAGACGCGCATCGTCAGCGTGGAAGAAGTTCAAGCCCTGCGAAGCGAGAAGGTAGTCCATTGAAAAGAAGTAGTGTGCCTGGAGGCGCCAATACGACGCGTTGGGCACATTTGCAGGGGACGCCAGCTAGAAGGGAGAGTGGAATGTTTTGAGCATGGGTTTGTATAATCAGAGCATGCTTGTAATAGTACAAGGGTAGTGGTAGATTCCCAATAATGTTTGTTCTGAGCTGCTTAGCATTGACCCATGTTACCGCAAATGTGCTCGTGCCAGACCAATACTCAAGGTTTCCACATCCGACTTTGAATAGCTTAACCCTGATATTATCTAGTCTAGCTCTTCATACAAAGTTTAGAACTTTGTGAGTAAATGAGTCAATCATGAGTTTGAGCAAGTATATCAACTCACCAACCGGGCAATTCGCATGAGAGGCCGCACTGGGGGTATACAATGGCTATTCCCCTCCCCCAAACTCGACTTCTCTCCTCGTCGCATGCCCGAGGAATTATGGAACCCTCGACAGCCTAGGTGCACAAAATCTCGTCTCATCGACTTTTACAATCAGCCACATCGATCATCGGTAACACCAACCACATAAAATTCGAAAAGTACTGGTAGTCTAGTTGAACATACTTTCCACATCACCATGCGACTATTTCGACGATCGAAGAAGGAGAGGAGATGCCAATCTGGAGACGCAAGGCCCTTTATCGAAGGGGCAGGAATATGTCTCAACCCGGACGATAGATTGTTCTTTGACGACGCCGATTCAAAGGTCCTGTTGTCAGCGCCAGACAGTTTTTTTCGCCGCCTGTCAAAGAAGTCCCGGGAAAAGCCAGCACCACCGGCGACACTCAAATACCCTCAAACCCATCTCTTTCGACATGTCAAACCAGAAGACAAGCTCACCAACTGGGGCGCAGACCCCATCACGGGGGTCCGCTACGAGAATCCACATAGATATCTCGACCCGCCAACCGAGAGCATGCGTTTCGTTTCCTCGTCGTCGCCCGCCCCTCAAGTGGAGAAGTTACTTGGTGGAAAGTGGCCGGTTAAGAGTCACCGCCATTACCCGGCTAAACCTCCCGGCCAGGTTTCGGTTGAGATCCCTCATTCGCGAGTTGAGGCTCCCGCGCCAGCCAGGCCTGCGCAGTCCACCACGAAAATCAGCTATCTGGAGACACTGCCAGCCAAGAAATCATCGCTGAATTCTTCAGTTCGACAACAGCCGAAGAGGAAGGAAGAAAACCCGCCTCCTCCGCTCCGGCCGCCTCCACCACCTACGCCACTGCCCATAGGGCCCAGTATTCCAGAATGGCTGACGGTAGTCGAGAAAAGTCGATCGACGACCCTGGACCAGCTGTCAACCGAAAGTCCACAACGACAAAGGTCAAGGAGGAAAAGTCAACGTTCGCGTGCGCTGTCCAATGATACCAAACTTCCAAACGTTCAGGAGCCGAAGGAAGACCCTCGCCATACGCCAGTCGATCCCGCCAAAGTAGCGACCGAGTCGCCGAGAAATCCACCCCGACAAATGGTAGAAAAGAAAAGCCCGGTCCGTCTAATTCCTCGAGTGTTCATGTCGATAGTTCGCCATATCCTCTTGACAGTCGACCCGTTTCTTCCGGCATGGAGAATTTCCCGAAATTCAGAAGTCGCCCAGGACGAATTAATGAATGCGTGGTGGAGTGTGTGGTTAGCGATGGTATATTGTATGGCTTTATGGGGGCTTCTCATCACAATTGGGAGTTGTTTTTCTTTCCTGGCGAAGGGATTCAACTGGGTGCTTGGGATTGTTTCGGTGGTTATGGTTTTGAGCCTTTTCAGTAGTTGTTGTTTAGCAAATGGATGACTATCAGACACCTATCGCATCAACCTGGCCCAGTCTCGGCAAACTCGATGAATTTACCATCTACATTTTGCTTCCATATATGCAATATGCCACTATCGCCAGTTGATGCAAATGCACTGCCTGATCATCTGTTAGCGGCCCCACAACTGGACGTGTCGCATATACTTACCATCATGGATCCACTCAACCTTCCAGACTGGCGCACCATCATCATGATATATTGCCACTACCTCTTTCCACTCGTGTCTGATCTTTGCAGTTCCAGCATTATTACGTGCGGCAGCGCGAGACGCGCCTACCAAGCCTGCACCAATTCCGGATGGTGCGTTGCGAGCAGCTACCGAAACAGGTCGCGGGCCAGCGTTCAGCAGAGTAGGAGCATCAGTAGTTTTTCTAGAAGAGCTCTTGGCGTCCACCGGTGTATTAATCTCAAAGACTCGCACAAATCCATCATCGCAAGCTGCGGCAATCAGATCATAGGGGCGAACGCAGCCCGGTGCCCATGAAACATCATTAATAAGAGGGGCGTTGGTTGCTAGTTCTATCATTTCGTAAAACTGATAATTGCCCTCTTCTACTTTGAGAGCACGGTAGATCTTGATAAAACTCATCGCAGAAACAGCAAGCGAAAGAGCCTTCGGGTCCAGACCGGCCATAACGGCGTTGTAGCATGGTCTCTCAGAACGATGGAACGAGAGTCTAAATCGGGGTTCCGTACCTCGCGAATGTTGGCCATAGGGATAGATGTGATCTATTTCTTTCCAGGCGCTTAGGGATTCAGGCTCGGAAGGTTCAAGAAGGCTGAGTAATCCATCGTGCGTGACTAGAATTAGCCACACTTCGTGCTTGACGGTCTTGAAGTCAAAGGAAACATAAGCAACATGGTTGCTTGGAGATTGAGAAAATATGCATCTAAAACGACGACCGCTTCTAAGTGCCTGAGAAGGGTCCTCTCGCCAGAGCTTGAATTTATTGTCGCTACCGATGGTGCCGAATACTTGTCCCAAGGTAGATCCAATCCATTGTACCTTCAGATATACGCTCAGCAGATGAACATGGCATGTGGACTCGACGAACTTGCATCTAGAACTTCACCATCGTGTCCCCGCCATTGATCTATCAAAGTCCATGAATTGTCTTGCTCGACATTGTAGGTACGGATTTTGTGATCAGCAGAACATATCGCAATACGTGTACCAGAAGAATTGAAAGCAGCGGCAAGTACGACATCGACAGCTCCGTGATCAAAGCTTCTAAATCCGCCCCCAGACTCCATAACAAAGAGAGATTCGGCTAAATAACACCTCTATTAGGGTCACGGGAGCTTCAAAAGCCGTGTGATTCAAGCAATCGTGATCAGGTAATAATCGTCTCACTCATTTAACCATCGATAGCAATGAATTGGATTTGTCCAGCAGCGATTGACTGCATCGTGAAAGGAAACTGTAAAGGGCTTCCGTTGAGCTATTAATCGCGATTTATGCGGCTAACGCGGCTAGAGTACATGAGGCCATGGTGGCCAGAGATTCAGCTCTCGGACAACTTAAACATCAACCAAATTGACATGCTGTGGCATTGAATTGTCATGAGCACGACTCTGAGTCGGGCCGAGGCTCTCAGTCTCTTTACAATCTCTACCGCCTCTCTTGGTGTCATAGCCAACACGTTCCATGGCGACGGCGAGCCTCTAATCGCATCTTTGGCCTTTAGCGGCATAGCTTTTGCCTCTACATACTGCATGATCAGATGGCTTGGGGATGTTTTTATAAAGGCGGGCCTGAGTGGGAAAGATATGTCGAAATTGAAGAAGGTCCAGATGTAGGTTCTTGCTATAAATCATTACAAAGGATTTTTTTGTGCTAAACCGAAGCTTCGTAGTCCAGAGACCATGGGGGCTATCTGCGCTGTTGTTTACCTCCTGACCATCATTGTTTTCATTCCGTTTCCTTTCTACAAGGATATTGTAGCAGCTACCTCTGGAGGCAGCAGGGATGCCGTTGAGGAGCGTCAAGAAGTCGGAACAGGACGGATTCTCCATAGGTTTCCTCATAATAAGGTGAACCTCATCTGATGACCAGTCCTGGTACTTCACTAACTTCTAAGAAGCTCGCTTCGTATTTGTCTGCAATATTGTCCTTGCAGTCCGTTGTTCTCCTCGGCATTGGCGACGATTTGTTCGACATACGATGGCGCCACAAATTCTTCATACCCGCATTCGCTTCCATTCCGATGCTTGTGGTGTACTTTGTGGATTATGGAGTCACCAACGTGGTTGTTCCAGTACAGCTCGAACCCTATTTGGGCAATCTGATTGACCTTGGTTGGCTTTACTACGCTTACATGGCGGCAATTGCCATTTTCTGTCCTAACAGTATCAACATTCTCGCCGGTATCAACGGCATTGAAGTCTCACAGTCCATCGTCATTGGCTTTCTTCTACTGTTCAACGACGTTCTATCTCTATACGTTGCACCAACCTCTCCGAATCCCCACCCTGCATCCGACCCGCATCTATTCTCAATCTATCTACTGCTACCGTTCATCGGCGTCTCGATGGCACTTTGGTGGCACAATTGGTATCCAGCCAAGGTTTTTGTAGGCGATACGTATTGCTACTTTGCTGGGATGGTTTTTGCGGTTGTCGGCATTCTTGGTCATTTCAGCAAGACATTACTTTTGCTGTTCGTTCCACAGATAATTAATTTTATCTATTCTGCTCCGCAGCTTTTTCGGATAATACCATGTCCAAGGCATCGTCTACCACGTTTCAATGCCCGGACTGGTCTTCTGGAACCATCAATGACTCAATGGCAACACCCCCCTTCTCCGCCCGTGGCTATGGTACTGAAGCTACTTGCCGGCTCGCCAATACCGTTGATAAGAATAGAGAAAAACGGTAACGAGGAAGTAGTGGAGTCTACGAATCTTACAATACTTAACCTGTGGCTTGTCTGGTTTGGGCCGATGAGGGAAGATCGGCTCGCCATCGGGATCCTGGTAATGCAGTCAATATGCGGATTGCTGGGATTGTTTGTGCGGCATGAATTAGCATTGTGGGTTTTCAGACAGGACAATAGGCAATAGAAATACACTATAGACACGTAGTGCTGCAAAGTTCTTCCCCGTGTGTGATGAGACTTTAATAGTTATTCGATTCCTCTCTTTGTCGAGGTCAAACAGTTGATGTGTGTCTGAGCAAATGAAAGCGAATTGTTCCTGCTCCGACTACCGCTGAAGCCGCGTTATTTAAAAACAGGCGACCCAGCGAATCAGAGCTTTGATGATTCAGGAACCGCGGTGTCCGATATCGGAAGAAGCATCAAGAGTCAAACTCTGTATTTGATTATTGGAGATACTGGACCCTGGAGCAGCCAAACTTCTCAGGTTATCTTTCCAAGTTACAGTGTTATCTACTGGAAAAATCCTTAGCTTTCAAAGACTCTTTCTGCCATTCCTATCATGCCGTCCGCCGATCGAAAACCGCGGACTTTGTACGACAAGGTGTTCCAAGACCACATTGTAGACGAACGTGATGATGGGACGATCCTGCTTTACATCGGTGAGGAGGATGGCGCTGAATGATTGTACTTGGTTTTCCTAACCTGTGTACAGACAGGCATCTAGTACATGAGGTCACGTCACCTGTAAGTATACATGGTGTTTTACCAGTACACTAGCAGAGACTCATCGGGATCCAGCAAGCCTTTGAAGGCCTTCGAAATGCGGGGCGGAAAGTGCGAAGACCCGACTGTACTCTTGCTACTACCGACCACGTAATGGGCCCCTCCAAAGCTCTCTGCTGGCTCCTTGCTAACATGCCCTAGAATGTACCTACGACGCCCCGGAAAAATTTCAAGAACGTGGGACAATTTGTCGAAGAAGCCGACTCGCGGATTCAATGCCTTACGCTCGAGGATAACGTCAAGGAATTCGGTCTCACCTATTTTGGGCTTGGAGATAAACGTCAAGGAATTGTCCACATCATTGGACCTGAACAGGGCTTCACTCTTCCCGGAACCACCGTCGTTTGCGGCGATAGCCACACTTCAACCCATGGTGCTTTCGGTGCCCTAGCGTTTGGTATTGGAACCAGCGAAGTTGAGCATGTCTTAGCCACCCAGACTCTGATCACAAAGCGAAGTAAAAATATGAGGATACAGGTCGACGGAATCCTACCAACAGGAGTGAGCAGTAAGGATATCATCCTACATACAATAGGTGTGATTGGTACAGCAGGTGGGACCGGTGCCGTTATCGAGTACTGCGGCTCCGCTATCAGAGGTTTGAGCATGGAAGCAAGAATGTCAATCTGCAACATGTCAATCGAAGCAGGAGCTCGAGCTGGAATGATTGCCCCTGACGAAATTACGTTCAAGTATTTAGAGGGAAGACCATTGGCTCCAAAGGTCGATAGCGCCGAGTGGAAGAAGGCCGTCAAGTATTGGTCGAGCCTTAGTTCTGATGATGGAGCATCGTACGACGAGGAGGTTTTCATCAACGCCAGAGATATCATCCCCACGGTTTCATGGGGTACTTCACCTCAGGATGTTGTGCCTATTACTGGCTACGTCCCGGATCCAGAAGGCTTTCCTACTGAGGCGAAGAAAGAAAGCGCAAGGCGAGCACTAGAATACATGGGTTTAAAACCAGGTACTCGAATGGAGGATATTGAACTTGACAAAATCTTCATCGGATCCTGTACTAACGCTCGAATCGAGGACCTTCGAGCAGCTGCTCGAGTCGTTGAGGGGAAGAAGATCGCACCGAATCTCAAGAGAGCAATGGTGGTTCCAGGTTCTGGTCTCGTCAAAAATCAAGCGGAGGCCGAAGGCCTCGACAAGGTCTTCGTTGACGCCGGTTTCGAGTGGCGTGAAGCTGGCTGCTCAATGTGTTTGGGTATGAATCCTGATATTTTGTCGCCAAAGGAACGATGTGCGAGTACTTCAAATAGAAATTTCGAAGGTCGGCAAGGCGCAGGCGGAAGAACACATCTAATGTCACCTGTTATGGCCGCTGCTGCCGCAATAATTGGTAAATTGGCAGACGTGCGGAAACTTGCGAATCAAAATGTTACTCCAGCGAAAATGTCTCCGAAATTAGATGCCGACCCTGAAGTTCCAGATATTGATACAGATGACGATATCGAACGTCTGCTCGACTTACCTAAGGACAATGAGACACAGGCAAATGACGGCGCGCCTAAATCATCTGCTGGATCGCCCAAGTTCACGACATTAAAGGGCATAGCGGCGCCTATGGATCGCTCGAATGTCGATACCGATGCGATTATTCCTAAGCAATTCTTGAAGACAATCAAGCGTACCGGTCTTGGCTCGGCACTCTTCTACGCTCTTCGCTTCAACGAAGACGGCAGCGAGAAGCTGGACTTTCTACTAAACCAGGAGCCATACCGACGGTCGAAGATATTGGTGGTAACAGGCCCTAATTTTGGTTGTGGTAGCTCGCGCGAGCACGCTCCTTGGGCACTTCTCGACTTTGGTATCAAATGTATCATTGCACCTTCATACGCTGATATTTTCTTCAACAACACTTTCAAGAATGGTATGCTTCCACTTGCAATCCCGGATCAGCCTACACTTCTCAAAATCGTCGAAGAAGCCAAGGCAGGCCGTGAAATCGAAGTCGACCTTGTTAATCAGCAAATCAACGACGCCATGGGAAAGCAGCTGGCAAATTTTGAGGTTGAGGAATTTAGAAAACACTGCCTAGTAAACGGGCTTGACGATATCGGACTGACCATGGAAATGGAAGGTAAAATCAAGAAGTTCGAGGGTAGAAGGACCATGGATATGCCATGGTTAGATGGAAGTGGCTACTTAAAAAGGGGAAAGAGAGCCAGCCCTGTCAAGGTTGAGGCCGTGCCAGTACCAAAGACAAACAGGGGTGAGCAGATTGATGAGCCTTTGGAGTGGTAAAGTCATCAAATTTAACGCACTTCACTAAAAAGCATGGCAATATATGTCTGCCGTTCGGCGGGATAGTTGCTTCCATAAATGTAACTCCAGTATGTTATTTACCCAGTCAATGGGTATTTGCTCCAAACCCAGAGCTTACCTCCGGAGAAGGCGTCGAGCGCTAACGCTTGATTATGATACTATCACGCTGTTAGATTCATGTTTCTCTTATCATCTCCATATGCCGGGTTCAGCTTTCTCTGCTTCTATCCAGCAATCTGTTAAGGCTGTCAACCAGGGAGCTCAGTCTCGTTAGTGACACTTGGACTTGTACAGGGATGAACAACAAGCATGGCAGTGGGTATGACGACCACAGAACAGCCTTGTCAATTCCTGCAACATGCAGCATCCCCCAACCTACAACCCCAGCCCTCCTTTTAGCCTTCGGAACTCACGTGCGCCTGCTTTGCAGACGGTTCTTTTATGGGGCTACCTCACAACCAGCTGCGTGAGAGACTCGGTGTGCCGAGTGGAGTTGCGCACGTTATAGGTAACTGAAGAGCCGCCTTGTCAGAAATAAAGCTTGGACAACAGCAGCAGGAGAGCAAGGAAGAAATTTCTCCGGTTCCAAACGACTTTAGCAAGGTTGAAATCAATGTTAAAGAGTAAAAGAGTCATCACAGAAATTCACACTCACATATTCTTCGGATCTTCCGGTCAAGAGCACTTCAGCACAAAAGCAACTTTAGGTCCCAAAGCATTACCGGCTTTTTCTCTTCAATGCACGCTTTTAATGGAAGCTATGCCTCAACCCAAATATGAATCAAGAGATCTTCGCGATGAGCGTAACGACTTGAATTCTTCCTTTAAGTGTAGAAGATCGCGCTGCGCTTACTGGTTTACTTCGCAACGGAGGCCTCGCAAAGGTGATATTTGTCACACGCGACGGCTCTATCGAGAACGACTTAAACTAGCCGAAGAGCACTGCGAAGAAGATGAGTCGTCAGGCGGATTTAAAAGTTCGCTTTGGCCGTGTTCTCGAAATGCAATAACCGAGTGCTCGGAGGCTGGGGCATGCCGGAGCTTTTATGGGACGCTTCTTTGGTGCCTTGCCTTAGCCGGTCCTTCTGAAATCAGCTTCTACAAAGTAAAGCTGTCTTTATCTGCACTTTCTTATTTGCTACGGCGGGTAGATTATCACGATACAAGCGCTGGCGTGATTGAAGTGCGAAATAGGCGACATTCACCAAATCCTGCGAACGGTTGGAAGAGCAATATGCGCAAACCCTATGACCATTCTAGTGAAAGGTAGAAACCGCCATTGGAATTGGTTGACTGAAAGATGCCAATTCCAACCATCTAGGTTCCGGTCGCTAATCTCCCTTACACGACCAAGGTTTCCCCTTCCATACAGATGTCACTTTATCAACTCCTCGAACATCGTTTCTGCATTGTGTTGAACTTGTTCTACGACATTACTGGTAGCAGCGGTTAGTGTGCCCCACAGCACTTCCAGGCTCCATGTCAGTGCTTGTTCGCAAATACAGTAGGTTTACCCCAGAAATCCCCCAGACGAGCTATGACCGCCGTATTCCCCAGACAGAAGTATAATCAGGTGGCAAAGTAGCTTGGACTTCAAGACGGTGCGACCCTAACGCTTGAGC
>JAABUK010006283.1_pt1 | contig 17847 bp, 13 predicted proteins | sample 5559141 | NCBI WGS metagenome assembly JAABUK01 (sample SAMN10711869, study PRJNA513367) | rock metagenome | isolation source: Antarctica rocks | place: Antarctica: Victoria Land, Pudding Butte nord | collected 2016-01-03 | reverse complement strand
TAAACAGAGTGGTCCGAAACAACATAATGACCAGGCATACCAGTAGCTACGAATGCCAGCCATCACCAAACATGTTACACACAAGTTGCTTTGCTAATTTTAATGTAAGAAACTCTTCTATTAATTTGTTTACACTTAAAAAATCACAGGTTATCCTTTACATTTGCTGCATTAACTAAGGGGTGCCTTAAAGGCTGAGAATATACCCAATGAAAGAGAACCAGCTTTGGCAATCTGCTTTCATACACCTGATCCGGGTAATGCCGGCGTAGGGAAAAAATTAATTATGGATATACAGAGATGGTTGCAACTTGTTGCAGAACAATTTAAAGAAACCGATTGGCTGCAATGGATGGGGCTTTTACTAGGGGTATGTGAAGTGCTGCTGGCCCGTGCTAATAAAATAGCATTGTATCCAACAGGTATTGTTGCGTCTGCCATTTCTATTTACTTACTCTGGAAGGGAGGGCTGTATGGTGAATGCCTGCTAAGTTCTTATTATATAGTGATGAGCTTTTACGGTTGGTGGTATTGGGTAAAAAAGAAAAATCTTCCTCCTGTAAAAATCAGCTACTCCACAAAAAAAGAATGGGTGGTTGTAACCGGTATTGTAGTTGGTGGATATTTATTGTTGTATATCGTACTAAGATTTTTTACACCTTCTACCGTGCCTCATTGGGACGCCCTGGTTAGCGCGACCGCCTGGGCAGGCATGTGGCTGCTGGCAAGACGGAAAATAGAGAACTGGATTTTATTAAATATCTCTAACGCGTTTGCCATTCCGCTATTGTTCCAAAAAGCACTGCCGCTGTATGCATTGCTAACCATATTTTTGTTTATCGTAGCTGTGCAGGGCTATTATTCCTGGAGAAAAAATATAAAAAAATAAAATGAAGTATCAAGACTTAGTCCTGTCTCCTGAAATTACCAACATCATCCGTAAAGATTCCTTAGAAGCTGAAGCGCAGGGCATGTTATCTCCTGACCAACTAAAACTAATTTACCAACAAAAATGGTTTCATTTATTTATTCCAAAAGAATATAGCGGGCTTGCGCTGTCATTACCGGAAGCAGTGAGGTTAGAAGAAAGCATTGCCTATGCAGATGGCAGTGTTGGATGGGTGGTAACCTTATGCGCAGGTGCGGCAATGTTTATCGGATATTTTAATGAAGACCTGGTTGATGAAATATTTAATGATCCTTTTGTATGCCTTGCAGGCAGCGGACAGGTGAATGGTTCAGCAAAAATCATTAATAGTGGATTTGAAATAAATGGTTCCTGGCCATATGCCAGCGGCGCCCCCCATGCCACGCATTTTACAGCCAACTGTATCATTAATGGCAGTCAGCAAGTGCAAACATTTATCTTTAAAAAAGAAGAAGTAACCCTGCATCCTAACTGGAAATACATCGGGTTGAATGCCACAGCAGGATATTCATTTTCAGTTAAAGACCTGAAGATCCCTGCTAACCGGACTTTTATAATTGACCCGGAGCATGCAAGATTACCCCACCCGGTTTACAGGTACCCCTTTTTACAGCTTGCAGAAACTACTATCGCCTGTAATATGTCAGGAATGTGTGCGTATTTTTTTGATCTGGCAAAACACCTTCTTACCAAAAAGCAAAATACCAATGCAAGATCTAAAGGAGTAAAAAATAAAGGACTTCAATTAATTATCCCGGCAATAGAAGAAATGGAACTACTCCGGAAAGAATTTTATAACGCGCTGAATGCATCGTGGTCATCCCATGTTGCAAATAATGAAATAACAACGTTGGAATTAAATGCAGTGAGCCAGACCAGCATTCATTTAGCACAAAAGTCAAGAAATCTGGTGAACCAGTTGTATCCTTACTGCGGCTTAGATGCTGCAAGAACAGATACGGCAATTAATCAGGTATGGAGAAATATTAATACCGCAAGCCAACATACATTATTATCAAGCTTTGAGATATAATTAATGAGCAAAGAGTTTACTACTTTTATATTCTAAAGTAATACCATGAAAATAATTACCCTTCTTTTGTTTTATGCTGTTCTGAATTTTATAGGTTACCCACTACTAAATAACAATCTGGTTATCGCAAAAGGTAAGATGCCTAACATGGCTAAAGATAAAAGCAACAACATTCATATTGTTTATGGAACCGGCGATAGTATCATGTATGTCTTTTCAGGTGATGGCAAAGTTTTTACATCTCCGGTTTTAGTTGCTGTTCTGCCAAAGTTGTTTGCTTCCGCTATGAGGGGACCGCAAATAGCGGTGGGAGTTAACGGCGTTGTTGTTACAGCCTGTACCAATGACGGTAATATATTTTCCTACAAAAAAGAAAATTCAGGTAAATGGACTAAGGCCGTAAGAGTTAATGATATAAATGAAGTGGCTAAAGAAGCCTTAATGGCTCTAGGTGCCGATGGTTCAAATGCCTATGCGGTATGGCTCGGGGTTAAAGGCACAAAGGGTCAAAATGTTTATGGTGCCAGATCAGTTGATGGTGGAATGACCTGGAATAAAAATGTTCTTGTATATGCATCTCCCGACAGTACGGTTTGTGAATGTTGTAAGCCTTCTGTAGCAGTAGCAGGAAATAATGTTTACGTTATGTTCAGGAACTGGTTGAATCAAAGCAGGGACCTGTATTTAATTAAATCATCTGACGGTGGAAGGACTTTTGAACAAGCACAAAAGTTAGGAAAAGGAAGCTGGAAGTTAAATGGTTGTCCTATGGATGGTGGCGGGCTTGTTCTTAATAAAAATGGCGCTCCTGAAACCGTATGGCGCCGGGAAGGAAAGATCTTTGCATCCTCACCTGCTACCTCTGAAATAGAAATCGGTGAAGGCCGCAGCTGCTCTGTTGAATCTGTAAACAATAAAAATTTTTATACCTGGACTGAAAGTGGAAATGTAGTGGTGTTATCACCCGGTAATAAGAAGATTAATTTAGGAAAAGGAAGTGTGCCATTAATTAAAGCACTTAATAATACACAGTTACTTTGTGTATGGGAAAATGACAATCAGATACATGCATCCGTTCTTGATTTATAGTTAAAGGGCAGTTCGTTAGGAACTGCCCTTTAACCTTTTTTAAAAATTATACTTAAGATTCAGACCACTATAAATAGTTGCGTTCATAGGTGCCGGCATGTAAGCATCCGGTATCTGGTTAATAAAAACCATCAGGTAATACTTTTGATTGGTTAAGTTAGCGGATCCAACATAAACATTTAAATCAAAATGCCTGCCCAGGCTTTTTTGATAACCAATTTTAGCATTCAACAAGTTAAAGCTACTGGCATACAAATCGTTCAAAGAAGTAATAGGCATTCTGTCTTTATAGTTATAACTGCCACTGGCATAAAAGCCATGCTGCAACATTATGTCTACACCTAGGTTAGCCACGATCTTTGAAACACCCGCCACTTCTTTGCCACTGTAATCTTCCGTTGCAGTCACTGATTTTTGTGTAGTGAAATTACTTCCATACTTAAAATCAGAATAAGTAAGATTGGCAAAAGGACGAATAGAACTGAAAAAACCTTTGGTGTTAATGGTGTATTTCAAAAGAGCTTCCACACCATTATGCTTTTGCCTGCCGCCATTAACCATATAAGAAAAAAGGGTTGTGGTGGGTGATGCAGGAGAAACAACAGAGATAGCCGTCATCTTATTTGAAAACACGGCATTGAAATATGCCACTTCGTATGTTAATTTTTCATTTATTAACTGGCCCTTGCTACCGATTTCAAACTGGTTACCAATCTCAGGTTTTAATTTACTGTTTACCCTACCGGTAGCCGGAGTAGCCGGCACAGTTACAGCAGGTGTGGTAATATAAAAATAAGAGCTTACAGGTGCTTTATACCCTTTGCTGTATGAAGCATAAATAGAAAGTTTTTTACTGAATACCTTATTTATAGCCAAATGAGGGGATACCAGGGATTTGTATGTGGTATCAAAAGTTGCTGGCCTTGTTGGTAAAGCCGGGTTAAACCGGTCACTCAGGGTTATTCCCATATTGCTGGTACCAACTCCTGCTGTCAGGGAAATATCATTTGGCAATCCTAATGTCCATTCAGTGAACACCGACATTGTTTTACTTAAAGTAGCAAAATTGGAAGTTGCCGCATTAATGATCCAGTATGGACTAATTCCATATTTCCACGCTGTGCCGGTGTCAGTAGGATCCTGTTTCATGCTGTAACCGGTGGTCTGGGCATCCTGTCGTTGCATTTCTATACCGGTAATACCACTTAACGTAACTCCATTCTTAAAATCGAATTTAGTATTGAAGACGGAGCGCATACCATAGTTGATTGTATTCTTATCAGTCCACCCACCTGCGGAACTTGCATTACTAGTAAAGCCTGTTCCAAATACGGAAGTGGTATTGGAGATGGTCTTATTAAAATTGTAAGTATGCCCTACACCGGCACGAAAAGTGATTACACCACTATGCCCGTTCCTTTTAATATAATCTGTGTTACCTGAATAATCTGAGTTGTTAAATTGTGCTACCGTCAGTTCACCAAACCTTTGATCATAACTATTGCTATATCCAAAGTAAGTGTTGACGGTTTGTTTTTCATTAGGACTAAAATTACCAATGAAGTTTACAAAGTCTTTAATTGACTTGTTGTGAATAGTTGACCCATCATATTTTTGATGGCCATAATTAACCAGCACCGAAGAATGTTCACCAGTGGTTTGAAACGTGGTGGTGTATCTTTGCAGTCCATAATTTCCTATCATCACTTCCTGGCCAATGGAAGTTTTTCCTTTTTCAGGCTCTGCAGTTCTCAGGTTAACAGCACCTGAAATTGCAAGGCCATACAAAGTTCCTGCAGGCCCTTTAACTACTTCAACATTTCCAATGGAGCCAAAATCAATATCATCCATAGTAGTGATACCTTCAGCATCTGTCAATGGAATACCATTCAGGTATACTTTATAACCCTGGCCATCGAAATTACTGCTAAATCCTCTTGTGCCTCTTGATCCGTTACCATAACCCCTGATATTAAATTGCTGGCCCCCCGAAACCGATCTCCTGTTCATCGTTACACCCGGTACATTTGTTTGTATGGCGTCATCAAGGAAAAGGCTGACTCCTCTTTTTAATTCTACAGAAGTAAGTTTACTGATAGAAGAAGGCTGATATAACATTGATCTGTTTGGATTTGAAGTGGCTGTAATTTCAACTTCATCCAGATTTGAACCAGCAGAAGCAAGCGCGATTATAATTTCAGCATCACAATTTTTGATAATTTTTGTTTGAGTGGCAAATCCTACAAAAGAAACGGTCAATGAATTTGTTTTATTACAGTCAACACTAAACATTCCATTCATGTCTGTAGTGGTACCCTTCTTTCCAAAAGTAATAGTGGCTCCCATTAGTGGCTTGTTACTGGAAGCGTCAATAACTTTACCTTGTAGTAAATTTTGTGCAAAGGCACCTGGTGATGTCAATAAAATTATAAGGATAAATAGATATCTATGTTTCATTGTAATTGTAATTGTGGGTGTAGGTAAATAGAAAGTACAATACGATTGTTTTCCTGATAGGATGTATAGGGTTCTGTTGAGGACAATAAGTTGTGTCTCTTCAGGAGTTGATACAATAATTTAATATTAAGTAAAGCACGAAATCAGTAAAGCATGAAATCACGTATTGATTTGCTATCAGCTTTTTGCCAGCGGTAGCTTAGTGAAGAAGAGTCAGCAATCAGGAATTACTGCGTAATATGTTTCCTCCTGATAGCTGACGACTGATAGCAAATGCGTCATTTAGAACTTTCCTGCAGAATAAAATTATAATACTATATTCCAGGGTGGAGGTATAATTATTTGCCTGCAAATAGAAGTCAATGCAGTTTGGTAATTGAAATAATCAGGTAAGGTAAGACGCTCAAATAGTGTTTCTGAAACTAAATAAATTATATGCTGATCTACCAGGTGAAACCTGAAGGAATGTTTATTATTTTTCCCTCTTTCATTATCAGCGGAAGATTTAATCGACTTCGCAAAGTTCCTTACAAGCTGCTCCTCATTTTTGTCATTAAGACAATATAAATTTTTTTACCATTGATCTCTTTTATCCTTACAACATCATAAAATTCATCTTTTAAACTGAATTCTTTTCCTTCCTCTTCCCACTCTATATCACTGTTATATTCTATCCTCTCAAGATAACGGTTGGGCACACCTGCAAGGATCTCTTCCCGGACCTCATTTTTTATATGCCATTTGTTGATATTGTATATGACATAATTAGCAGTTTGACTTAACCAAAAGAGGAGTAAGAAAAATATTGCAATTGCTTTTTTCAATTAGTATAGTTATGGCTGATTTCAAAATCAAATTTAATAACCATTCATTTTTCTATTGAATTCTTTTTTGAACTACAGCTTTAGAACTTTCAGCTTTTGAATTTATTTACATCACTTTAAAATGATGCTTTAGGTTGCATCATCAGCTTATTACCCTTATATTTTAAATAATAACGAAAACGAATTACTGAGGCAACAATAATCAATAATAAGCATCCCTCAGAGACCATCTTTTCTGCATCTATGAAATCAACAGGCCTGTCTTTAAGTTGAGGATCTATTATCATCCCATGAATAAGAAACAGCAAGGCGGTTCCATACGAAATAAGATGAATATTTTTCCAGGCACGAAATTTCATAGACCGTTTTATTACTTTCTGAGTTGTAATAATCACCACAAGTAGCGCATACATGGAAATTGTTCCAAAGGCCACCATCAATTTCTCATGTGGGGCATTCAACGGGAACAAAACATTAATTAAGGTAAATTTAGTTGAAGAATCAAAAAGCAATAGCAATGGATGCAGCATAACCAATACTAAAGCTACATAAGCTGTCCAGTTATGAATCTTGAGCAGATCCCATTTTTTAATACCATCCGGCAAGCGCTTCCAATAAGCATGTTTGGTATATCCGGTGCTAAGCATCATGCCAAGCAATAAATTCAACGTAAGCACTCCTGTTGCAAGCAAACCTGCATAAGAAGAAAGTTCAAGAAAAGAAAACAACTCCATTACAATAGTTTATTTATTTACGCATATTAAGAATCAGGATTAGGAGGACTACTGCTATCAGGAAATTCAAATCATTAACTTTTCCTACTGACAGCTGATCGCTGGCGGCTGATAGCGAATACATCAATTTATACTTAACTTAACATTAGTAACTTACAATCAACAATAACTATATTAAAAACTATTATATCAAATATAAGGTCTTTTAATTTCTATATTTATAAAAATTTCAGCGATGGGTGATGAAGTCTGCTTTATTTATTAACCGCTATTTTACAGTAAAGAAAACTGGAATTTGCAGAAGAAGGACATAGGCTTTTTGATCTTGTGCGTACAGGAAATGCTTTAACCAAACTGGCAGCAGTAGACAGGAAGAATGGTCCCAATGTAGCGCTGACAACACCAGGCAGACAGGTATTTCCTATTCCATCATTTGAAGTAAATTCTAATGCCAATATGGTTCAGAACGAAGCTTATAAAAAATTTTTCTTAGCAACCTGATATTATACACAGCTAAATATTAATTTTTCTAATGATTAAAAAATCCTTCACTAAACAGGTTTGCCTGATTGCGATAGCCGGCTTTTTTGCAATTCTTGATCATGCTGATCTGATCGCACAGGGCAATTCGGCACCAACGGTAACAAGTGTTCCATCCGGTGCACAATCCGCAATGGATATTTACAAAGGCATGAAATACCGTAACATCGGACCTAACAGGGGTGGCCGGTCTTTAGGCGCAGCTGGTAGTCCTACCCGTAAAAATGAATATTATTTTGGCGCAGTGGGCGGTGGCTTATGGAAAACCACTGATGGCGGACTAAACTGGTTACCGGTTACTGATGGGCAATTGGGCAGTTCATCCGTAGGTGCAGTAGCCATTGCTGAAACCGATCCTGATGTTGTTTACATCGGCATGGGTGAAACAGAATTTCGTGGTAATATCATGCAGGGTGATGGCGTGTATAAATCTACCGACGCAGGAAAAACGTGGAAGAATATAGGCTTGAAAAACACGCAGGCAATTTCCAGAGTACGCATTCATCCTACAAACCCCGATATCGTTTATGTATCGGCGTTAGGGCACCCTTATGGTCCGAATGAAGACAGAGGTGTTTTCTGTACAAGAGATGGAGGGAAAACCTGGAAAAAAGTTCTATATATAAATGATAAGGCAGGAGCGGAAGAACTGGTTATCGATAGAAACAATCCAAACGTTTTATATGCCACCATCTGGGAAGTGTACCGTACCCCCTGGAAAATGTGGGGCGGTGGCGGAGCTTGTGGTTTGTATAAATCAAAAGATGGTGGGGATACATGGGAAAACCTAACGAGAAAGCCCGGCATGCCCACAGGCCTGGTCGGAAAAATCGGGGTGGCAGTTTCTCCTGTAGACTCTTCCAGGGTATGGGCTATTGTAGAAGCAGACTCAGGTGGTATCTATCGTTCAGACAACGCTGGTATGACATGGAAATACGTTAATAAAGAACGCAAGCTTCGCCAGCGTGCTTTTTATTATTCAAGGATCTATGCTGATACGAAAGATAAAGACGGTCTTTATGGCCTCAATGTAGGCTTCTTTAAATCTAATGATGGTGGGGTAACATTTGATAAAACCATACACGTTCCTCACGGGGATAACCACGATCTGTGGATAGACCCTAATGATCCTATGCGCATGGTTACCGCTAACGATGGCGGAGGCGCTGTTTCAGAGAATGGAGGAAAAAGCTGGACGGATGAAGACTTTCCTACAGCGCAGTTGTATCATATAATAGCTACGAGTGATTTCCCTTACCATGTTGCAGGTGCACAACAGGATAACTCGACCATCGCCGTACCTAACGAAGAATGGGATTTCATGTCGGCAAGAATGAACTCAACCAAAAGAAATGGATGGGCTTATGCCGTGGGTGGCGGCGAAAGCGGCTACGTAACACAGGATCCTAAAAATCCGGATATATTTTATAGCGGAAGCCAGGGTGCGTTAATTACAAGATTTGACAGGAAGACAGGACAGATACGTGACATCCAGCCCTATCCAAGATTTTTTTCAGGGGAACCTTCCAGCGCGCTGCCTGAACGCTGGCAATGGACATTTCCTATTGTATTCTCAGCCGTTGATCCTAAACGTTTATTCATCTGTTCCCAGCATGTTTGGATAACTACCGATGAAGGACAAACATGGAAGAAAATGAGCCCCGATCTTACGCTCGCTGACCCATCAACGTTAGGTATCAGTGGTGGTGTTATTACTAACGACATGAATGGCCCCGAAATATATGCGACCGTTTTTACATTAGCGCCATCTTATATTGATGTTAATACAATATGGGCAGGCTCTGACGATGGCCTGGTTCATATTACCCGAGACAATGGTGTTTCCTGGCAGAATATTACTCCACCTGACATGCCTAAGTTTACCAGGGTGAGCATTATTGATGCTTCACGTCATAAACCAGGTACAGCATACGTTGCAGGTAAAAGATACCAGATGGATGACCGTGCTCCCTATATCTGGAAAACGGATGATTATGGTAAGAGCTGGACTAAAATTGTTAATGGTATTAGCGGAGATGACTATGTACATTCTGTAAGAGAAGATATTAAAAAGCCGGGCTTACTGTATGCAGGAACCGAACATGGAGTATGGATATCATTTGATGATGGCAGCAACTGGCAGTCATTGCAGTTGAATCTTCCAAACACCCAGGTTGCAGATCTTGTGGTAACTGATAACGACCTAGTAGTAGGTACTCATGGCCGCTCTATTTATGTACTGGATGAAATAGGACCGTTGCGTGAGTACAAACCTGGTATGGCGACAGATAAAGTTATGTTGTTTAAACCAAGTAATGCAGTGAGAAGAGTACAGAATGCTTTGTTCCAGTATTACCTTCCGTCCCATGTAGATTCTGTGAAAGTAGACATACTTGATTCAACTGGTAAACTTATAAAATCATTCACAGGCAAACCAGCCGTGGATACCTCAGCCGCAAAGACTCAGGATTCTACTGCAACCGGAGATGCGTCAGCGGCTCGTGTTCGTCGTGCCAAGGTAGATAGCGTTGCTGTGGCTCCGGAAGAAGATGAAGATAACCCGGGAAGAATTCAGAAGCCTCCGGGTGTTGCAGCAGGTATCAACCAGTTTGAATGGAACCTCCGTTACCCGGGAGCAACGGAATTTCCGGGAATGATTATGTGGGGCGCGCGTCCGCAGGACGGACCATTGGCAGTGCCAGGAAGGTACGCTGTAAAATTCACTGCCCGCGGACAAACATTTACAGAACCTTTTGAAATAAAAGCAGATCCAAGATTAAAGAATGTTTCAATAGCTGATATGAAGGAACAGTTTAAACTTGCCATGGAATTAAGAGATAAAGTAAGCCAGGCAAATGAATCCGTGGTTCAAATAAGGGCGATAAAAGCAACCCTGACTAATAAAAAAGTAAAATCAGCAACAGATCAAAAACTGTTAGACCAACTTACAACTATCGAGGAAGCGCTTTACCAGGTAAGGAACCAGAGCGGGCAGGATCCGTTAAACTTTCCTATCAAAATAAACAATCGTATCGCTGCACTCTGGAGCAGTGTTGAAACAGGTGATTCTAAACCAACCGCTGCATCGTATGAAATTTCAAAACAACTCTCTGCCGATCTTGACATACAAATCATTGAACTGAAAAAGATCACTGGTACCAGGAAAGCTTTTTAGTATGATCTAAAAAATATTCCTTTCTTAAAAAAATTAATCAATAATCAATGTATGTATAAATTGATGTTGAACCTAATAACAGGAAAATGAAAAAAAATACAATTATATCCATCGCTATCTTTTGGATCATAACAATATTGTGCCTTTTAAAAGTCTGGGACGTTCAGGCACAGAACAGTGTAAGTACTATCAACAAAACCTCCCTTGTAAACAGTGTAGCGCCCAAAGAAGCAGATTTTTTTAAAGGGTTGAAATACCGTAACATAGGACCGTTCAGAGGAGGAAGGTCAACAGGTATAGCCGGAACTTCAAAACGAAAAAACGAATATTATTTCGGAGCTACAGGAGGCGGGTTATGGAAAACAACTGATGGAGGATTTAGCTGGGTTCCGGTAACAGACAGCCAGATGACCTGTTCCTCAGTTGGCGCAGTAGGCATTTCCGAATCAAATCCTGATATCGTTTATATCGGTACTGGTGAAAGTGAATTCAGAGGTAATATTATGCAGGGTGACGGAGTATATAAATCAACCGATGCCGGCAAGACCTGGAAGAATGTAGGTTTAAAAACCACTCAAACCATTGCACGCATACGTGTTCATCCAACCAATCCCGATATCGCTTATGCAGCGGCGTTAGGCCATCCTTACGATCACAATCCGGACAGAGGAGTATTCCGTACTAAAGATGGCGGCAAAACCTGGCAAAAAGTATTGTATAAAAGTGATAAGGCTGGTGCGGAAGACCTGATCATAGATCCAACCAATCCTGATATTTTATATGCCTCTATATGGGAAGTTTACAGAACTCCCTGGAAAATGTGGGGAGGTGGTGATGATTGCGGATTGTACAAATCAATTAATGGTGGCGATACATGGGAAGAACTGACTAAGAAACCCGGAATGCCTAAAGGCCCTCTTGGCAAGATAGGTGTAACCGTGTCACCAGTTAAACCTGACAGGGTGTGGGCCATCATCGAAGCTGATTCCGGCGGTGTATACCGTTCTGATAATGCGGGTAAAACATGGAAATATATCAACCGCGATCGTAAACTTCGCCAGCGTGCATTTTATTACTCCCGCATTTATGCGGATACAAAAGATTCAAATACAATTTATGGTTTGAACGTTGGCTTCAATAAATCAACTGATGGTGGCGTGACCTTTAATAAGCCGATTAGGGTTCCTCATGGTGATAACCATGACCTATGGATTGATCCTAATGACCCTAACCGTATGGCAACGTCGAATGATGGTGGCGGATCAATTTCTGTTAATGGTGGTAAAACCTGGACGGATGAAGATTTCCCCACAGCTCAATTATATCATGTAATTGTTACCAGCGATGTGCCCTATCATGTTGCCGGTGCACAACAGGATAACTCCACCATTGCTGTTCCCAGTGAAGGATGGACTCATATTAATGCCCAAACCAACAGCATTAAAAAAGGCACATGGTCTTATGCAGTGGGTGGTGGTGAAAGTGGATATATAGCCCAGGATCCGAAAAATCCTGATGTATTTTTTGCAGGAAGTTATTCTGCAGTACTCACCCGCATCAATAGAAGAACAGGAGAAAGTAAAGAGGTAACTCCCTATCCACGTTATTTTATGGGTGAGGCGCCAAAGGATATTCCTGAACGTTGGCAATGGACCTACCCTATCGTATTTTCTCCTAAAGATCCAAAGCGCTTATATACTTGTTCTCAACATGTTTGGCTAACAACAGATGACGGACATTCATGGAAAAAAATCAGTCCGGATTTAACGCTGGCTGATACAGCCACACTGGGTATCAGTGGTGGTATACTTACCAATGATATGACAGGAGTTGAGATTTATGGAACCGTTTTTGCGCTCGCCCCTTCCTTTCATGATGTAAATACAATTTGGGCAGGCTCCGATGATGGCCTGCTTCACATTACCCGGAATGGAGGAACTAACTGGACGAATATTACTCCGCCGGATATGCCAAAACACACCAGGGTTAGCATTATAGATGAATCCAGACATAAACCAGGTACAGCTTATGTTGCAGCAAAGCGTTACCAGATGGGAGACCGTGCACCCTATATCTGGAAAACTGATAACTATGGTAAAAGCTGGACCAAGATTGTTAATGGATTACCGGAAAATGAAATCGTTCATGCGGTAAGAGAAGACATTAAAAAGCCGGGATTACTTTACGCAGGAACAGAAAATGGTGTTTTTGTTTCGTTTAACAATGGCGCATTATGGCAATCTTTACAACTTAATCTTCCTAACACACAGGTTGCCGATTTGGTGGTTACAGATAGAGACCTGGTAGTGGGAACACATGGCCGTTCTATTTATATTCTTGATGATATCACTCCCCTGCGGGAATACAAACCTGAATTACTGAATGCTACAGTAACTTTCTTTAAACCCGGGAATGCGATAAGAAGATTACAGACTGCAACTTTTCAATATTATCTTTCACAGCCAGCCGACTCTGTAAAAATTGAAATCCTGGATTCTAACAATGTAGTAATAAATACATTTAAAAGCCTTAAACCAAAAGCAGACTCTGCTAAATCAGATTCATTAAAAAGAAAAGCAATACCTGATTCTACCAGTGGTATGGCAAAGACAAATATAATTCCCATTAGTGACTCTACTTCTAAGATTGCAGCCGTTAATGTAGATGATGATGATGAATCTTCTGCTCCAAAGCCAAAATTCCCCGGTACTTTGGCCGGTGTTAACCAGTATGAATGGGATCTTCATTATCCGGGAGCTACAGATTTTCCCGGAATGATTTTATGGGGGGCACGTATCACCCAGGGGCCCTGGGCATTACCTGGGAAATACACTGTAAGACTCACTGCAGCCGGAAAAACTATTACGCATCCTTTTGAGATCATGCCTAATCCTAATACACCGGATATTACCATGGCTGATATGAAAGAGCAATTCAAACTTGCGATGGAACTTAGAGATAAAACAAGCAAGGCAAATGAAACTGTGGTACAAATAAGGAATATTAAAGCAACCCTTAATAATAAAAAAGTTAAAACCCCTGCTGAAAAAAGACTGATTGATCAGCTTAGTGAAATTGAACAATCCCTTTACCAGGTTAAGAATGAAAGCAATCAGGATCCATTGAACTTTGGTATCAGATTAAACAACCGGCTTGCTTCACTCTGGAAAATTATTGAATCAGGAGATGGTAAACCAACCGAGGGATCATACCAGGTAACAAAAGAATTAACCGCTGAATTAGAAAAGCAGGTACAGGATGTTAAAAAGATCGCTACTCCAAGAAAGGCGTTCTGATGTAGTGTTAGTAAAAAATTTCCGTATTAATAGTTATCAGCCGTTAGCTTCGGCCCTCCGTAACTTGGCGAAGTAGGGCCAGCGGCCAGGAATTAATTCCAGTAATACTCCTGACCGCTGATAGCTGACTGTTGATAGCAAATAATAAACATAACACCAGGAATGATTTTGTTAGCATGATAGCTGATACAGGGGGTATCACAACTATCATTAAACGCTGTAAATATTATCTGCTCAAATTTTTAAATATGCACCTCTATATAAAAAACATGGTATGCAACAGATGCATCCTGGTGGTAAGACAGGAATTAAAGAAACTGGATATTGAAATGCGCAATATTACTTTAGGTGAGGTAGAGACAGAGATTGAACTTCCTAAAAATAAAATAATGCAACTGTCAAATAGTTTAGCAGCCATGGGCTTTGAACTATTGGATAATACAAAACAACAAATAATTGAAAAGATCAAGAATACAGTAATCAACCACGTTCATTATAGCGAACAGCAAAGGCCCCATAACTTTTCCGATATTCTTTCTTCAACACTTCATAAAGATTACTCTTATCTGAGTAACCTGTTTTCTGAAGTAGAAGGAATTACTATTGAGAAATACCTCATCAACCAAAAGATTGAAAAAGTAAAAGAGTTAATAATTTATGATGAATTGAGCCTGAGTGAAATAGCATTTCAAATTGGCTACAGTAGTGTTTCACATCTTTCAAACCAGTTTAAAAAAGTAACCGGACTCACGCCCAGTCATTTTAAGTTGGTTGGGAAAAACAAGCGTAAACCATTAGATAAGGTATAGGTTAGCCCAAAATTTACAAATCTTATCCATAATACTATAACATTACCAGGTAGATGTAATAGTAGCTTTGCTATATTAAATGAAACAATATGGCAGCAGTAAACGAATCATTAATATATATTCCCTTAGAGGGTGTTGACAAAGAACACTGTGCTTTGATAGTTGATAAAGAATTAAGCAAAGTTCCTGGCATTACATCACATAAAATAGAACTGAATAACAGTCGGGCAGTCATTAATACCAATGGTGATTTAGAAGTAGTTCCCAATACAGTAAAAGCCATAAGAGGTATAGGCTACGAGGTTGACAGTAAAGAAAAATTTTCCTGTACTCAATATGACATGTGCTTCTTGTGCAAGCAGTTCACAAAGCATCCTGGAAAATCAAACTGGTGTAATAAACGTAGCGGTGAATTATGCCAATGCTACCGCGCAGATAGAATACATTCCAAGCCTCACTGACCCGAACAAATTAAAGGCAGCATTACAAGGCATTGGATATGATCTGATGATAGATGAAAGTGAAGAAGCTACAGATGCCATGGAAGGATTACAAGTTAAAAAATTTAAAAAGATTACAACAAAAACCGTTACTTCTATTGTATTATCTATTCCTATCATTCTTATAGGAATGTTCTTTATGGATATCCCTTATGCAAATTATATCATGTGGGTATTGTCAACACCAGTAGTGTTTTTGTTCGGAAGACAGTTCTTTATTGGCGCATGGAAACAACTAAAGCATCGCTCATCGAATATGGACACCCTCGTTGCATTAAGCACCGGAGTGGCATACCTGTTTAGTGCATTCAATACATTGTTTCCCGGGTATTGGCAAAGCCGTGGATTACCTGCTCATGTTTATTTTGAAGCGGCGTCTGTAGTAATTGCTTTTATACTGTTAGGTAAAATGTTAGAGGATAAAGCAAAAGGAAAAACTTCATCTGCCATAAAAAAGCTAATGGGGTTACAGCCAAAAACGGTGACTATAGTGCATCATGGCGGTCATCAAATGGTAATGCCCATCACTGATGTCAGGATGGGTAACATCTTGTTAGTAAAGCCAGGTGAAAAGATTGCAGTGGACGGAACAGTAAGCACCGGAAGTTCATTTGTAGATGAAAGCATGATCAGCGGTGAGCCGGTTCCGGTAGGCTCAATTGTTGGATTAACCAAGGATATCGACTCAAAGAAAATTCAGGTCAAACTATTTGAAGATAACATATTGCCTGCATTGCATAAAAATTATGAAGTTATTCTGTTTGGTTATCAGCAGAACACCGAACAACTTTTTACACTATTCGATGCATGGGATACATTAAATAAAACACAAACCGAATACCTTAACCAGTTACAACAATTACTGAACATGCAGGTTGAACTTGAAAGAATATTGGAAGTTAAATAATTCTATTACACATATGATGTATATAAAGTACATAAAATATTATTCACTTTTTTTAGTTCCATAATTTTTATAGTGTTGGCTATCTCCTGCCATCAGAACGCGGGCAATATAAATACTTATGACAGTGGTAAAGATCATAAGTCTCAATATACCTGCTCCATGCATCCGCAGATCATCAGGGATAATCCAGGCCAGTGCCCGATTTGCGGAATGACCCTTACCAGGAAAGAAGATAATTTAAAAAGATCAGGAGATTCTTCAGAGCTTGCTAATGAATCTTCAATAACGCCTGTTCCTGTAACAACAATCCAACAACGAAGTGAAGAAATACTTATTAACGCATTAGGCAATATCCAGAATGATACCCGACAGCTGGCAACCATATCGTCAAAGGTGTCAGGGAGGATTGAAAAACTATATGTCCGTTACCGTTACCAGATGATAATGCGTGGTGATAAAATTATGGAGATCTATAGTCCTGACCTGGCAACTGCCCAACAGAACCTTTTATTCCTTTAAAAAAATGATGCTTCAAATACTTCGTTGATTGAAGTTGCAAAACAAAGGCTCTTATTAATGGGCATGAGCGATCAGCAGTTGCAGCGACTTAGTAAGACCCTGGAACCATCAGCAACGATATCTATTTATTCAAACGCTATGGGACATGTTCATGAAGCAGGTCAGGAAACGATGGATGCATCTGGTCAAATGCAACAAACCATCTCAACATCAACCCAGCCCTTAAGCATTCGGGAAGGCATGTATGTGAAGGCCGGTCAAAAGATATTCTCATTGACCAATCAGCATAAGGCATGGGCTGTCTTAAGTATCTTCCCTGAAAACCAACATATCGTGAAGACAGGAAATGCTGTAACAATTACGCCTGAAACAATGCCTAATAAAGCTTTTATAGCGAAGATTGATTTTATTGAACCAGCTTACCGGCAAGGTAATAAAACACTTACAGCAAGAGTATCCTTTGATAATTATAAACTTGGAATTCCAATTGGCAGCCAGGTTCGTGCAACAATTTCAGGCAACAGCGCTGAAGCAAACTGGCTGCCACAGGAAGCTGTTCTTTCATTAGGCCTGAGTGACATTGCGTTTGTGAAAACCATGAATGGATTTGAAGCGAGAAAAGTTGAAACAGGCATCAGGGAAAAAAATATGGTACAAATCATTAATGGACTGAACATTAAAGACTCCATTGCTATAAACGCACAGTATCTCACCGATAGCGATAGTTTCATAAAATCAAAACAGTAAGTATTATGTACAGATTTAGATATAATCTCTATTTGCCTTTGAAAATGCTGTTTAGCAATAAGCTCCAATTTCCTGTATTGTTTTTAGCTGTGTTGTTTTAATGGCAGGCTGCAAACAATATAAAAAAGCAGCAGCAAAGGAAGATGTCTTTTACACATGTTCCATGCACTTGGAGATCCACAAAACACATCCTGGTACCTGTCCTGTCTGTGATATGAATTTAATTCCTGTTTAAAAAGAGAGGACACAACAATCAGATGAGATACAATTAAGTGAACAGCAGGTTCAG
>JAABUK010006282.1_pt1 | contig 17849 bp, 22 predicted proteins | sample 5559141 | NCBI WGS metagenome assembly JAABUK01 (sample SAMN10711869, study PRJNA513367) | rock metagenome | isolation source: Antarctica rocks | place: Antarctica: Victoria Land, Pudding Butte nord | collected 2016-01-03 | reverse complement strand
TCTTCTTCTTCTTCTTCTTCTTCTTCTTCTTCTTCTTCTTCTTCTTCTTCTTCTTCTTCTTCTTCTTCTTCTTCTTCTTCTTCTTCTTCTTCTTCTTCTTCTTCTTCTTCTTCTTCTTCTTCTTCTTGCTGAGTTGTAACTAGCGGCCATCTTCCTCTTCCTCATGCTGTGCTGTGGCTCAAGGCCGAGTTCCTCTTCATGATATGCTGTGGGCAAAAGCAATCCTTCTCTTTGTGTAGCGCTGTCCCTAGATGCATTTTCTCCTCTGTATCGTGCTGTGCAATTCCCCTATTCTAAGTTTTGTGTCTACATGTGGTTTCAGCTCTTTTTGCTTATCAGCCTGTCCTGTTTGACACAGTGGTGAAGCCTGTCATTTAGTCTTAGGGTGTCCTGATGCCTGTTGGCTAGCCAACAATATTGTTACTATTATAACATTTTATTAACTTCACTATGCTCTGGCTGAGCAGCTGCCTAGCTGAACTGTCTGTTGACCACTGACATGTTGACAATGGGCAGCACAACATTCTCAAGCAGCAGCAGCAGAGACAAGCTCTGTGCTTGAACTGCTAGTTGCATTGGTGGCAGTTTGCCAATGCTGACACACGCACATGGCATGGACAGACAAGCACCACCTGGGTGGGGACTGACAGGCAGGATGCTGGTCGCTCACAGCTCACACCAACACCAAGGAGCAGACTTTTCTCAAAAGAATCTTGGGTAGAACATGCTCACAGGCACAGAGTAGTATGTTCTGCAATCGGTTGATGTCGCACCCACACAGCTTGAAGTTTGGCTTTTTGGCCCAATTCTGGCTTTTGGGATGAATCAAGTGGAAAGGCTGAGACGCTCCTGGTTGCCTTTCAAGCCTCCCCCCCCAAAGTCTGTCTGAACATGTTGTGCTCAGTCACAGTGCACCTGTGCAATCCCAGTCCAACAACCTTTTGCCACCTGCAGGACTATCTAATGAAATGGCCCAAGACGCTCATGGTGGTTTGGCACGAGCCTTTCTGAACATGGTGTGCACAGCCGCAATGCACCTGCGCAACACCAATCCAACAATCTTTTCCCGTCTGCGATTCAACAATCTTTTCCTGCCTGCAATCCAACAATCTTTTCTTGCCTGCAGGACTACTTGGTGAAATGGCCCAAGACGCTCATGGTGGTGTCTCACGCTCGAGACTTCCTGAACATGGTGTGCACGGACATCCTGCACCTGCACAGCCGCAAGCTGACCAGCTACAAGGGTGACTTCGACACTTTTGAGAGGACTGCCACCGAAAGGCTGCGCAATGCCAAGAAGGCAGCCGAAGGGCAGGAGCGGCAGAGGGCACACATGCAGGTGTGCTTGGGTTCTAGGGTCAAAGTCTAGAATATAACTTCAATCATGCGCCGCTATTTATTGACTCATAGCCCATCCGGGTTCTTCCCAATACCCTGAACCCTAAGATGAGGCACTTTCACCGTGGTCAGGGTTTGGGGTTCTATGACTAGATATAGTCTGCTGCCAGACTGTATGTAGATGCTGCTGTATCTCACAACATTCTTTTGGTCAGCATCCTCCAGTTGCTTGCTCTGGCTTCTTCTTCTTCTCCTTCTGCCTGACAACTTTGGCTTCTTCTTCTCCTCTTGTGCCTGACATCTTTGGCTTCTGTTTCCTCTTTCAAGTGGATTTGTCCATTTGTATGCTGCTGCTCAGACTGCAATGGCAGGACTCACGGCACAACATGTACTCTCTACACCTGCTACGTAATGTTGTTGCCTTGCATCCGCCCAAACGATGGTCAAGCAGAAATATGGGCAGCTGTGCATTAGGTCAACGCATGCCAGACAAAAGCACTTCTAGGCAAAACTTGCAACTCAAAATTCGATTTTTCGAACTTCGAGTTGGAGTCAGATGTGCATTTGAGGTTTGTCTGCCATTCCCATGTCAAATGCAAACCTGCACCAAAAAGTGCAGTGCTGCACTGTGTATCTGCAATTGAACCAATCTTCTTGACAGGCTGGGTGTTGGTCTGCAGGCGTTCATAGACAAGTTTAGGTTCAACGCCAAACGTGCTTCCTTGGTCCAATCCAGAATCAAAGCTATTGAGAGACTCGGCCACTCAGAGCTCATTGAGGAGGATCCAGAATACATTTTCAGATTCCCTGCGGCTGAGCCAGTATCCCCGCCCATCCTGGGGTTCATGGATGTGGACTTCGGCTACCCTGGGGGCCCCACGCTGTTCAGGAATCTGAATTTTGGCATTGATATGGAAAGCAGATTTGCCATGGTGGGACCTAATGGTAATTCCCAAAACCCCTACTCCATTTGCAGCAGTATCTGTGGCAGATGTACTGCCATCATCACATGCCCTATGTAAAAAGAGAATTCTGAAGGTATGCATTCAGCGTCCAGCCAAAAGCTGGGGTTTGCTGTTCCACGTCAAATGGGATGTCTGCTGTTTGGGGATTGATCCCAGAAGCACTTCATCCAATCAAGGGTGCTGTCATTTGCTCTGCCAAAAAAGGCCCTGTCATTTGAATTGCTGGAGCAGAGGGCAGTTTGTACTGTTTTGCTTTTTGAATAACCAACATTGTAGGATCTGACTTAAGCTGCTGTTGTGCAGCTGCTGGATGGTCGACCCTAGTGGGCTGATTTCAGTTCACCTGTAGCTTAATCCATCCTGCAGCTATCAAAATGTCAAACCTGTTGTAACTCCTCTCACCTGTAGCTTTTACACCTTTGCAGATACTAAACAATTGGTCATGTTGGCTTTGAACCATTGGAAACAAAGGGATACCATTTTGCCGATGTTGCATTGTGATGTCAAATGCAATACTTGAACATTCTGCAGACATTGAAAGATGATACCCTGCTGGGTATAATTATATAGTATAGTTATATATATAACTGTCTGTACCTTTCTGCTGAAGATTGACCCCGCTGGTGTTGATCTCAACTTTGGTCTACGCCACACTGCTGGCTTTTGAATATCAATGTTGCTGGGACTGATCTTGTTTGTTTGTACAGCTCTGCAGGCATCAGAAAACCAACTTTCCTGGTGTTGACCTCATCTGTTTGAACTGCTCAGAAAGTTGACCAGCTGGGCTTGACCTCAACTACAGCTGATATCATTTTGCAAGCACTGCAAAATCAACCCTTATGGAGTAAATCTGAAATGGTTGGACACCTCTGCAGGCATTGGAAAGTCAACCCTGTTGGGGCTGATCTCGGGATCCCTGGAGCCCACCAAGGGGACCATCACATGTAATGCCAAGGTCAGGATGGCAGTCTTCAGCCAGCATCACGTGGACGGGCTTGACCTAGCCCTCACACCTCTGGCCTACATGCTGGCCTCCTTCCCCAACACCAAGGACCAGGAGCACAGGTGGGACAATTTTAGTTTATAGGAAGCACAAAACATTGCAATATTTATAAATAAAACTGTTGATCAAATTTACACACAAAAGGTACTCGGTATCATCATACCTTGGGCTGTGTTGCTCTCCCTGTGATTTAAATTTGGGCACTTCAAAATTGCTTTTGCCCAGTACTATGTTTGTGATCTCGACCTGATGCTCACACCTCTGGCCTACATGCTGGCGTCCTTCCCCAACACCAAGGACCAAGAGCACAGGTAGGAATCGTACCTTTGGCTGGGTCAGTTTCCCTCTGATCCAAAATTGGGCGCTACAAAGTTGCTTATTCCCAGCACTATGTTTGTGATGTTCATCTAGCCCTCATACCTCTGGCCTCCATGCTGGCAGCCTTTGCCAACAACCAGGACCAGACACACAGACGGGCATCATAGCTTGAGCTATGTCACTCCCCCTCTGATCCAAAATTGGCCACTACAAACTTGCATTTGCCTAGCACTGTTTTGATGATGTTGACCTAGCCCTCACACCTCTGGCTTGCATGCTGGCAGCCTCAACAACCAGGACCAGAAACACAGGGCATCATGGCTTGGGCTGTGTCATTCTCCATGCTCAAGCTTCTACAGCAATTGAGGCTACACAATGGCTTTTGGCAAGCACCATGCTGATACCCTTGACTGTTCATCATACCTTTGGCTTTCATGCTAGAGTCCTTCCTGGATGAAGACTGGGCATCATGGCATGGGCTGTGTTAGGTTCTTGTATGCAACACCTGAGATGACACTGCTGCTTGTTGCCAGCACCAGGTTGCTTGTGTCAACCAAGCATTTACATTTCTGGCCTACAAGCAACACCTCAGGTGATGATAATGACCAGACATTCCCTACAATGGAAAAGGAACCATCCCATTATGCAACAAACTTGATGCAACAGCAGTCTTGAGCAAAATGAATGTGATATGCAACATAAGCATATCTCTAGGTGAGTTCTGCTGCTGCAGGCAGCATCTGGGGTCTTTTGGCATCGGCGGTGACTTAGCTCTTCAACCTATGTACACCCTGTCGGGAGGACAGAAGAGCAGAGTGGCCTTTGCCAAGGTCACCTTCAGCAAGCCCCACATTCTGTTGCTGGATGAGCCCAGTAATCATCTGGATCTGGATGCTGTCAACGCTTTAATCCAGGTATGCTTCATCAGATTGTGCAACAAAGTCTTCATGACATTTTTTGAAAGTTTTGTTGCAAAGTTTCCTTGGATGTGCCTCACAGCTTTTGGCTGCCAGCAACGGTGTTGTCAATCATCAAACCAACATATACGCACGCTAGCTGCCCGAGACCAATTTTGGAAAGGCAGAACAGCCTCGGCACAGGTTTCATGTGCCTGCTTGTGCATCATTGGGATCAGATATGCTGACTACCATGTACAGTTGCGTACATGTTGGCTTCTGCGTTTGTGCAAGCACTATCATGCTCTTTATCACATGTAGTCTAATGTATCTAAGGCGGCTGGGTCTGTTGTGCAGGGTTTGGCGACTTTCCAAGGAGGCGTTCTCATGGTCAGCCATGACCAGCATTTGATTTCCTCGACTGTTGATGAGCTATGGCAAGTGGAGAGCGGGACTGTGAAGCCATTTCATGGCACTTTCGAGCAGTACAAGCAGAGGCTGCGCAGCAGCAACAGCACTACCACAAAAATGTAACAAACAGAGCCGTGTTTCTTGTGTTCATGAGCAGCCTAATATGCCTTCTGAGGTGCATGCTGGGTTCTGTTGCTGCCTGTGCTGCTGAACCGATCCAATTTGTGAAATCGGTTTTTTGCTAGTCTGTAAGTGCGAAACCCGAAGAAGATGTGTAGCATGGTCGTACAGTACATGAAAGGGAGACTGTCGAAAGCCTGCGGTGCGGCAATAGCGATCGGCGTACCATTCGCTGCAATTGGTGTTCCCCTCATTCACCTTTCGGCATTCGTTACGACGCAAGCTTTGATTGCCATATCGCATCGCGCTGAAGCGATCTTTTCTTTTCTCGTCGACTACTCGATGCTGGTCACGAAGAAAATCGTCGATCAATAGGCGGGTCTGAGATGCAGGCAGCACCTGTTTCAGTCAATCAGCTTCTGCAGCAATCATTGAACAGACGCTGAGTGGGTCGTCGACACAGGGATCTGCCCAGTAGTGCAGCCAATTGCAGCTTCAAGGGCCTGCACGGCCAGTAAACCTGCTGGCATAGATAAGGCAACGGACGATGCCTGCAGCTCAGCATCGCAATAACAACTCGTGGTATCTGGTGCCTGATAAGCCAACCGCCAGATTGTCGACCTTGCAGCTTGAGGCTTCTGCCACTAGACTTACCACTTCAGAAAGATATGGTGTGCATGGGTGAGCAAATGTTGTGCATGCGTCGAGCATGAATACGTGCATAAAGCCAGCTCTTTTCCATCACTCACCAGCATGTCAGGTCATTGACATCTTTGCTAAGCTTGTGTAAGAGAGTCTGGCTCTGCTTTTCCCTGCCCGCCATGCTATGCTTGCCCAAAACAAACAAAGGTGTACAGTTGTATGATTCTGTGTGCAGGGTTAGTGCACCCTTGCAGGATGGATCTAGAGCATCAACGCCTGGAAGCAAAATGAGCCAAGCAACCAGTGGTATGAGGGAAGTAGGGCCAGACGGAGCTTTCTACTTGAGAGTAGGAACTCAGTGGGTCAAGGTTGGCATTCCCTTGCTGAGTTTGGCTGTTTTGGCTGCGCTGCTTACTTCATGAAAAGTGTGTACAGTAGCTGCATGGCAATGCAAGCTCTCTCAGATTCCCAACACAACCAAATTTGCAATGGGGACAGAGTCAAGTAAAGCACAGAAAAGCATGGAGGCAAACGCGCCTGCACTACATCGCAACATTTATCACAGCAGCTCAGAAGTTGTTTCAAACATTCACATGAGATTAGGATATCAAAATGCAATGTGTCAATCATGTAGTGCAACCAGTCAACTGACCATGTTGCTGCACCTTATCTATATTTGTGTCTGATTGCAGCAATTATGCCGTACACCTGATGAGCTAGAAGCAATTGTGGCTCGCCTGAACACACAGCCCAAGAGAGAAATTAAGAAGGGTCATGAGCCGCCTCAGGCGAGGGCCATGAAACTTGTGTATCACAAAGATGCAGCCAAGGGGTATAAGGAAGCCTATGTGCCTGTCAAAAGGGTGGGAGCCTTCTACTTCCTTCAGACACTGGAAGTCATGACTGCTGTTGTGCATATGTAGGTTGTGTGCAGATAGCTCATGGGGAACCTTGTATTGACATGCAATGCACAGCAATGTTGCAGAAGTTGTTGAACGTTGCAGAAGTTGTTGAATGCTGCTTGATTGCTGTGGTCATATGGTTCACTGGATCAGTCTTTTACCAAAATATGGCTCATGTAGAATTAGGTATTTACAGGCCCTGAGGAGCTCCTTGTATGGGATCCCTGCCAGAGGCAAATGCTAAACTGCAATGTGGATTTCTATGTATTAGGTCAAGAAAGATGAGCATAAGCAGAGTCTGTGTGCCCTGGCGGACAAATGTCAGGAAATGCGCAAGGCCACAAAGGTAACACTCATGTGATCACATCAAGTATGTGCACAATCTTGAGGATCACAACAGCAAATGCAAATTAGCACTGATGCAGCTGTAGCCACATCTGATCTCTGATGTTCTACACCCAGCTGCTTTTATCCAGTTTGTTCGTGCAGATTGCTGTGTGTCACTGCTGCAGTATGACTTGTGCATATGCAACTACCTTGCTGAGCTTTGCTGCAGTGGGAAATTTTGCAAGCACAAAGAGTCGCTTGTGTGCCTGTAAGCCGCCTGAAAGTGCATCATGTGTAATCCATGTCCTGCTTCTTTGCAGGCACAACTGCAGCAGAAATACCTGCAGCCAGTGGCCAAGACGAAAATGTACAGCAAAGAGGAAGCAAAAGAACAGGCTGCCAGAATACAACGCCTTGTTGAGGGGTTGGGGGCATTTGAGATGAGTCAATAAAGCTTCACAACACTGACTGTGACACTGACAACGCTCCCAGAGATCTTCTGCTTGCCTTGCATATCAAAAGCAAACACTGTGCCCCTAGTGCAGTAGACAGCCCCTGTTCAGCAAGCTTGGTTGAAGCCGAAGTGAGCTGCGTTGTATTTGCAGGGACTTGCATGATGACAAGGCAAGATGTCTGCTTTTGCTTCTTTGAACTGTTTTATTTGGAGATTTGGATTTTATTCAAGCAGCAGTGAACGTTCGCTACTGGACAAAATCTTGATGGATACCCTCTGGTCCGTGCTGATTGCACGCAGTGCTGTGATCACTATGCCCGCCTTTCAGACTCAACAGCAACATACAATGCAGGTTGGACTTGTGACAGTGGGATTGTAGCCAGATTTGTAGCAGCATGCATGTGAAGCAGAGCACAGCTACGGAAGCGAATGCCAGCAAAAGTAGACTATCAAAGCTGAATGAGTCAAAGAGCCACAAGGCCCTGCAGCGCTTCTGCCAATATATCCAAAAAACGTTCAAAGCGCAAAAAATGATCAAGGCTGTACGATCAGGGTGCAGCGACAGCAGACCCTACTTAGGTGCAGCTTCTGACGCGGAACTGTACAAGTCAAACGAAGGCAAACATCACATCAGCTCACGGTAGACCGTGTATCAACGTTCATACACATTCGCGTCGCCTATGAGCGACACTTTGGTTCACGCAGGCAAATCATGCTAGGTGCACAAGTCACCGACACGCCGGGATAGCACAGACTATGCGGCGCGCCTGTCTGTGGTAACTAGGTCAAGCATTCGCTCAAAATGCCATTAAAGATGGGACTCAAAATGGCTGACTCAGACTCTGCGGCGTCAGCAAGGTGGTGAGGAGCTATCAGTTTGGATAGGTGGCCACAAGCTTCAAGAACATCCGCCAAATCCTCCCTCTGCCAAACTTCTCAGAGCATTCAACTTACTCCTGTTCCTTTTTCAAGAAAGCAAAGATGGCTGACGATTTGGTCAAGGTAAGAACCACGTCTGTTCGTGGACAGGCATCGGCTGATTATGTACAGTGGTGTGCTGAGATCTGCGTAGCACACCAGCATGTTGCGCAACTCGTAGCAAAGTCCATGTTTGTCATAGTCACTCAGCGATGTGGTGTGGCCCACTGCGGTCCGTAAAGCTGCCTGCCTGCTTACGTTCCAACCTGTAGATCCCTCATGCCTTGGACGCATACTTTTCCCGCCGCGTCTTTTGTGGGGGTGCAGCAGGCTTGTAACTGCATTTCACATATAAAAGATGATGTTGCTGTTGCCCCCAGCTCTTGTTGTCCTCGGTCGTGTCCTTTCTTGTGCTCATCAGGCTCGTGCTTCGTAGGTATTGCTTGGAGTTGCTGCCGCCGTTGGCGCAGTTGTAATCTACAAGGCCATCAACAACGATGACTCCATCGAGGGTGCTGCCAAGGATTTGAAGGGTGACATCAAGGGCAAGTACAAGGACGCCAAGGGTGAGGCCAAGGGTGCTTACAGGGACGCCAAGCACAACTAAGCTCCCATTTACAGACAGCACCAGCATTCTTTTGTGTACAAACAGCAAATGCTGTATATTCAGAACCGAACTTCTCAGATGCTGAACTTTCAGAGTGACCATGTAAATACTGAATCCAGTTGAACTCTGCACCAGACTGTTTGTGTGTTGGCTGCTCAGCAAGCAATCTTCTTGACAGCTGTACACTTTACGCATCTGTTGCATTGCAGTGCATTGCTACTGTGCTTGTGCCTGCTAAGGTATCATGCTGTGAGCCAGACAACATACCTGGCATCGCTGACAGAGCTCCAGTTGAGACTGTGAGGGATGCTTACCCAGTTGCTATGCGTCTTATAATGCAAGGCTTACATGTTGGCAAATGTGCTTAGCTCTATGTGTTCATTTCTTTCTATCATTCCAAATTTTGTCAGAACTTGCATCGAGCACATGCAAAGCTCTGACTTGTGACAGCATATGGCACAGCTGCATATCTGCTCATGAGATCAGGATAGCAACGGATGTAGAACAAATCACATAAAACCTGCTGAGCAGTCTTCAAAGCCAACTGAGCTAAACACCCTGCCTGGCCTGTACCGTAGTACGTCCCTGGCAACGTGTTCCTAGATCCAAAATATCAGAAGGAAAAAACACATCGCACCTGCTGAGCAAGTGTTTATGTACGATTTGGAGGCCAAACAACAACAAAAAGGCGATAAGTGAAACAGGCAACTGTGTACTGCAGTGAGATCTGTTCAGCAAGTACTCACATGCTGTGTGGCTGTGCTGTTGCTGCTACTATACGCCAGATACGATTACTGGCAACTCTCCATGACTGTAAATATAGCCTCGAGATGCGTTTCAATGCATTGCAATTGCGCAGCCTGACACAACCTTGCTTGATTGCATAATATACCTGATGCAATACCTCTATGATCCATGCATTATATAACTAAGTATACTAAGCTGTGCAAAGTAGTGCATCCTTGGAAAAGTGTCTCTGAGATCCAATTTATCAAGGAAGTATGTATACTGGCAAACATCTTGGAGCATGGCCAAGGAAAGATCAAGCACACAGGGCTGCTGCATGCTTAAGATCATCAAGTGGCTCAAGCCAAGTAGCTGGCTCAAAAGAAGAGTTGTTTGTGTGTTATGCAAGGATAATAGCTGTGCCTGCATACTGCAGATAGCTGTGCATGCATGCGCATACTGCAAGATCGGCAAGAAGACGTGAAAGTGGATAGTTTCATTACAATGTAATCTGTTGTAGAGTTGTGACCGGGGTCTTGAGGTACAACTTTCAATACAACTTGATACACACTGAAAGGGTACAGCCTGAAGGCTTGGTGATAGAAGAATATACGGCATTGCTAAAAAGAGCATCCTGCTAAGCTACCTACTTGATATCTGGGCAGTCTGGGTAGTTGTATCTCAGAAAACTATCTCTACTGACGAAAAGCAATGAAAATAACTGAGTTCAGGCAAGACTAACAAGTGTGTATAAGACAGCTTGCCGTAGAAAAGTTCAACCAATCTGAACTTAGCTAGTCTGGGTAAAGCAGTCAACCGTGGTATTCCAGTGACAATGAAAAATATCTAGACAGCAACCACATCAAAGGGGGGGGGGGGGATTGATGTTTCGGGTGTAATACACTACTGCATGGTGAATACCCATACCAAATAGTTTTTGTCTGTATATGTGGGGGAAAACCAGCCTAAGCTGGTGCACAATGGGAAGAGGAAAGCATTTAAAAAAATACACAGAACCAGAAACACATGCCAACAGAGGTGTGTCAGCACAAGCATAGCAACCATGGACGGTTTTTTATGAGGTAGCCTGACAAAAAGAAACTACCTTTCAACCATCACAACAGTTCCCAAGTACTTGTGGTAACACTTTTTCAGGGCTTCTCAAACAACCCACGCTGCTCAGTTGGGGTATGCATATTCGCTGCTCAGATGAGGCATCTGTGTTCATCTAACTGATCTGAATACCTAACCCTGCTCGCTTCTTCTTGCTGTTGAGGTGAGCAGGGTCAAGGTCTGAAGGTTAGAGAGGTTAGCAGGAGTTGCAACTTAGATGGCAGAAGCCAACCATCCAGTCAGCATCACACTGACCAAAAGCAGCCTGCACACAAAAAGGGAATCCCATCAGTGTCTTTGACTACATACCCAAGAATAGGCGGGATGAGGCTGTCATCGGTCATTCTCATGATGACAATGACCGTACCGTTTCACATCCTTACACAACAGCCAACATGGTGTGTGCCTACAAAGAAATTAATGCACATGCCACCACGGCACCATTGCAAATTGATTGGAGCAGTGGCAAGCAGCAGCAGCTGTGCTAGGAACATCAGTAGCATGTGCTGCCATGCATGTGAGGAGTGTGTGTATGTACAGCATGAGCAATGGCAACTTGCCTGCAGGCATGAAGCTGTGCAGCAAAACTGCGCAAACGCACAGAAGTAGACAGCAAGCAGATGCTCAGCAGTGAAGCGCATTCAACCATAGCAGTTATGGGACAGCGTGAGTGAGTCACCTGTTGCGGACATGTGAAGGCAGATCCTTGGGGCTCAATGTCAGTACATGCTGTTGCACTAGCAGCAGGCGTAGCAGTTGCTGTGGAACTTGGGGAGGCAGTTGCTGTGCTTTCAGGTGTAGCACTTGCTGTGGTAGTAGGTGTGGCAGTTGTGCTGGAGGAGGATGTAACTGTTGTACTTGAGGTGGTTGTGCTGCTTGTTGGGGTGGTTGTGGTTGTAGTGCTACCGGATATGGTGAACTGCTGGGTGCTTGAGAAGGTGCCCTGAGTGGCTGTAGGTAGTACATTCATCAACGAAACCTGCAGGATTGTCAGTCAGTCAGTCAGTCAGTCAGTCAGTCAAAGGGAAGTGAACAGAGACTCGTGGGCACATGTGCGCTTGTGTGGTGACTGCACAATGAATGTGCAAAGGCAGGTGCAGCTGTGTCTAGATGAGTCAATCAGGGATGACTGATTCAGCAACTTGCACACAAGCGCAAGCAATCTATTGCATCGCAAGTGAATGCAGTCAAAGAAAGCAGAACAAAACAGGCAATGTCTGTAGGATATACATGCGTAGCATGACAGTACAGTGAGAGTTGCTGTTTAGTAACACACACCTGCATGTACAGCCACAGCAGTACGAGCTGTTCAACCACATGGTTAGCGCATACAAGACGAGCTACTCACCGTCTGAGAACCGCTTGTAACCTCCAGTGAGATTGGGTAGGATGGCTGGTTGGACACCTCCCATGCAGCGCCATAAGTGTTAGTCATGGCCGTCCATGAGTCACTAGCCCCAGGGCCCTTGAGGTTCACAGCAGAGATGGTTCCCAAATTGGCCACAGTCTGCATCAAATTAGGCTTTATGAAATGGTGACAGAACAAGGCTGCTGAGCGCTCTGTTTGTGCATGAGTAACAAGAATGTGCACCAAGAATTGTATACATGGCAGGCATGTGGTAGAGTGCATATAGATGCAGGGCGGGGGGGGGGCTCTCAAGGCAAGGATATAGTAAGAAGGCAAGAAGACTTGCAGACAGTGGGCAGTGCCAAGGGCCAAAGGGCAGGCATGCACATCTGGAAAGACAGACAGTGTAGTACAAAAACAGGTAGAACCGACCCCTGTGACAGGCAGAGTCACAGGACATCATCGAGAGTGACTCACAGTGATGACTCAAGGGGATGACTCACAGTGATGAGTCACGGTGATGAGTCACAGAAGCAGGTGACGCAGACAGAGCATAGGAGGTGATCAGGAGCAACTCACAGTGATGACAAGTCTCAGCCACAAGCCGGAACCACTGTTGCCGTCTACCATAACTTGGATGTCAGATGGAGGCGTGCAGGCAACCAGTCGGTAGTTGACATCAATCCTGCCAGCAAGATCAGGTGCCAGCTGGCCAAAAGACAGGGCATTTAGGTCAAAGTGGTCGCCCTCGCCACCAGATGCAGCTGAGCACTCTGGGCAGACATCTGTGACTAATGCTGTGACTGTTGATCCAGCAGTGCCACAGCGACCCTGTGGCAACCGAGTGTAGGTGAGTCTGTGATCATGAGAGACACAGTGTACTGTTGTGTGCGTTTCAAGGGAGGCACCCACAGACACAGAGTGTCTGCATGCAAACAAAGGGTGCATGCTGAAGGACTTAGGAATTGACGTAAACAGCAGCAGATGTGATCGTACATCATAATGATTACCACAATTCCTGACTCTGACTAGACGTCCTCAGGATGTCATGCAAAAAAAGTAAACTGGCAGCATCCTCAATTCACAGCACACTCTCAAGTTGCATTAAGCACTCAGTGCCACAAAATGTCACAAGCATGAAGGGTAGTGACGCCTACCGCAAAGTCAGGCGTTCTGTCGTTGACACACTCGAACTCGATGCATGTGCCACATCCCATGGTGGGGAATGACATGATGTCACTGTTTGTGGGGATACCAACGGCACTGAAGAAGGGATACGCAGCAGCATTGCTCAGGTCTCCATAGCCACATGCTCCCTGCATGTCAGGCAACAGAGCATAAGTGTAACAAACAAAACGCTTTCCAGCTCGTGATGAGCTAGGTACGTGCAGGAAAAGTCTTGTCTTAGCAAGATGTACAGCAATGAAGCATCAGCACATGTTATGACTGCATGTTGTCTACATAGTGTATGTGATACACAATGTGGCATGTTCTTTGTGTTGCTGTGGAAGTATATCAGTGGCAACCGGCAACCACCTGCGAGTATGCTGATGCAGCAGAGGCCGCAAAGCACCAATTCATGACTTGACTCAGCATGCGCTGCATACAAGCTGTGAAGACATGAGTATGACATATGTGACAGGCTGGCGCTTGAAAGAAGCAAACCAATCTGAGCAATGGCAACGCGGCTAACCAGTAGATGACTCCATGGCACAGGCCCAAGGGCTGTGAACAGCCAGAGACTCAGCATGAGGAGAAAGCAAGCAGGAGGAAGGCGCTCACATCAAGCAGACCGAAAGTAGGGGTGTTGGGGTCATCCCCATCATTGGGCCCTCCATAGTTGGTGGCCACTCCAGCAGTCCAGTCTGATAGGGCAGTTTGGGCCAAGGCCTGGGAAGCTGCCGCTAGAAGGACAATTAGGACCAGAGACATGTTGCAGGAAGTCATGCTGCTTTAAACCTAAAGAGGGTGAAGGCTGTATCAGCACTGTGCTGATGATGTGTGGAAGCGGCAAGCTGTGCTGCAGCTGGTAGCTGTAAAGGAGTTGATGAGCAGTAGTCTGGGTTAGTGCTTGGAGCCTGCAACAAATTTGCTGTGGTATGGGTAACAGGAAGCAGCAAAAACTTTGATATGCTGTGTCAACATGAACATCCAAATCAGTGATGCATTTGCAGCAAAAAGACACTGAAGACTGTGCAAGTGCACTGCTGAGATGTGAATGTCACTAGCAAGCTAAAGACCATGAATGGTTGCAGCCGGGTGCCTACCACAAGAGCAAAGTGCTGAGCGGAGGCTGCAGGTTGTTTGACTAGCTCTGAGGTCTAACGGGGATCCTCCGGAGACAGCCGGAGAGTCAAAGCAGGCTGTCAGGCTTGAAGGCACAGCTTTGCACGGGCAGTGACGTTTGCAGTCAGCAAACACAAACCTGCACGGCGATCAATGCGTCAGCCAAGAAGAGAGTGCAACGGAGCTATGTACGGGCTTACAGGTTGTGGGCGAGCATGCGCATGACAACGATAGGTCAGTGGAGGCAGTTGTGCTGAGAGTATCAAACTATGGGCTGAAATGGTCGACCTCGACTTAAACATCGGTGAAGCAGGCTGAACTACCCGTCTCAATGTCACTTCAACGTCAAAGCAATTGCTCATGAGCCGAACGCTGCCGTTTCTAGCTTATACGCAGTCAGCTGTGCTGCAGTCAGGTGCTTCATGCGCTGCCAGAACTATCACAACATAAAGCTACACATGTGCTCCGTATTGTGTACTACAACGCGATCGCTGACACGGCAGAGCTTCACAAGCGACTGCGATGCGATTGCCATCGAGCAAGCAGACGAGAGATCAGACGCGATTGCGATCACTGCTGACCAGAACACGCATGGGCAAATGTAGACCATTGGAGCGATGCAACAAAAGTGGAAAAGGCCTCTGCTAGTACGGGCTATCACCGGAAAAGGAACTAGCTAGGCTTGGCAACTCGATGAGATCAGTCAAATAGTCGAGGCTCACCGGCTAAGATGGCGCAAGCGAAGAGGCGATGGCAAGCGAAGCTGAGGAGGCTTTCCTGACTTCGGCTTGAACGTTGGCTGCTGGTGCGCAAGGCGGCAGGCGACTTGATCTGCTGGAATGTTGAATGCTGAGATGGACTTCACCTCGGCTTAAGTGTCAATTGATGCGGGAGGGTTGCTTTGGGCAGCGCCTCAAGCTCATGTGCCAAATGTTGCCAAATCTGGCCTGCGAAACACTGCACAATGTACTATGGGCAGAGTCAAATTTTGCATGTCAGCAACGCGCAAACATCTCCGCCGCTGATCACAGAGGACCTGAGTGGAGCCGCGGCTGCACTGCAAGACAGTCTGAACGTCTCAATATTAATTTCACCATTTGGATCAGGTCGGACTGGCGGGAGAGGCGCCAATAACCTCTACTATCATAAAGTACTGATACATGTCTAATCCTATTACGCAAAGCCATGTGGGCCATATGGCTCAGCATGTGAATCCAACATGGCATGTGGAGCATGCATGCATTGCGCAAGCTTCAGTCATTGCTGCTCCAGTCGTGGCATACAGACTGAGCACTGGATGCTCATTACTTCGCTCAAGGGGAAAGTCTGCATCGAAACGGAGTGAACTTGCAAGTGATTGTCAAAGCATGCTGTACTGCTGAAGCCTTCTCATCTGGAGCCAGGGAAGGTCTTGGCAGCGTTTGCAGGCTGAATTTCAAATGTGTCTATCATGCATTGCGGATCAAGGCAACATAACCCATCATCAGTGATTGATGCACTGCCTATACGAACTCGCATGCGCTGACAAAGCTAGTTCCAGTACGGCACATCAATAAACTTGTAACGTTACGGTACGGTTAACAGTGCAGAAATGACACGCTAGCACTGCGCCTTTTACCTCAGCCATCTCTGCTACAAAATTGCGCTGAAAACTCTACATGTGACCATGTGGAGTATGCAATGAATTGCACAATCTGCAACTCAATGTCACATACAATGCGGAATTATACACCTGCCTCGCATGCAGCTTCAGCCCATGGGTTGGCCACTCTCTAGGCACTACATTCTGTTTAGTGCTACACACATTGGGCTGTGCTCAAGAAAAAGAAGAAATGTTCACTCTTTTCAGTGATCATAACGGGAGCCTTCCAAGGCGGCATCCCGGAGCTATGACCACAGGCTATATCCCGCTGTACTACACGATACAGTATGCTCAGTACTGCGTACGTTTTCAAGTGCTGACTAACTCTCTACTAATGGCAGGCAGCGGCAATCACAATGACCATAGCATGTGTGTAACTGCTGAAACAGCAAGGCATTCATGACCTGTCGTGTGCCTAGTCCTCAAGCTGAGGGAAGCTGTTACTGCCAAGCATACTACCTACAGCTGTGCAGGCCCCTCATGTCTCTTGCAGATTTTGTTCATGCAAAAACCATAGGAACCCATGATCCAGAGACAGAAAGACAGAGAGAGACTGCACTGCTTTAGCTAGCCAAGAGAGATTACGGACTGACACCGGAAGTTCACACATCTTGCAAACGCTGATGACATCTGTCGCTGTGCAGCCCTCAACTGGTGCATCTAGATCAACATCCAGCTCTGCAGGCTCTTCTTCATGCCTTGGTCAACTGTAGTGCCACATTGCACATGGAGCTCAGGGTGGTGAAGACAAAAGTGATGGTGGTTTTCTGCTGGCTATAGCCAGGTCATCTACTCCAGCAGCAATTATTCTCACCTGCAAAGGCCTTCTAGTGGGGCACTGACAATTTCAAAACTCCTGGATCTGCACTCTCAAGCAACAGGGGATAACATGTGCCTGATCACCATTCTCAAAGCACGGGCAGCAGGCTCTTGGGCTGTGGTGTAGCAAAGGCTTTCTCCACTGCAGGATGGCAATGCAGTCAAGCTCAACTTCTTCCTGTTACAAAGCATCCTGAGTACCATCTCTGTATTATGGCCGTGACTTGTAGGGCATGCATAGCCCCTGCACAGCAAAGAAAGCACGTGCACACCCATCTCAGACCAACAACTTAGGCACATGTGTGGGGTCAGATTTGTCAGGTAATGGTGCCAAATTGCCCCCCCCCAACAATCAGGCACACAAGGCATAGCAGAGCACCGATACATAGCCTCCATGCAAACAGGACAAGATAGGCAACCAACAAAACAGCCGTTCACCACGGGATAGTCACGATTAGACTGGCTAAGGCTTTGTAATCTCTCTGTCTCTCAAACAGCAATGCAATGCCAATGCACCAGGGCTCATCCCCCATAAGGCCTGGTGACTGAAACCAACAGAGCACAAAAACAGTATCCACACAGATTGTTCTCCCGTATTGAATTGATGCTACTTGCTACTTACTGTAAGACCATGGTGGTGCCGTCAGGTGCTGCAGGTAGAGAGAGAGAGAAGTGTTTTGCATCCTTTGCCCAGCCTCAAGTCTGATGGATGTGCCAGGGTTTGTGAAAACTGACAAACTGATGAATGCATCATTCCCACCAGAGAGATTACAATGCTTTAGCCAGAGAAAGATTACAATGCTTTAGCCAGCCAGCAAGTCTGATCACATATAGAAGAAGACAAAGGTCAAGTGGGGAAGACATCAAGACAATTTAGAACGAACTTGAAAACCTGCACATGATCTTGCTGAGAGAGAGAGAGAGAGATTACAATGCTTTAGCCAGCCAGCAAGTCTGATCACATATAGAAGAAGACGAAGGTCAAATGTGGAAAACATCAAGACAGTCTAGAAC
>JAABUK010006281.1_pt1 | contig 17851 bp, 9 predicted proteins | sample 5559141 | NCBI WGS metagenome assembly JAABUK01 (sample SAMN10711869, study PRJNA513367) | rock metagenome | isolation source: Antarctica rocks | place: Antarctica: Victoria Land, Pudding Butte nord | collected 2016-01-03 | reverse complement strand
CGAGCTTGTGCCGAACGTCACCGTCACGGCGCGCGCGGCTTCGGGCGAGGAGCGAACGACTAAGAGCAACGCCAACGGAAGTTTCAGCCTCGCCGTCCCGAAGGAAACCGTGACCGTGCGTTTTTTCGGCAACAACATCGCGCTGCAAACACGAACAATCGGCGCGACCGAATCAGCCGATAATCTGCAAATCAAAATCGAGTTTGTCGTCGCCCCTGTCAACGAATCGATTGTCATCGTCGCTTCCTCGCTCGATCCGACGATTGACCGGCGCAACGATGTTATCTACAAAAACAATCTTTTTGAAAGAGACGACCAGCTTATCGAAACACTCAATGCGGGCATCAATGTCGGGCAGCACGAAGGCGGCGGAAAGTCTCTGGAAATTCGCCGCTTCGGTTACAACCTGGATCACGGCGGCGTCAACGGCGGGCTGAAAATCTTGGTGGACGACGTACAGCAGAACGGGCAATCGCAAGGACACGGGCAAGGCTATCTAGGCCAACTGAAAAGCCTCACGCCTGAATTAGTGCAGGGCGTGGACATTCTCAACGGGCCGTTCAGCGCGCAGTACGGAGACTTCTCCGGCCTCGGCGTCGTTCATATACGCTTGAAGGAATCTCTGCCGGATCAACTCACCTTGCGCTTTCAGGCCGGAGCCTTCGGCAATCGTCGGATGTTTCTCGCGTATAGCCCGAAGATAGGCAACGCGGATTCCTTTATCGCCTATGAGAAGTCACACCTCGACGGCCCCTTCATCAATCCGGGACGCTACAACCGCGACAATCTGACGGGCAACTACACATATCATTTGAGCGACAAAGAAGCGATTGGCTTCAAGATGAACGTGGGACGCAACTACTTTTATTCTTCGGGTCAGATTCCGCTTGATTTAGTGAACGCCGGACAACTAGACCGCTTCGGGTTTATCGATCCGACGACGGGCGGGCGCGTCCGCACGGGCATCTTCGGCGCGTACTATCGCAAGGAATGGAACAACGGCAGCATCCTCAAGGCCGATGGCTTTCTTACGCGTTCTTTGTTCGATCTCTTCTCCAACTTCACTCTCTTTGAAACCGATCAAGTCAACGGTGATGGCATACAGCAGCACGACTCGCGCTTGCAGCAGGGAGGCAACGCTCAATACCTACGTCCCTATCACCTGTTCGGACATCAAGCGCTGTTCATGGCGGGCGGCTATCTGCTTGCCAGTCAAGTTAAGCTCACGCTTTACCAGCAGAAGGCGCGCGTGCCCTTTGCGACCACCACGCTGGCGCACGCAGACGTGACAAACACCGCCGGATACGTGCAGCAAGGAACGGATTTTATGCACGGCCATTTGCACATAGATTTAGGACTGCGCTACGACTACTTCAATTTCAACGTAGACGACAAAATCAATAAAGAGTTTTCCGGCGCGCGCGGGTCAGGGCGCGTGCAGCCGAAAGTCAATGTCGCTTACACGCCTTCGGATCGCATTCCAGCGACCTTTTATTTTAATTACGGGCGCGGCATTAACAGTCAGGACGCGCGCGGCATCGTGCGCAACGGGATTGGCGAACTTCCGAACGCGAATCACGGGACTCCTGTGCAAGCAATCGGTTCAGGCATCGGGCCGCCAATCGCAACAACCGATTTCTACCAGACGGGCGCATCCTACAACCTTAAGAGATTCTCTTTCAGCACCGATCTCTTTCTGATAGACCACTCCAACGAGCAGGTCTATATTCCGGACGATGGGACACTCAGCTTCGCGGGGCCGAGCCGCAGTTCCGGCTACGAGTTCAAAGCTTCCGCTCAACTCACGCGTCATGTCGCGTTCACCGCAGGCATGACGCAAGTAATGAACGCTTTCTTTCGCGGCACTTCTCCGCGCGTTTACGTTGACAGTTCCCCGCATACGGTGGGCAACGCCGGATTCACGCTGGCGAATTATCATGGCTTCAACAGCTCAATACAATATCGTCACGTCGGCAATTATCGTCTTACCGGCGATGATGCGACGATTCGCGCTTCCGGTCTCGATGTGGTGGACTTCAGCATGAACAAACGCGTGCAACGGTGGGTCGATCTCAATTTCTCAATCGACAATCTTTTCAACAAGCGCTACCTCGAAACGCAAAACTATTTCGAGTCGCGTGTCAGTCCCGAGGCAGAAGCCATCACGAGAATTCATGGCACACCGGGCTATCCCTTCGGCGCGACTGTCGGAGTCACATTCCACCTCTTCAATAAGGACAAGTGAGAAGATAGGCGCAGGAGATTTGAATGCACATTCCCGACGGTTATCTTAGCCCTTCGACGTGCGCGGCGCTTTACATATCAGCCGCGCCGTTCTGGTACGTCGCTTTGCAGCGCGTGAAGCGGCAGTTGAATACGCGACTCGTGCCGCTGCTCTCGGTCTTCGCCGCGTTCTCGTTTGTCGTGATGATGTTCAATTTGCCGCTGCCGGGCGGAACGACGGGACATGCCATCGGCATCGGCATCGCAACCGTTGTGCTGGGGCCATGGGCAGCGATGCTGGCAGTCTCCGTCGCGCTTTTGATTCAAGCGATTTTCTTCGGTGACGGCGGCATTACTACCTTCGGCGCTAATTCTTTTAACATGGCAATCGTCGGGTCACTTGTCGCCTACGCGGTTTATCGCGTCGTCGCAGGCAGCGCGGCGTTGACTTCCGTAAGACGCGTCGTCGCGGCCTCGCTCGCCGGATACGCAGCGATCAACGCGGCGGCGCTGTGCGCGGCAATCGAGTTCGGCATTCAACCGATGCTATTTGTGGACAGGACGGGCGCGCCGCTTTATGCGCCGTATCCGCTCGGCATTGCGATTCCAGCAATGATGATCGGTCATTTGACGTTCGCCGGATTAGCCGAGATGATCGTATCGGGCGGCGTCGTCGCTTATCTGCAACGCGCAGACGTATCGCTCTTAAAGCCTACCGCGCCGCGCGCGATTAAGATGGAGCGAAGCGCAGAAAGCGTTGTTGCGATTTATCGAAGCGGATGGAACGCGACGCGCGGGCTGTGGATTGGCCTCGCCGCGTTGATGATTCTGACGCCGCTCGGATTGCTGGCGGCGGGCACAGCGTGGGGCGAGTGGAAGGCGCAGGATTTCGGCGACCATGAAGCGCGCAAACAGATTGCCGTAGTCTCCGGTAATCAAACGCCGCCCACGCAACCGCCGCAGGGACTCGCGCATCTTTCGTCAATCTGGACTGCGCCGCTGTCGGGTTATGCGCCGCCGTTTATGCAGGGCGCGGCATTCGGCTACATCCTGTCGGCGATGATCGGAGTCGGGCTGATTATCCTGACGTTCCTGTTCATAAGTCGGTTCACGCGCAGGGCGTCGCCGCGCAGACATTCAGCGGACGCAGCGGATTCGGAAACAAGCGCGACAAATTAAAGTAATGGCGAGTTCTAAAGAGACATTTACATCCGAACCCTTAACGCTCAAAGCGCGTGGGCGCAGGCGGCGCAGTAATTTTATCGAACGCACGCTTTCAAGCTTTGCCGGTAAAATGGAGAGCGCGTTGGATGCCGAAGAATTGGCGAAGACGAACGGGCTGCTCCAACGCCTCGATCCGCGTGTTAAGGTCGTCGGCCTTTTGAGTTTGATAATTGCCGCCGCGCTTGCGCATCACATCACAATTATTCTCGCAGTCTTCGCCACTGCGCTGATGCTCGCGCTTTTGTCGCGCATACCCGTGCAGACACTCGTGACGCGCGTGTGGTTCGGCGCGCTGCTCTTTACGGGAACGATTGCGCTGCCCGCGATTTTCATTACGCCGGGGCGCATTTTGTCGAGAGTGCCGCTGCTCAATTGGCCTGTCACGGAACAAGGAATTCGCAGCGCCGTTTTTTTAATCACGCGCGTTGAAACGGCGGCGACTCTTTCCGTGCTATTAATTCTCACGACGCGCTGGACGCATGTGCTCAAGGCGTTGCGCGTGTTGCGCGTGCCGGTGGTGTTCGTCGTGATCTTGGGCATGACGTATCGTTATATTTTTTTGTTGCTGGCAACGGCGCACAGTATGTTTGAATCGAGACGAAGCCGGACGATAGGCGTGATGGCGGGAGCGGAGCGCCGACGCGTTGCCGCCGCGAGCGTCGGCGTGCTGATGGGCAAGACGTTTCAATTGAGCAATGATGTCTATCTGGCGATGCAGTCGCGCGGCTTTCGCGGCGAAGTCTATACGCTCGACGAATTTCAAATGCAGCCGCGTGACTGGCTCGCGCTCGCGCTCTTTATCATAGTCGCCGTGTTCGCCTTCTGGTTTGGAAGGTAAGCCGGAAGCGTCCGCGCGAAAAGATGTGCGCTGTCTTTAATGTCGTCTTTATCTTTATAAGGAAAGCAATTTCAATCGTGACTGATACGGTGTTTGATGTTCAGAACGTGGCGTACCGCTATAACGATGTCGTGGCGCTCGACGGCATGACGCTGCATATCAAGCGAGGCCAGCGCGTGGTTATACTCGGCGCGAACGGCTCCGGCAAATCAACGCTGCTCAGAATCCTCGACGGGCTTTACTTTGCGGACAGCGGCGCGGTTTCCGTGTTCGGCGAAGCATTAACTGAAGCGCGCTTGCAGGATGAAGAATTCGCTTTTCAATTGCGGCGCAGAGTCGCGCTTGTCTTTCAAAACCCGGACGTGCAGTTGTTCAGTCCGACGGTGTTTGACGAAGTGGCTTTCGGGCCGCTGCAGCTTCGCTGGCCGAAGGAAGAGATTCGCCGCCGTGTGAATGAGACGCTCGACGAGATGGAAATCTCGCACTTGAAAGACCGCTCGCCGCATCGCTTGTCGGGCGGCGAAAAAAAGCGCGTCGCACTCGCTTCCGTTCTCATACTCGATCCAGAAGTGCTGTTGCTGGACGAGCCGACAGTTGCGCTCGATCCAAAGAGCCAGAGTCAGGTAATAGATTTTCTGGCAAGCTGGAGCGGCGGCGCAAAAACTGTCGTGACGACGACGCACGACTTGGGCATTGTCGAAGACATCTCCGATTACTGTTACATTTTTCAGCACGGGCGCATCGCGGCAGAAGGAACTCCAAGCGAGATTCTTTCTAATGAAGCGTTGCTACGACGCACGAGCCTGATTCACGCGCACCGCCACACGCACGCAGACGGCATTACACACTCGCACCCGCACATGCATCACGAACACAAGCACTAATTTCCATCTTGCAGCGATGGTTTCGGGAAAGTAGGCTTCACGCGTTGGAGCGATGATTTGCTTACAGGTAGTTACACTCTATGCGAGCCGTGGCTACCGTATAAGCCCGACACGCTTCATTAAATCTGCGAATCTCGGATCGGCATGAATGCTTTCTAATCGCGGATCGAACTTGAGCCAGACGGGTCTTAAAGATCGTTCGCTGTATGCCTTTTCCAACAGCGCGAACGACTGCTCGTTGTCGCCGAGCGCGTGGTAAATCACCGCGAGATTATAAGGCGAGACGTATCTTTGTTGCACCGGTGTTTGCAGTTCGGCTAATAGCTTCCGCGCCTCTTTCGATTTACCGCTTGCTGCCAGAAGGTGTGCGAGCGTCGCATTGACATCGAGGCTGTCGCTCGCCGCAAGTTCTTGCAACCTACGCAGCTCGGCGAGCGATTGTTCATACATAGCCTGTTGCTCATAAGTTAAGGCAAGCATCCAATGTGCTTCCGCAAAACTCGAATCCATCTCAACGGTCTTTTTAAGTTCTTCGATAGCGCGGTCGTACTGGCGCGTGAAAAAGAAATATGTGCCGAAGCCGGAACCGATGTTGAGCGAAAGCGGGTCTATTTCGCGCGCACGTTCGAGCTGGGCTAAAGCTTCCGGTTGACGATCCATCAAGAGCAAGTAGAAGGCGTACCATTGATGCGCGATTGAATAGTTTGGGTCGAGTTCGATGGCGCGCTTGTATTCTCGCTCGGCTCCCGGAAAATCCCACTCGAAACGAAACTTGATGAAACCCAGTGTCGCATGTGCTTCAGCGAGCTTGTCATCGATCTGGAGCGCTCTCATCACAGCGGTTTTCGCGCGCGGCATTGTGCCTTCAATCAAAGGTAAGCCGCGCTCGTTGAGCCTCATGTAGCAGTCGGCGAGACCGGCATAAGCCAGCGCGTAGTTCGGGTCACGGTTTATAGATTGCTGAAAGTACTCGACACCTTTGTTGTAACCTTCGACGGTTCGTTTATTCCAGAAGTAGCGGCCTTTGAGATATGCCTGATATGCCTCTGCGTCGTCCGTGTAGTGCTTGCGGAGTTGTTCCCGCTCCTCGCCGCTCAATTTGAGTGTCAGTGCTCGCGCTACTTGTTCGGAGATCGAATCCTGCACGGCGAACACGTCGGTCAAGTTTTGGTCGAACTGCCCTGTCCAGAGCGATGTGCCGTCTCTTGTTCGCAACAATTGGACTGTTACGCGAATGCGTTCGCCCGCGTGTTGAATCGTTCCGTCGAGCACGGAATCAGCGCCCAGTTTGCGCCCAACGGCGAGCGCATCCGTCTCTTGGTTGGTGTACTTACGCGCGGCGCTCATCGGCAGCACGGTAAAATTTTTCACGCTGCCGAGTTTTGCGATCAAAGCGTCTGCCATGCCCGCTCCCATTAGCTCGTCGTTCTCCGTCGTCGCCAGTGACTTAAATGGAAGCACTGCGATTGATTTAACGCTCGTGGTTGCAGCGGAAGCTGGCTGCGTAGGTTTACCCGAAATCCAAATGTAAGCGAGCGCCGTCACCGCCGAAGCGAGCAGGATTGCGGCAACGTACAAAACTCTCCGGCTTGACTGTGTGCGGTTATCCGATGCAACGGGCGCGGCAGGAACAAAGGTTGAGGCTTCAAATGGTTGCGCTTGCTCTGTTTGCTTTTCTTTGCTTTGTGCGTGGACGGCCTCTTCTTTCGCGCGCTGATCGGTCTTCAATTCTGCGCCATCGGGCATCAATTCGCTAACGGGAGCAACAAACCGGTAGCCGCGCTTCGGTATGGTTTCGATGTAGCGGACTTCGCCGTTGCTCTCGCCGAGAGTTTTCCGCAGCACATAGATATTCTGCGTCAGGTTCCCTTCCTCGACGAAACTATCCCGCCACACAGTGTCAAGCAATTCGTCCTTTGACAGCACGCGCCCGCTGTTCTGAACGAGCACAAACAAGGTGTCGATGACTTTAGGTTTGAGCGGAACGAGTTCGCCATCGCGCGATAAAAGGCGATTCGGGATGTCTAAACGGAATGCTCCGAATTCGTAGAAATGGCTTAACTGCTTGCTCATCATTGCGTTGAGAAATTGTTGAGAAAAAATTGAGTGTCCGCTAAAGACTTTCAAGCCTGCACTAGAGATAATCCGGCAGAAGTTCCTTGGGGAGAAATCATTTCTTTGCGATGTACCGACTGTCTATCAGTTTAGCATAATCGCTGTTCTGCGCTCCCCCATGTTTTATGGGTAGGGTAATCTTTAGGGGATAAACTGATGGAGAAAGCAAGGACAAGTATGTTCAAAAAGCACTTTCTATACATCTCCTTGTTATTAACGATAGCGACTCTCACGCCTGCGCAAACAATGTTCGCGCAAAAGCCTGCGATTGACTTTACAGAGTTGGAGAAAGTCGTGCGTGCAGAATTAAAGGAGACGAATACGCCCGGCGCGGCGGTTGCGGTTGTAAGCAATGATCGCGTCGTGTTCAGCAAAGGCTTCGGCGTCGCAAGCATTGAAACGAACGCGCCCGTCACGCCGGACATGCTGTTTCGCATCGGTTCGACGACGAAGCCATTTACCGCCGCAGCCGTGCTGATGCTCGCCGAAGAAGGCAAGATCAATCTGGATGCAGGCGTCGGCGATTACGTCGAAGGTCTCGCGCCGCGTTTATCGAGAATCACCGTCAGACAGTTGCTCAGCCACACGGCGGGCATCAAGGACGTTGACCCTGACTACGGGCCGCACGACGAAGCGGCTCTCGGCGCGACAATCCGCAAGTGGAAAGACGAAGATTTTTTCTTTACAGAGCCGGGACGCATCTTCTCTTACTCGAACGAAGGATACGATTTGCTCGGCCTCTTAATTCAAGAAGTGGCTGGAAAATCTTACGCGCAAAGTTTACGCGAACGCTTGCTTGTGCCGCTCGGTATGAACAAAAGCGTCTTTCGTCCGGTGATGGCGATGACCTACCCGTTCGCGCAGGGACACACTGACGACGCGGATGAAAAAGCAGGCGAGAAGAAACAACTAAAAGTCGTCAGACCGTTTCCCGATAACGTCGTCGGCTGGCCGAACGGTTTTCTCTTTTCGAGCGCGAACGAACTCGCGCGCTTCGCCGTCGCGTTGCTGAACGATGGCAAGATCGAAGGCAAGCAAGCGATTTCGCCATCCGTTATTAAAGTGCTGCGGACGCCGCGCGTGGACATTCCGGCTGTCGGTGACAAGCAGCGCGGTGAACATCACAGATACGGCTACGGAATGCAGTTTTTCGATTATCGCGGGATTCCATTGGCGATCCACAACGGCGGCTTGACAGGCTTCGGTTGTGTGTTTATGACCGCGCCGGAACAACGCTTCGCCGTCATCATTCTCGCCAACAAATCCGGCCAGACGCTCGGCAAGTCTGCGCGCAAAGCGATGGAGATGATGTTGCCCTTGAAAGCTGCAAGCGAAACTAAACAATTTTCCGCCGTCGCAATGACCGAAGCGGAGATGAAAACTTACGCGGGCATGTACTGGAATAACGATAAGCTGAACGCGCAACTTTCCATCAAAGAGGGCAAGCTTTTCATTTCCTTCAAGGAGGGTGATGAAACCGAGAACGCGCCCGTTCAGAAGACAGGCGAGCACACGTTCATTATCGTCGCGCCGCCGGGTGAGCCGCCCGGCCCTGCGTTCGTTTTGATACCGGGCGCGGGCGGCAAAATAGAGTATCTGCATTTCGGCAATCGCGCTTTCAAAAAGGTTCAGTAGCTTCGGCGAAAACCCGGCGTGCCTTAATTAAAATTTCGTTTGGATAGGATGATGAATATGTCTAAGACGGAAGGGAAACTACTGCTCCGGCAGATCATTTCAACCGTTGCATTGTGTGTTTTGTTTCATGCGGCGGCGTGGCACGATGTTGTCGCGGCGCAACAGCCCCAAAGAGCCGCATCCGTTCAGCAACAGCAGGCTCCTGCGCCGACGGTTCGATTCGATTCCGGCACTAGTCGGCGTATTAGATAAACGCGGCCAGAAGATGTCTTCCTAGCTTGAGCGCTTGTAGCTGATTCTTCGAGAATACATATGAATCAACAAGCTCACATGACCGGATACCATCGCTTCCGCATTCGCAGCAAAAGTCTCCTGCGTGATAACAAGTTGCTCATCATCGCGGAGCTAATCATTGTCATCCTTATCGTGGTTGCCTCTCTTGCGGGCTTCGTTCCGTTAAGCGAGACACCATTTCTTTTGCTTCTGGGCTGGCTTTCGCTGTGGCTGCGCGGGCTAGGGTGGCGCGCAGTCGGCTTGAAACGCCCGGCGCATTGGAGACACACGTTACTGCTCGGCGGCGCGGTGGGGATCGTGTATCAGTTTTTCGGTGACTACGTGGTAGAACCGCTAGTCGTTCTGCTGACAGGCAGGCCTGTAAACTTGAGCCAGTTTGCGTCCATCGAAGGTAATGTTTTCTTGCTCTGCTTGTTTCTGGTGCTGGTGTGGACGGCTGCCGCCTTCGGGGAAGAACTCGTTTATCGCGGCTACCTGATGAATCGCGTGGCGGAGTTGGCGGGTGGAAGCAGCGCGGCATGGGCGGTGAGCTTGGTGTTTGTGAGCGTCGTGTTCGGTGTCGCACATATAGATCAGGGCATCTCAGGCATTATTGTCAACCTATCGGCTGGCTTGGTATATGGTGCATTGTATTTATGGAGCGGGCGTAATATGTGGGCACCGATCATCGCCCACGGGGTATATGACACGGCGGGATTATTGCTTATCTTCTGGGGTAAATCTCATTGACTCGCGATGATTGCTCTGACCAGCGCACGCATTGCTGCCTAATAACTCCTTCAACCTACCGAAGCGGATGACAAATCAATTCTTCCAAATCCCGGCTTGCAGACGCTCATCAAAATGATTTCCGAAAACAATATAGAGCGACGATATCGCCCTTAACCTCAACGCCCAAAGAAAGGGTCAACCAGCGAGAGTTTTGTGCCCAGCGAAACTTGTTCCTCTCAAAGCCATCGCGGTCGCAAGCAACTCAAAGGCGCCATGTTATAATCGAAAGTCATCAGGCAAAAAGATTTTCAATCGAAGAAAGAAGGGTTCGGCAATGAGTCGTTGGCGTGGGCGTTGGGAAGGCTTTTGAGAACTCGCCTTCGATGGCGGGCCTCCCGTGCGGGGGTCGAAATTAACGGCGTGGCAAATACCTTTCGTGATGGCGAACCGGACGAATGATACGGTTCCCGAAAACTCGAAGGTACCGCAGGCGCAGAAACAATTGATCGACGCGACACGCGCGGCGCTCATCGCCATCAGCGCGGACGTGAATGCAGGGCTGCGCGAAACCGTCGGCGTCGGCGCGACGCTCGACATCGCGGAGCGCGCTTCCGTCATACTCGAACTGCCGCCCGAAGCCGACGCGGAAATGATGGCGCGCGCCGTCGATATGGAAAACATCGAAGCCTGGTGCGATGAGAAGGGGCGCGTGCATGTGGCGATCAATCCTTGGTATTCGACAAAGGACGTGGATCAAACAGTGCTCGCGGTCATCAAAGTCGTCCACGTAAAGCTCGGAATGCACGCCTCGGACGCAGCGCAAAGCGGGCAGAAGAATATCGTTCAAAAATTATTGGGATCAGTCGCCGAAGTTTTGCTCGTCCAGAAACGCCTCGCGCAAGATAAGGATTCCAAGCCTGACTGATAAGAGCGTATGCTCCTTTTATGCGCGGCGGTTCTCATTGCCGCGACCAACAAATCCTTTTCAGGCATATCGTAAGATCAAATAGATTGTGTTGCCACTTTATAGCCGTTTGCGATTGCGCGTGTCCTATCAAATAAATCGTAGGGGCAGTGGCTTGTCCCTGCCCGTTAGATTGAATGGCGTTCAAGCTGCAGGCAACCACAAGGGTTGCCGCTACATAAGCCACATTCAATTGCAAGCCGCTATAGGCTGCCGCTATTTCTGATTAACCGCTGTCGTCTTGCCGGGCGCATCAATCGAAAATGCGATTAGCGCGGACGTGCTTGCGCGACGCTCCAGGGCGGTGTGATGTTGTTGGTTCGCGCATAAGCGATGGACTGGCCTAGGTGTTCGTGGACGTGTGTCGCCAGTAAAAAGAGCACGTCGCGCGCCGTCGCTTTATCGCCGAAGAGAGTAACGGGCTTGTCCAAATCGGCGTCCGAGATGCCCGCCAGCGTTTGATGAATAAACGCGAAAGATCGCTTCAAGCTTTCGACTACCTTCGCTTTGTCTGTGATTTTTTCCGGTTCGGCTTCCAGCCCGGCGGGGGGCTTAATGCCCATTTGCCCTAGAATAAAATAGTTGCTGCCCGCGACGTGCATGAAGACTTCGCTGATCGAGCGCACGCCGGGCGCAGGCCGCCATGCGTACTTTTCCTGCGGCACTGCTTCAGACAAGGCAATCAATTTCTTCTCCGCCTCTTCCACTTGTCTGAGGAAACTTGCGCGGAAGCCTGTCATGGACGAGGCCGCCGTTTTCGACGACTGCATTCCCTGCGCTACGACTGAAATTGCGCCGCTCATGACTAACAGTGCCGTGACGAAAATGTACAAGGTGCATCGCTTCATCTTTTGCGTCGTTTCGTGATTCATTTACCGCTGCCTTTCTTCATGGCCTTGTGATGTCAAGTATGCGCACGTGTTGCGCGCGATTTTGAATGAATTAGTTTCTCTCGCTCGCCAAAGGTTATGACGCGAGCCGTTGTTATTATTTGCCCGGCTGCGCAGTTGAATATTTCCCGCGCGGCTTCGTTACTTCCGAAAGCACATCGGGCTTCGTCGCGTCGCGCTCCAGATGCGGGTAGCGTTCGCCGTTGTGGTAGTCCACATTGTATGTTTGATGAAAGCTGCCATTCTCCACTAAAAGTTCGAGCGGCTTGGGATTATTTTTCGCTGCTGCGATGGCTTCGTGTAAGGCATCCGAAGAGTATTTGCGATTGTTGACGGCGATCAATTTCATGCCCGGTGCGATGCCCGCTTTGGCCGCCGCCAGCTCCGGGTTGACATCCGTGATGCTGCCATCTTCCTTGACGAGCAAGCCGAGCGAGTAGGACAAGTCCGTGTATTTTCTCAACTGCTCGCCGATCTTCGTTTGCCCGTTGGCCGTGTCGTTGTAGGTTAGCCGCCAGCCGCCGTTCGTGATGCCGTCGAGCGGAGGTTTCAAGGCGATCAGGTTGACACGCTCCGTTAAGAACTTGCTCCAATCATACGGAGCGACTTCGTTGAGCGTCGCCACGACTTCGTCGAACGTGTAAGGCTTGACGGTAGGCAAAGTGTTTTGCCCGCCGTGAAATCTGCGGCAGAAATCATCGAGCGAACGCTTGCCTTTGCTTTGCCGACGGATAAGCACGTCCGCGTCCATCCAGAGCAGCAATCCCTCGTAATAATAATCCACTCCGCGACGGCTGTTTCTCCAAGCCCTGGGAGAAGCATAAGTCAATTGCACGGCGGTGGCTGTGTCTTCCAGAGGCCGCCATTTGCGACCCGATTGATTCTCCATTTCGGCAGCGACGACAGCGACGGATTCGCGGAAGTTTTCCGGCGTCCACAGCCCGCTGCGGGTCGGCAAAACTTTGCCCAGATACTCCGTCAGTCCTTCATAGACCCAGAGCAAATTACCTTTCATCGGCTGCTCGAAATCCGGCGTGGCGAGACCGGCAGGGCGGCGATATTTGCCGTTCCATGAATGTGTATATTCGTGTCCCAGCAAATCGCCGAGATCGATCAACTCGCCCGGATCGCTCAGGGCATGTTCGCCGACTCCGTCTTCGCTCGATTCGTGATGCTCCAAGCCTTCGCTGCCGCCGTAGTCGCTCAACGTGACCAGAAAGCGATAGCTGCCGTAGTGTCTCGCGCCGAACAATTCGTTTGCCTCGGTGATGAGATGCTGAAAACCTGTGAGCGTTTGCGGCTTTGCTTCGAGCGCGGCGGGAGTGTCGGCGACGATGTCCATTTCATGCGGCACAGCGTTGACGGAAGGAAGTTGAATTTTTCGGAAGTTGGCTCCGATGATCGCCGGAGAATCCACTAATCCGGTCAGCGAAACTTCCTTGAACTCGACATCGTTGGCCGTCTCGCGCGCTAAGGGCAACGCCGTCGCATACTTCCATCCGGCGGGTAGTTTCAATGCGGCTGTAACGCGCACGGCATCGCTCGCCAATCCTTGCGGGTAAAGAATCAAACGATTCCATTTAATGCGTGCGAGGCGCGCGGTCATCGTCGTGCCCGGCTGCGAAACATCGTCGAAGGCGGCTTCGATCTCATTAACGCCGGGTGGAATCTCGCAGTGAAAAGCGAACATCTCTACGTCGTCGCGCCGCCAAGGAATATCACGGCCTCCCGCGCTCAAATGCAGTCCGACAAGATCATTGATCGTGCCTGTCGGAGTATGTTCGCCGGGAATCCATTTCGGATAAAACAAGGTGAGCGCTCCCGGCTTGACGGGAATAATCAGCCTCGCGTGAAGTATGTTGCGCGGCGCGTTTGTCGCGTCCACACTCAACTTGATGTCGGGCGCATCTTGAGCCAGCGCTCTCGTCGCGCCCGACATAAAAAGCAGCAATAGTAGCGACGAAAGAAAAGCGAATCTGCGACACATATTTTTTCAGCCCCGATGTTTAGATTATCGTTTCAGTGATAACAACTGAGCGGATAACGCGATACAAGTACACATCCGATTCCATCAGGCTAATAAAGCACCGTTGATCTGTCAATAACCAAGCAGGCCACAGTGGATTCAATTCAGCGACTCTTCTTTTTTAGAAGCATGACAAGGCGTTCAAACGCGAAAGCACCGCACGCCCTCGCTAACGTGCGGTGCTTCGCTTTCTGCCAAGCGTTTAGCCTCGCCGGTTTTACCGGCAACGCGGCATAGCAGATTCCTCGTTACTGCCCGATGCTGCCGCAAACCTGATCGGTGCGTGTCACCACCGAACTGAAGCGCAGTTGATATTCTGCACTCGTAATAAACGCGCAGACCATCGAGCGGTAATTGTTCGGCACTCTGTTATTGAGAATGTCGAGCCAGAAGTTATAACCTCCCGTGTCAGGGTCACGCCTCAGATAGCCGAAATACTGCATCAACACAAACGCTCGATTGTATTCGGCAGCTTGGAATGCCTTTGCATCCACCACCGCGCGAATTACCTGCCCGCGCGTGCCGCCCGCCTGCAATTGATTGACGAAGGTTTGCCGCTGGCTCGTTAAATCAACGCCGCTCGTTTGCTTAACGGTTTGCAAAAGCGCATCGACGAATTGATCTGCTGTCAGCGCCGCCGGATATTTGGCGAGAAACTCCGCTCGCTGTGTCCAAGTCTCGGCAAACGCTGCCTTGCTCGCTTCCAGATTCGTGCCGCCGATAACGCGGCTTCTGTCCTGCACGAACTCGCCGTAAGCGGGCTGGCGTCCAAGACTTCCCTTGTAGAAGCGATAGACGTAAGAGCCTGTGTCTTGAAACTCCTGCTCGATGAAGAAGGCGGCGCTAACACTGACACGTTTGGAGTTGATGCACTTGGCGTCACCGCTCGGACAGCTTGTAATCAGGCTTGTCCAGTAATCGAATCCGCCTTGATCCGGTTCACGGTTGAGGAAGTCAAGATACTGCTGGCGGACAAAGAAGCGCGGGTCGTCAATCGAGTTTTGGAGCGATGACGAAACGACGGTGGTTGTGGCTTCAGCAGTGGTCTTGGCTGATTCGATGTTGCCTGCCTTATCGCGCGCCACGCTGTAGAAGCTGTAAGTCTTGCCGGGCTGCCCGACAAATAAACCTGCCGCGTCTGTGGTGCCGTCCCGCCAGATGGTGAACGCGCCGCCGTTCTCCGAAACATAAATCGTATAAGTATCTATGCCCGAACCCGTATCCGTGCCAGTCCACTTGACGTTAAAGACGATTGATGACTGCGAAGCGTCGAGCGTGGTCACGCGACTGACAGGCGTCGAGTTATCAATCGTGTTGAGCCAAAAGTTCGTGTCAAGCGCCGCATTCACATCGAAGACGATGCGCGCTTTGTTGCGTATCTCCGCGCCGGTCTGTAAATCCTTTGGCTGGATGGTGAAGACGACGCTGCCTTCGCCTTGCGTGCCGTTTATGTTCGGCGGCAGAAATCCGGCGCGCGCATCCGTCGTCGGCTGATTCGTCGCCGGATCGAGCGAAGTGAAACGCCACGTCACAATTCCGGTTGCCGCATCTAACCCGGCTTCGATGTTGACAAGCAGATTATTAGCCGGGCGCAAATCAACGGTGGTGCTGAAGGTTTTGGCTCCGTCGGGCGGCGTCACGAAGGTATCGCCAAAGCCGATGACGCCGAGACTGAAGGTCGATAAGTCTAACTTCGCGGCGTCGAGTTGGTCGGTGACGACGACGGTTTGGGCGGGCGCGGTGGCGTCCGGTTTGTTCTCGAAGATGATGTCGTAGGGAAGCGGCGGTTTGCCGGAAATGAAATGCGCGTCACCCGCGCCCTGCGAGCCGATCTTCTCGTTCGGATCACGCGACTGAACCCTATGGATAAGGAAAGCTTGATAGTCTTGCGAGCAGGTATTGTAACTTGAGTACAAATTGCCCACACAACTTACCACAGCGAGGCCGATGCCGGCCGGCGTGAGGTCTGCCAAGCACGTAGCGACGCTCACACTAGCTCCCAAAATTTGTCCATAAGCGAGCGGGTCACTTGCCGCGCCAGATTTGCCGTTGAGAGCATAATCAGTATAGAACTGCGCGAGGGTTTGAGCAGTACTTAGGGCGGCTGCGACGCAAGCTACGGCGGGAATAGTACCGAGAGCACTAAAGCCACAACCCACAGCCGTCTGAAACAAAGAGTGCAAACAATCCAAGCCCTCGTTGCTTGTGATAAATGAAACACTGCTCGGTCGGATGTCATATCCCGGCGCGTTTGAGAGAGATTGACGCGCCATGCTTTTCGCCGTCGTCGCAGGCGATGCGTTGACCGCGTTAAGCAGCGGCGTAGTGATAACGGCGCGCAGGGTGAAGTCTTGCGTCGAGTCTTCGCGCACCGACGGAAACCGCAGCGTGAACCGTAAGTAATTCTTGCTTCCGGCGGGCACGATTGGCAGCAAGAGCGGTATCACTGAACCATTCTCAGTTTTGACGACGAACGGTATATCTCTGATGGATGCCGGAATGTCAGGATGATTCGGCACGTCCAACGGCGATACGACGTTGAAGTTAAGAATCACCTCGGCATCGCGCGGGATGCCCATAATCCACAGCGGAACGGCATACGCATCGGTGTTGCCGTAGTTGGAGTATTCAACCGTGTAGGTCTGGCTTTGACCGCCTCTAATGGCGCTGCGCCCGAGGATGTTGACACCCAGTCCTTCACGCTTGTTCGCTTCGATGATGAAGTCCGGGAACTCCGGTGTCGTGCCCGATTGCCTCGTCGTGTTGTCGGGACTCGTGACGACAACCGTCCACGTGCCCGCCTGCTTGCCGATCAGATTAAAGCGCGCGGTTACGGAAGCGCCGCCCGGGGCGACGACGACGGCTTCGCCCACGATGTCGCTTTGTCCGGCGCGCACGAGTTTCACGGTCGCGCCCTGTTTGATGTTTTTGCCTGTAATGGTCGCCGTCACGACGCCTTGATTGCTGCCTCTTGTCGGCGTCATCGAGGTCAAACTGAAGGCGGTTGATGAGTCGTCGCGTATCGTAATCGTTGCGGAGTTGGTTTGCGGTTCGGTGAGATAGGTTCCCGCCGAATCGTTTTGCAGCGTCAGCACAACGGTTTTGTCACCGAGGCTCTTTGAATTGATGGGATGCACTTCAATGTTAAATGAAGCTTGGCTCGTCGTCGCGGTGTTGCCCGTCACATTAACGAGCGTATAGTCCACGTCGCGCTGTGCCGTGCCGCCAATTGTAAACGTGAAGGTGGCGGGGCTTTTGTTCGTCGTATCGCCGCCGCGCGTGACGGTGAAGACGCCATTGGCGCTTGTGCCGGATTTATTCGTCTCCGGCGTCGTCGCGCTCACAGTAAGAAGCGGTTTATTGTAATTCTGCACAAGAGTGCAGCCGATCAATCCGGCGTTCTCCGCGCACAGTGTGACGGAGCCGTTGCTGCTTGTTCCCGCCAGCACTCCGTTAGCGTTGACGGTTGGAGTGAAACGGTCTCCGGTACACGGATGCGCGCTATCGCAGACGACGCCCGTGCTCAAGTACGAATCGAAGAATCTATTATACGAAGCGGTGCGGACGATAACATTGCCCTGCGCGTCCAAGAGCGTCGGCAACAATTGCGCCGTGCGGGTTTGATTGACCGAGACGGGATTCGGCTTAAGCACAAGCTGAACGGGAATCGGGATCGCCGCGCCGGGCGACCACCATTTCGCTTCAAACGGGCCGCCGAGTTTGGTGTAGTCGCCGATGACGTGCGCATTGCTTCCGTCAAGGTTGGCGATGCGGGTTTCGACGTTAGAACTACCCACTTGGGGGTTGTCGCCGTAGACGAGTTGTTGCCCGTCCGGTGATATACGCGCGCATCCGGCCTTCTGGCTACAAAGCTCGCGGGTCTGATCTCCGTTATAGTCGCCGCTCATATCTCCGCCGATTAATTGCTGCGAAGTCAGTGTGCCGCGCATACCGCCGCTTGGATTAAACAAGCCGTAGTACACCGCAACCGGATTGGTGACGAATCCACCTCCGAATCGCTTGACGGTAACGATAGAGGCGAGGATG
>JAABUK010006279.1_pt1 | contig 17853 bp, 25 predicted proteins | sample 5559141 | NCBI WGS metagenome assembly JAABUK01 (sample SAMN10711869, study PRJNA513367) | rock metagenome | isolation source: Antarctica rocks | place: Antarctica: Victoria Land, Pudding Butte nord | collected 2016-01-03 | reverse complement strand
TCAAGCGTGATGCAGATGATTGGGCAAAACCGTTGAGCACAAAAAGCAAAGTAGAGCTGTTGAACACAACAGACTAAAACTGTGCGCATTGATAATGTTGTCAGAAGTGCAGAGGTTCTGTCACAGTGATAACATGTTGGACCACAGCTGTTACTAATGCTAAGCTCGGCTCTGCTAGGCTCAGCTGTACTGAGCTCCAAAGTTGAATGGTGACATGCACAGCAGGACAAAATGTACACTTGCAGTGATGACTTGAAATTCACATATGAGCAGGTACTGCCGATGAGTCAGCAAACCTGTAGCTAGAGCAACAGTGCTGAGCTCTGCCGAGAGGGTGTGCAAGTGGGCAGGGTCTGTTGTCAGCCCTTCAGCTGCCGCCTGCAGCTCTGATGGGGATGGCGGATGCTCCTACAGGCACGAAAGGCAACAGCGTTTGCCTTCTGAACAGTTGCCTTCAATTTGGGATCTGCCTTTTGGAGGGGCTGACTGCGACATGAATGGGGCCAGCACTTGCAAGATGTAGCTGGTGGAGGGTTGGCATTGCATAATTGGTGCTGGCGCATTGAGTTCAGGATGGGGTGAGGTTGATGAAGACTGCTGCTGCCTGTTTAGTGCAGTATGCTTTTATGCAACCCCTAAGGAGCTGCATTGAAAGCTCTGATGCATGTGAGCTTCAAAGAAGTTCAAAGTACAAACGCTTCCTGGAACTACTGGTGCACATGGCAGTATTGCATGTGATGGCAAGCTGTATGTCAAGCGCAGCTGCACTGGTGTACATGGCATGTTAGACACAGTCACATAATATGCAGGGGATTTTCTCAATACCTGAAAGTGATTTGTCAGCAGGTCTACTGACTGTTGCTGAAAGTCCAAGTCAAAGACGTCATTTGCATGCTTGCGTGACCCTCTCTGCTTGAAGACTGTTACAGCTCTGTCATTGCCCTTGCTGCAGCAACCAGCTGTCAGAGTGGCAGGAAGCTCAGTTGATGCATGCAGCAGATTCTGTTTGGCTTACCCATAGCTTTTTGACGAAAAGCCATACTTCTTGCATTCAGCATGCACAATGGCTCGATCATGATTGTTAAGGCCAGAATCAAAGGCATATTCTGCAAGCATCGCAGTCAGATCTTAACATCTGCAAGATCAAATGGGGGTTTATCTGTCGAATCCCAACCTGTTTCATCGCTAGCTTGAAACTCCGCCAATTGCTCTGCGATTCCAATCCGATTGTGCTCCGACACAGGGCGCTGACCAGAAGCAAGTCGGCCTCTGCCACGACCACCTCGGTTGGCACCTCGACCCAACATGGCGCAATCGACAGCACAAATTTTCACAATCGAGAATAAGCTCGTTGATACTGACACGTTGATTTTTTGTCCATTACCATCCAAAGGTGCTTAGCCCAACGGGAAAGTCAAGCCAAGAATGACGCAGAACTGATGGTTTCGGAGCATGCCAAAAGCAACTGAGCAGCTGCCTGACATGCAGCGCTAGTTTGCACGACCATTCGACAATGTATGACTTCTGCTTCACGTTTCCTTACAGCGCACTACTGGCGTTGGGGGGAGTGATAGGATTTGTGTCGAAAGGCAGCTTGCCTTCGCTCGTGGGGGGGCTTACTTCAGCTGGCATCCTAGCTGCTTGCGCGTATGCTAGTTTAGCAAGCTACCGGCAGGGCAAGACATGCAGGTGCTGCGCGGCGATTGGCACACTCTTGGCACATCTTGCTACAATATGCACGGATGCATGAGTCTCTTGACCTTGCCTGTGCTCCTGTGTGCCTTTCAAGTGAGCTCAAGCAAACATAGGTACCAAGCACTACCAGTAATGTATTGCTGACACTGTCTTGCTGTACATACAGACCGGCAACAGTGACGAGCCTATGCATTGCAGCAGCTCTGACGATCATGATGTGGAGGCGATACCAGAAAACGCAGAAAGTCATGCCTGATGGTTTCACAGCTGCACTGAGCTTTGCCATGGTTGGATTCTACTTATGGAACATCCTACTTTTCAAGCCGCCAGTCAAGCTCAATGATTAAGGGATATGGTACAGTCATTGCATGAGGAACAGCTTAAGCATAACTGGCCACAAGATCTAATTGACTGACAACTATGTTGTATCACATAGCTGCCAATGCTACATGAGGCCATGCAGTCCTCACATATGAGGAGTATTGAGTCGTACAGCAAACATAACAAATGGCAGTCTACTTCAGCAGATGCTTCCCTAGCAAGCACATACGGCTCAGATGCTGATCATAGGTGTCAGCTGCAGCCTGCATAGTATGCATATGCCATATGGCTGCCAGCTGTTTCGCATGCAGGCTGGTGCGTATTTAATTTAAGCGCTGCATTGGCACTTGATAACGAAAGCATGCAAGACAGAACTGTACTGTGTCTGACTCAGATGTGCACGCTCTTAGCCAACTGCAGTGAACTCACATTGTGTTGACAACGTTGCACCTACGCTCAGCCTTTGAACTGGTGATTTCGCAAATGCATCGTCAGCTGCAGACACACACAAGACAAAAGCGATCACGCATGTGTCTGTTACTTACAAGTTCTAACTTTCATAACATGTGAACTACCTCATCTAATATGTGAATTGTTTCATCTAGTGTACAAAAAACATAGCAAAGCATGTGTGGTTGTAATTCTGATCAGGTCTAAGTACATCAGTCATAAGCTAGAGGCTGCAATGAATGTGGCATGCCAAGCTGCATAGTCGTCAAAGACAACAAATGTTCATTCACAAACACTGATTTATTTAAGGGACAAAGGAGCAATGCATCTGCACAGCAGATTTGCTCATCTCTGTCACATCCCCTGGAGGGGTACATTAAGCAAGACAGACAGGGAGGAGTTTAGCAGCATCAATTGAAGAAGTACTTGGCATCAGTAATACTCTCCAGAGCAAGACCACCAAGTTGAGGGACGTGGGGGATGTCCAACTCAGGAGACTCTTCCAGGAGCTCGTTTCTCAGATTCTGCAGCAGCGGCTGGCTGTGTAGCTCAAGAAACTTCTCGCGCAAGATTGCATTCATGTCGTCCACAGACCCAGCATGCGTCCAGAAGGAGTCGTGCACACCAGCAAACGACAGACCTGCAGGCAGATCATTGCCAGAGTCAGCTGACGCAAGCTGATTGCAATCTGCACTTCAAGCATGTGCACGCCTCAACAGTACATGCTCCTTTACTGTTGGGCAACATGGCAACAGCGGAGTATGCCTGAATGACAAATATCACCAGCAAATCTGAACAGGTTGTGCAGTGCCAGTCATTAGCAGACACCGGCAACGAGCATCATGGGTGGGACCACAGACTGGGCAAGAAGCAGGAAGGTGAACACAAGATGCTGGCCAGCCTTGTAGCAGCAGCGGTGGTACTGATCATGTGGTGATGACTGTTCATTCATTGATTTGGTACATTCAGGACACTACACGATTAACAGACTGAAGAGTAAGGGAAAGAAAACGAAGTCAAAGCAAGCTGCTCACCAGCTTTATGGCAAGCTATGGCTGTCATCATCATGTGACTGGAGTCTATAGAGTGAATGAAATTGGGCGGGAAGGCGCTTCTCTGACGCACCCTCTGAATAGGGCCGGCATCTGTCTGATGAACCAAGATCACGCGCTGCAGGAGAGTCTGCACATGAGTCTTGCTCTGCACACACACCGCCATGTAAGTCAGCCCTACATCATAAGTCAGCCCTACATTGCCATATACACCATGCATAAGTCAACCCTACATTGCTGTGTACACCATCCATACGTCAGGCCTACATTGCTGTATATACCATCCATACGTCAGCCTGGCACTGGCATGTACAGGAATTCTCAAACACAGGGGTGCTTGGAGACCGCGGATCCTGTCTGTACAGACCTGCTAGAAAGCATGTAATACTCCTGACGCAGCACTGCACATGCAGGCAAAAATTTCGGCTTGTGCACAGACAGCTGCAGCTGAAACTTAGATGTGTTGACAAAAGCAGGGATGTCTATAAGATGCCAACATGCGCTGAATGCAAAGGTGTGTGTCACAAGCGGTGTGGTAGTGTACCTTCTTCCTGTAGGGCTGCACGACTGGCAAACCTAGAGGAGTGGTCCACTGCACTGCCTTGTCAGCCTTGGCAACCACGCGCGCACACAGGGACAGCCACTGCATGATGTCCTTGGCGCTGTCGAACATCTGGTGCAGGCAGTCCAGCGTCACCTGCATGCATCATCCAACCCTGTCACCACCAATTCAGCTACGAGAGTGGAGGCAATATGTGCAATGGCACTTTGCATATGGAGCATGGCTCATGCATGGTGAGGAGCGACTCTTAAACACAGAATGGTGAAGCTGCCTGACGCATGTGTGATGTGCAGGAGGCCATGTGTGAAACTAGAAACAAGCTGAGCTTGAGCTGAGTAGCGTTTAGACTGACTTGTGTGCTATGTCTGTTTGCAGCAGACATGACATTGGTAGACACAAGCGAGCAGACATACTGATAACGAGAGCAACAAAAGTGAGCATAATCAAATCCGATTTTGGGAAGTGGACAGACATCTGAACAGCCAAATGCCTTACAACAACCATCATGTGCCTGTGGCAAGCAGAGTCTTCAGCAAACAGATGTACAACTTACTCGTGCTCCATAGCAAGAAGTCTTGTAGATTAGTCGCTCATCATCCCAGCCTCGCTCCTTCAATCGGCTGCCAATCTGCTGCCGCGCCCCCACAAAGGTGACGCCGTAAACACTGGTCATAACTGTCTGCTTCACCAGCTTACGGTCGACGTTGTCTCTCAGCACCATGGCTTCAGGCACACCATCAGCTTCATCTCGGTCTACTCTGTTTTGTACCAGCTTGGCTATCTCACTGTACACATCCTGCACTCAAATACAAGCGATCAAGCACATGCTTGCACTCATGAGATATCAAGTGACAGCATTCATGTGACACAGAGTGCAAACAACAAAGAACTCAAGAAATTCATGATATGAGCTTTTCAATCGTGTGTGCCTCTCTGTGTGCCTCTCTCTGTGTGTGTGTGTGAAAGAGGACACATGATGCTTGCTCTGCTGAACGCCTGTCAGTGTGTGACATTGGTAGAGTGTGCCAAGCATTGTTTGTTTCATGAGAAACAGCATTCTGGCTCAGCTGCCAAGATGTTGAGAAGTACCAACTTGGCATTGATCCCTTGTGTCAAACATGCACAGCAGGCAGTGATGAAAGTACCAATGCGACGATGCTGAATAACTGTGAGACTACATCATGACAATTGGGGCTGTGTTCACAGCCCCAATCACTCACTGTGTGTTCCGTCACAGGCGCTGAGCAGATAAGTCAAGATACATGATGATGACGTCATACACACACATCAGGCGAGAATTCCTCCCTGTGTCAACAGCAGGACCTTCAAAACTGAGTGCTACAACAAACAGCAGATGAGACTTCCTCACTCTGTGAACAGAAGGACCTCCAAGGTTGGCTGTTAATAAGCCCAGCCATCAACAGCAGCCTCACCTGTGGTTTATCAACAGGCAACAGGTTGACAGCGCGACCTCCAGACTCGTCTCGCCCCAGGGCTGCATAATGCTGCAGGCCATTGCAGGAGCCGTCCTGATGCACCGGGATCCTGCTGCAATACGTCTCAGGGTTGCCGCTGGCCAGAGCTGCTTGCACATCATAGCACACCGCCAGCAGCTGCCATGGTGAGTCTGCTTCCTGCCACCACCTACATAGTAACCAGATGATAATGATAATGATAATGATAATGATAATGATGATGATGATGATTATGGTAACAATGATGATAATAATAGTAAGAATAATAATAATAATAACAACAATAATAATATTAATGATGATGAAGATGATGATGATGATGACAACTGCTTTCCAGCTCATGATGAGCTAGGTACATGCAGGACAAGTCTTGTCTTATCAAAGCAGTCTGTCTTGCGCATCTCTATGAGTTCTACCAATTTGACCACTCACATGACCAGACACTACTTGCTGTGAAGCAGTCATGACCGGCTGTAGCTGCAACTTTTTTTTTGGTCTGTAAAGGGATACCACGTCACTTTCAGATTTATTTAGACAGGATTAGGCCAGAGCTCCAGACCTGCTGTGTAAGTTTGGCTCATTGCAAGTGGCTGGGCCAAGGGCGGTTGCAAAGGACCAGTGATGCAGTCAGTCAAGCAGGCAGGCAGGCATACAAAGCGCAGGCATTGGCTTGACAGGAATGCACGCATGATTGCGTCTGACAAGAGATGGCTGGCAGTACATATATGGCAATGCAGCCTGCCTCAGGTGCAGACTTAAACTATCCTGTCAGAGATGGCATGATTGGCCAGACTTTACACAGCAGCGTCACAATGTGGCAAGCACTGCAAAGCACAGGCACTGACTTGACAGGAATGCATGCATGATTGCATCGGGCTTGACAGCCCAAGTCTGCAACTGCACTAGCCAAGTTTACAAGTGCACTAGCAAACTTTGGCTGTCCAATTAGGGGTGGCATGCTTATAACAGAGCGCGCACAGCAGCAATGCAATGCAAAGCAATGAAGTATGGCGCATACCCTGAGCCTGTGAAGGGGTTGTCAGCAGAGTCAAAGATCTCATGTAGGTGGTCGCGAGCAAACTCTACACGACCATCAAAGGACAGCTTGTCTGCACCCTTGCCGTACAAGTTGGCAACCTGCAGCGCTCACACCTAGTCAGTCAAAAGCAGTGCCAGAAGTGCAGTGCATGTTCAGCAGCTCTGCCCAAGCCTCTCAGGCTAGCCATAGCAGTATGAAGTGAAAGCCTGTCAGGAACTGGATCAACACAGCTTGCTGCTTGGGCACAACAGACTGACATGCCGCAGGGCCTGCGGTCTAATCCTGCGCTGGCATTCACTCCAGCACTGGTGCCAGCACAAAGCACAAGTTCAAGAAGCAGTAGGGAGGCATCAGCCGAGGGCATTGCTGATGCAACCTGCTGTCAATGCTCACAGGTGGATCACATACTGTCCTCATGCACTGATATGAAACTGAAGCTGCAAAGTAGAGACTTGGGAAAGAAGTTAACATGGTCCCAAACAAGAAATGGTGAAGGTGACCATGACATTCACTATGCAAAGCGCGCCTGCATGGTCTCAAGTGCACAAGGAGACCTGTACAGGAGATTGCCTATTCATTGTGGCAATTGGTGTAGATTAGAGCTAATTTGTACTTCATGATGTTGTTGACATGGTTTCAAAAGTTAGTTACGGCCTTGTTTTCAAGTGATTCTGGCTTCTGTGAGAGGACAAGAGTGTGGTGTAGACTTACACTGATCTCCAGCCATCTAAGCCCATCTGGGCCTAAAGGCTTGGCATCAGCAAACTGAAGCAACCCCCGGGACAGGTCAGCCCCCAGGTGGTTCAGGTTGGGGTGCATGGGGTAGGCCCTCCCCCTGAAATCCAGGTTGTGGGGAAAGTAGAAGGCGTCCTGATTGAGATATGACTCAGCCACCTGCATAGCAGCAAAATCATTGCATAGAAGGCTCAGCCTGCCAGTATTTACACTATATTTGTATTACAGTATATTTTTACTATGTTTAATACTTATATTATACACATTGTCACAACATGTAAGACACCAGGATGAAGCCATGCAGTACAAAATGCAGTACTGTAATCTGCAAGTACAAGATGCCAACCGGTGCTTGATGGTGACAACTGCTTCTGTAGGATGATCTGAAATCAAAATGTCGTGTTCCATATGTAACATAACAACACCTCGTATGCCCAAGGGAATCTAGAAACAACAATAGCCTCAGAAGACTGATGGACATAAGCGCTTTTGAACCAAGCTGCAGATTGTGCCTTCCTTTGCAAGATAGACACGTGATAGGGAAGGGATCAGACATGCAGTATCACACGCCAATTACGCAAAGCAAGCAGATGGAGCGACGGCTGGTTTTGTGGACTCTAGAGATCGTCTCATGCTGACCAGCACATCAGGCATCACCTTCGTGACCCGAGCGCTATCCTATGAGACAAACAGAGAAACAGCCCTGTGGCACCACACGACAGGGCCACTTACATTCAGCTTGTAGCCCATATCACATCTGAGAGAATGCTGCTCTCGGGCCTTCTTCTTCAGCTTGTTGATCTCGGATTTCCAATTCATCAAGTCTCTTTGGTGACGGTTCATGACCTGCATGGCAGACGAAAACAAGAGTGTCAGCTATACACCATGCAGTGTATTCACCAGAAACTGCAGCTGACAGAAACAGGAGGCCATCCTTGACAGGGAACAGTGCACATGGGAACTGTCAACCACAGGAATTGAGGTGTGGATGCTGAGCAGCACACACTAGGGCAATCAACTTTGCTGGTGACAGTGGATCAGCCCAATAGGTTGCTGCTGCTTCCCCAGCAAGGTGAGCTTCAAGATGTGGGTTGAGGCGCTGAGGGCAAGGGCAGTTACAGGGCAAGGGCAATGACAAGACAATAGCAGTACTGCTGAGATCATGACAAGCTGACAAACAAGACACGGCATACGAGACACACACATGACAAGATTGAAAATCACCAACATGCGCTGCAACAGTCTGAAACCTGCAATGGTGTTACGATGACAATGCAAAGCTGACAGTGCACCACACAGGGAGAGCACCAGGGGGGGCAGGGGGGTGGATGAGGGATGGGGTGGGTGGGGAGTTCATGGGAATGACCCCAGTGATCCATGGCAGCAAAGAGTAAAGGTTGGAGAGTAAGTGAAGATGCACATGGGCAGAGGCTTACACTGGCGGTGAGTTGGCCATTCTTGACCTCGGACCTGAAGACCTGAGAGGGCATTGGGGGCAGAGGAGCAGGGGTCACAGTGTCATGAAGGGGTAGCCCACAGAAGCCCCCCTTCATGTCGCGGTAGGCTGTCTGTATCCTCTCCAGAATGATGGGGTTGATGCCCCAGGCTGTTTCACCCATTGCGTTCAGAGCTTCATAGACCTGCCAGCAAGCACCATGTCAACTGCCCTGTGACTGAATGAAGCTCTCCTCTCATGCTTTGCCATTGCCTCGTGGTGTGGGAGCATGCTGGTATCATGGAGTGGTACAGTCTGCCATCACTTTCAATCAATCAACCAATTTACATTTTCTGTCTTACGGTCTCAACAGTCTGCCAGCACTTTGTGCAAAGCCCATGCTGTCACATGTCATCTTCTGATTGGCCACTCTACTTAGGGTTTAGTATATCCAGGTACTATACAGGTTTCTTTACTGCATTTCACGCCATGCTTGCAGCTGTGGACACTTTCTGCCAAGCTCGTGCTGTCACATGTCATGTTCTGATTGGCTACTCTATTTAGGTGTTAGTATATACAGGTACTATACAGGTTTCTTTGCTGCATTTCACGCCATGCTTGCAGCTGTGGACACTTTCTGCAAAGCTCATGCTGTCACATGTCATCTTCTAATTGGCTACTAGACAGTTTTTCCTTTCTTGCGAACACTGATTGGCCATGCAGTGACATCAAAGACATGCCTCTTGTTACTGATGGGCGAGATAACCCTTGTGGGTCCTGGAGAGAAAGCTGACATCTCAGTGCATGTGTGGTGACAGGAGTCTGCAATGCTCAGTCCCTAAAACATCTCCACAATGTAGAAACTCGTTTTGACTGTCCCCAAGCATTCCTGAGTTTAGGTTTCCAGGGATGCCATTTCTGAATTGGAATGGACCATGAGTCCACCACAAAGCTCGTTCATCATTTAGTGTCATGCATTCAGAAGATGCACCTGAAAGCAAACACAGACACCAAGCAGGCGTGTTGGCTGACCTGCTCAAGTTTGCCCTCTCTGTGCTTTGCAAAGAGCTGGTTGACCTGCGCCGCTGAGCCACGCACGCGCATCATCATCGTCTTATGACTGATGTGGCCCCCAATATTGGGGGCAACCCAGGGCTTAGGGGGTATGAGCATGGGCATCCAGCGAGGCAGTAACGCATTTGCTACCTACAGATAGACAAGAAGGTTTAGGATTTATGGTTTGGTCGGTAATGAGCCTTTCTGTACGTGAGGAGCAGCGCAGTATATGCATCCTGTCAAGAAAGGAGAAGGTCTGCTTGTGATTCTGATGACAGAGGGGGTAGAAGGTGCTGACGGGTAAGGTGGCCTAAGGGTTCAGGGAGTGGAGAGCACAGGGAAAGTAGGTGTTCATCACTAGTCATGCCAAGCAGCTGCTGCAAGCTGAGTGCGCACCAGAAGCTCTCTCAGTATGTGTTTTGAGGCATGATGGAGGCTATGAAGGAGTGTTGTGCTTGTGCAGGTCCCAAGTATTGTAGATGTCACCCTCATAACATGCTGTCAGTGCAATTTCATTTGCATGTTGTCAACAAATCGACATTTTGTCAATTGCATTTTTGAGCATATAGGTGAAGTTGAATGAGTTTGCATGATCCCAACTGGGTCAAGACACAGCAAGCTTCTGTAAACTTGAGCAACAAACAGTATAGCCACTGACGTCTTGTTACATTTCAGACAGCGCAAACAGATGATCTGTTTTGTTTACATCAAAGGAGCATGAAGCGCAAGAACAGGCCCGCTCATGCGAAAGTCTCTGCAGCAGCGAATCATGCTTGGCCACATGCTGCCTCACCATGCATCCATCACACACCCGGGTACAGACAAGAGGACCAACTCTGACAACACATAACAGTTTGCAGTGAATGATAGCATACCTCTCCATCAGAAAGGCAGCGCAGCAGTTTGTCATGCATGACAACACAAAGAGTTTGTGATGAATCGCAGCACACCTCTTTATCAGACAGGCAGCGCAGCAGTTTGTCATGCATGACAACACAAAAGGTTTGTGGTGAATGGTAGCACACCTCTTTATCAGACAGGCGGCGCAGGAGTTCTTCATGCATGGTGACCATGCCAAACTTCTTCCACCAGCCCTTGCCCTTGTCATCGTACCCGTTGACCAGGCCGTGCCAGAAGGCAGGCTGCTCACTCCTGGTATCAGTCTTGTGACCCTTGTTGTTACAGTCAGGCACATCAATGGTGGCTGTGTCTATCAGCAGCTTGGTCAGCACCACCCCAACCTACAGGGGTGCAGGGAGGGTTCTGTTTGTGCATGTGCTGCGCAGCACGCATAATAAATATTCATATTTATATTCATAAAATATAAATATAAATATGAATATGAATATGAATATGAACATACATATTCATATTCATATTCATATAAATGTAAATTTAGATATTTTATTCAGACTCTTTTTGGCTGATGACGAGCCAGGTATGTGCACACATCAGCCTGTCACCCAGCCTTTGGCAGCAGCAACATGCAGTGTTGGACATGGGTGTGCAGCAGTGAGGATGTGAGCTGCCTGAGATTTCTAGCTGTCTGTCGTCATGTGCATCTGAGCGTCTTGACATGACCCCTGACTGCGTTTGACATGGTACTCCCTCCATGCATGGCGAAGATAGTTTACCTTGGCCAGCATATTGGGCCCCCACATTTCGTCACCAAGTGCACGCTTCTTGTCCCGAGCTGTCAGGTTTCCAGTATCCTTGTGAAGTTTCTGCCAGCGCTTGCGGATAGCGCCCAGCCGGGACTCATACCGGGGATCCACCTGCCAAACTTTTTGCAAAGTCAGCTACTACATACTGTATGAGCAGACAAAAGCAAATGTAGTAGCAGATTGGGGAAAAAGACAAAGCATAAGGATGATAGAAGGTAAATAAGTTGCCTTCATCAGAGGGGTGTCTGCCAGTTAAGCCTCAGCGACACAACGCATGGTCATATATCTCATGATGCGCAACAGCTTACCAAGTGGCAAGTGACTTCTGAGGAAACCAACGATGTATCAACACAGATTAAGACTTTGGCAGGACCTGCAGGTCACCTGCTTGAACGCAGCAGCAGCAGCATGGAGGCATAATGGCAACAGGCACAATGCTGGTTGTCCACCACAGCAAACGCCCTGACAAATTGCATTAGTCATGGCTCTTATCACACAGGCCAGTTGTGTGCAGCTGTCAAGAGACTGCTGCAGGCTATGCATGAGTCCAGACAACAGACTTCCTGTTTTCAAAAAGGTGCCTTAAAGGCGGAGATACAGAGCACTTTAGAGAACCTGCATTTGATTTTAAAAAAAGGAATTGGGCCCAACCTTGAACCAGTCCATGACAGCAGGTGGTGCCTTGTCACCAGGTTCCATGACAACTTCCGGCAGCGCATCTTCTTCCAGAGCATCAAGCTTTGACAAGCCCTGCTGATACATCTCATCATTGCGCAGCATTGCCCTGGTGGGTGGTGACCCTATTTTGCCCCTAGCCAGGGGCCTGGACGTCTGGGTGGGTGCCAGCTCGGGGCCAGAGTGATCCTCTCGCATTGACTGCAACTCCTTCAGCTCACTCTCCCACTTTGCGCGGCGTGCTGTCCAGTCATAGCCCATGCGCAGGCACTCTGCATGATCTGCCCACATGGCTTGTTGAACCTTGGCCATCTTGCGCTGCCTGCGGGCTTCCAGGTCCACACGCCGCTTCATGTTCTCAGTCCCAATCTGCTCGTTCACCATCTGCACCAGAGGCAAGGCATGATTTACAGTATGTCCAAGATCTTGGACCTTGCTTCTGAGTAGGGGCAATCAGCAAGGGACGTGAAAAAACTGGACAACGTGGTAGGCAACCATGTGCAAAGGTGAACTGATTTGACAGCCTTGGCTGTCATTCTGTTGCTGAAACCATGAATGGCTGCCATTTGAACCTCTTCAGAACACCCAAAACTACAGCATATGCATGCTGAGCATCACAACAGCAGACAGTGTTGAGATGCAAATAACATCCAAAACAGCAAAGACTGAATGACTTCATGCAGCAGGAAAAGCTCCAAATGTCGTTGCTGCAAAAATGCTGCGAGGTGGAGTTGCTGCTGCTGACAGCCAGAAGCACAGACACCAAGATTGGTACCTTGCCAACATTAATGGCCACACGTGTAAGCTTCACCCTGCCTGCTTCATCATCAGTCAGCATGGAACCAAGGACACCTGCAAATGGGGCATCATTCAGTGCATCCTGCTTTGGCAAGCAGCCAGACTTGTGCAGAAAACTGTGGCAGGTTGACACATAGAGTGCTATTCGATACTGCAGTGTCTGCAGCTGTGGTGTTGAACATCTGTCAAGAGTGTGTGTCATTAGCAACGCAAGCTTTTCGCAGCCAACGCCAGCCTGTCGCAGCCATTTGTGTAGGAGTAACATTATCTGTAACGCCAACAAGAGATGTTGTCAATGCCAAAAAAATGGCTAAGTCGAGCAGAAACTAACCGTGCATGGTGAGAACCGCCAGCACATCTGGTTCTAGAGCATACAAGTATGCACCGTAGGACAAGCGATCCATGCCCTTGTCCCCTCGTCTACACTGCACCCAGTACAAACAGAGTCAAAGTCGTATCCTGGACACACAACAAAAAGTAGCCAAGGCTAACGCTGTATGTGCATAGCAGGCACGGTGTGCACACACACAGGTGCGCTTGAGATGTTGAAGAGGCTGATGCAAGATACAGTGTGAATTTGTCAGCGCTGACACTGACCGCTTCCTGCTCCTGTCTGATTGCTTCTTCAAGGTTTGTGAACCACTTGTTCATGACACTTTTGGTTCCCATCAATGAGTGCCCACGTCCCATCTTGCGCATGTTACTGGCATGTGCAGTGTACTTGTCGCGTAGTGTCTTCACAGTGGACCACTCCAATTTGAGCTGCTGTTCCCATTTCTCCAGCATGCGCAGATTGCTCCTCCTTTCTTCATCGTTTGCAGCTTGAAGAACAAGCTTCAATGGAGCAAATTCCCTAAGAATCCGGTTGTTTCTGTAATAATGACCATCTGCTCTATTGGGCCCGGAGTGAGCCTCTGCCAGAGCGACCGACAGAGCATTGAGGAGGTTGTGATGGGCCTGATGTTCGATCTGTCGTGCTGTGGGCTCCGGCGCTGGGAATCGGGGGTCTACAGACGCTATGTCATGAGCAGGCTGAGCTGACAAGGCCCTTGCGCAGTGGGGTAATAGGTCCGGCTGGGCTCCAGTGAGAGGCGGCGGATTTGTGCAGCTGCTGCTCGAGCCTTGTGTGCGACGGAGCTGCCGGAAAAGTTGCAAACCCCGCAGTTTGCTGGTCATAGGTTATGCTGACAAGCTGACATGCACGATCAGCAGCCCTGAAGCTTGAGGTGGCTAGCTCCGAAGCAGATGCTCTTTGCACCTGCAGTTTGCAGTCAGTGTTGCTGGTCCAGCGTCTGCGGGTCTCTGAACATACAAAGAAACGGCAGCCAGCATTGCTCCACCAAGAACAGCAGCTAGGGTCTGAGCGTTTTTAACATGTCGTCATCCCCCCCCCCCCATTGTTACAGCCCTAATTCAGAGGGTCAACTACCATGCTTACAGTCTGTGTGCGTGCAGCCATGATGCAGCATAGCTAGTAGATGCCTGCTTACACTGGCAGCTTGTCAAAAAAGCTGGTCAACTTGCCAACTTGGGCTGACAGTGTGCACATTTTTCAGCCACTTCTTCCGGTTAGAGGCAGGACCATATGCATGCTACTGTGGCCCCCTGCAGCTGCTTCCTTGATAGATTGGATCTCAGACACACATCCCCGAGGATGCACTGATTTACAAAGCCGAGAAGAATGCCTGAATCACTGCGTCAGGTACAGTGTGCAGTCAAGGTAGTCTTAGGCTGCGCAAAGCACTGAAATGCATTTTGGAACGTATATTTCCTTGATAGACTGGATCTCAGGTACACGTTCAAAATCTACGTGTAATATAAAAAGAACTCACTGACTTCGAAAGCTGTTGAGAAAACCTGCAACTGCAACTGCTTATCATACTGCACCCACGGTCAACTATATGGCTTCGGGCAGTCACAGGGCACAAAATGCTGCTCTGGCTTGCCAGGAAAGCCGAAGACCTCATACTATAAGACAACATGCTGACATAAATGTTACACAGACTGAAAAAGAAGCATCTGCAGGCGCATCTTTGAAGCGCCGCTGTTGTCTTGCCACAGACCGGACAGTCAATAATGATCGGGCGCTTCTCAGCAGATGCGTTGCAGGGAGAAGAACCCTTGATACAGCCCTTGCTGCTGTGATGATGACACAATGGTCAGGCAGGCATCAGCTGGCAAGACCAGGTACTCAAGCAATGAGGTGCTGTTCATGTGCTGTCCCAAGGGTCCATCGCAACAGTTAGCACGAGCCGCCGTGTGCTGTCCCATGCATCTCGAATGGGCTCTCAGCACAACCTTCCCGTTGACAAACAACTGGAACGCAGGCCTCTGCTTGCCAAAAAATGCAGCTGAAGCCTGATACACCCCTGGCTGTACCACTCTTATGTCAGCCTGCATTATGACATGCTGACCTAAGTCACATACTCATGTTCAGCTGCCATATAAGCTGTCTGAGTCTACACACCACAGCATGCAATGTGGAGACAGATATGAAAATGAAGCATACATGGTCAGTACAAGGCTGTAACCTGGTGAAGAAAGTCTGAAAGCAAGATTGCAGCCCAACAAGCAAACACACTTGCTCTTGCCTTGTCATGGGAGAAATGGTGTGGATGAGCAGGCATGCAGCACCCATCCCAGACCACTGCACCATTGCGCCTGAGCTTGCCATTAGTACACTGCCATCGTCCACACGGCCCGATGAAGCCACCATCCTTGAACAACATCAGATTGTGCAACTCTGCAGCTGATGCTTTGTCATCTACATCCCGGCTGACCTACACACAGCTTGTCATTTATGCAGGTATCATATTGTATGGATAATTACACTAGAGACAGCAGAATTGGATCGAGCATGACCTTGACACAGCCTGCATGGATCCAAGAGGTGTGTGCAAGCTGTTCACCTGTGCATGCTATGACCAATCTGGCAAGCTTGGCAACATACCCAGCAAACTTCACACAGATGGTACACGCATAAAGGCAGATGCAATTTCAGACACAGGGAACTCATAAGCAATACAGTCCTAGCAAGGTACAGCGCACAGGCCACTTAATCAACTAGCATGCAGGAGAACATGTACTACATGGCCAAAGATGCAATGCAAATAGCTCATAGCAAATTCTTCGATCAGCTGTGTGTCATGTTTACCTGTGACAGTGCAGCGTTCACCTCCTTGATGCTTGCTCTGGTGTTCAACGCATCCTTTACAGCTTGCAGCTCCACAACAGACACCTTGGTGTTGCGCAGATGCTCCATGACCTGGGCAGAAGTGATAAGCAACTATGCAGTCCAACAAGCAGTGCACTCTAAAGGAACAAGAGATGTCTCCCAATGCTTAGCAGTTGTAGCAGCTGCACATCAAACACTTTGACACGGCAGCAGCCAAATCAGATGAGTCACTTTGCAATCAGAGGCGCATCATTGCTGAGCAATCATGTGCGCAGATCAACGCACAGACACCACATATTTGCCAGGCATTCTGTTACGCTTCTAGCGAGCAGCTTGCATGCTGAACAGAGTCTGACAGAGGGAGTCTGCATTTGGTCTGACCTGTTGCAGATACTCTTTATCTGCTTTGGTGTCCACATGGCTGCAGAGTGAGCTGTTGCTGTTTCTCAGCTCCTCGATTTCCTGTCGCACTGCGTCCACAGACTGTTGCATTGCAGAGCGCTGCACTGTCTGTGACTGCCTCATCTCAGAAGTGCTTGCACTCATACCAGACCTGCAAAAGTGGCAAAGTTTGACTTGGTTTCAAGCAGTGTCCCTGCTGTACATGATGTGGGTACAAAACAAAGCACAACTGACCTGAGACGGTCTACAGCTGATGCAGCCTCAGCATTGACCTTGTCAATGGCATATTGTACATCACAGAGAGCTGTGTAAGAAGTCCTCTCAGCAGCTTCTTGGTGGTGTTGCAATGCTGACAAGTCTGCTGCCAGTTTCAGGCTGGCTGCTGTCAATGCTGCTGCCTGTATATACAAAAAAACAGTATCTGCACCAGGCAGACTGCACAGTCTGTGAGCAAAGCAGACATAACTGCCCACCTTGACGTCAAGCTGTTGTTGCACTTGGGCAGTGTAATGTCGCTGAGTATGCTTAAAGTCGTGCATGTCTGCATGGCTGACTTTTGAGTCAACAAACTTGCTGAGTGTATCCAGTTTCTTGTGCAAAGCTGTCTGTGACGCTGTGATGCTGTGCAGGTCCTTCAAGGTAGCAGTAGCAGCTATCTGCTGTTCACGCTGCAAAAGCAAGCAATATGCGGCTTGCAACACAGCTCTTTGTCAAGAGAACGTCAAATGTTTCACTGTCTTGATGGTGCACCTTCGTCTCTTTGAAGGCGTGCTCCTTTACAGACATTTTGCTGGCGATTGCTGACAGAAAATCCTTCTGCTGCACATAGCCTTGCTGCTTAAATTCGAGGTCTTTGATGACGTCGTCTTGTGCTTTGACCTGGTTATACAGAGTGCTAAGAGCCTGCTTGATAACAGCTGGTATGTTTCTCCACTCCTGCGCACCCTGCGGTCACGTGCAACGTTGTGAAGGTGCAACGTTGTGAAGATGACAGCTGCCTTTGTCAAAGCTTGACCTGCCTTGCTCACCTCAAGCTGACTCTCAAAGGTGACACTTGATACTGGCATTGTTGTGTAACTCAGGGCTGACCAGACCTTTCTCCACCTTGCAATCTTACCGGTACTGCTATGTCTCCACCCTGCAATTTGACTGACGTTCGCAAGCACCTGCAGGATCATATGTTGGGATCGCTTTAGGCGATGTGGGGATTAGGGTTTTGGCAGGTTTGTCAGAATCCCTGACGTCCTTTCGCATCGCTTCTTGGCCAACCTTTTGCAGCTGCTCTACAAAGTCCCTGCGCGCACCAGGCAACCGCACAA
>JAABUK010006278.1_pt1 | contig 17855 bp, 28 predicted proteins | sample 5559141 | NCBI WGS metagenome assembly JAABUK01 (sample SAMN10711869, study PRJNA513367) | rock metagenome | isolation source: Antarctica rocks | place: Antarctica: Victoria Land, Pudding Butte nord | collected 2016-01-03 | reverse complement strand
CGGATGATCGCTGTTATGTCACATGTGGTGTGACAAACAGTCTGTTTCTGATCAAGCTGTGCACTGTTTGTCACACCACATGTGACATAACAGCGATCATCCGTGATCTGTTTCTGATCAAACTGCTGTAGGCCGCAAACCAATGTGGGGCAACCAGATGCATGAAAAACGTGGTGAGTCAGCTTCACAGAGGGGGTGAGTCAGCGTCAAAGACCATGTGAGTCAGCTTCAATGAGGTGTTGAGTCAGCTTCGAAGAGAGGGTGAGTCAGCTTTGAAGAGAGGGTGAGTCAGCTTTGCAGCAGACAGTATGCAGATCCAGCATGGGTACATGGCAGCAACAGGAGTGCACATTGCTTGCATGATCATGTTTGAACAGGCATAGCACATCTTGAATGTAGACAGATCCAGCATTGACATATAGCAGCAACATGGGTACACATAGCTTGCAGAACCATGTTTGCACAAGCATACCACATCTTGAATGCTGTTGTTGCAAGTGTTGCAAGTCAGTCATGCAAGCATGACCTTCAGAAAACATGTGACAGGTGGCCAGGCACAGACTTCCAATGTACAACACGTTGAAGGAGGTATAAAAGAAAAGAAAAAGATGGTATTTCACCCAAAGAGTGGCGTGGCAATTTTGGGAGACCCAAGGTAGCATCTCCCGCTGAGTGTCAGCAGAGTGTTGTGGGAGGAAACTTTAGGCAGATAACAGTGCCTGATGAAAGTTAGGTGCAAATTGCATGATATCCAAAATGTCGAAATGACATACCAAGGAGGGACCCTCACGCCTCTTCAGCTGTTCTTGCCAAATTGGGCGGAACCTACTGGCTAAATGACCAACCCTGTCGTCAGGAGGCAGATCCCAAATGTCCTCAAACTGCAGAGGCGCCCTGCAAATTCACTCAGGGTTTGAACTTGGGATGCAAGGCAAACCTCGAACATGAACTCTCATCTGAATCAGCTCTTGAGGTTGGGCTTGCATGGTCAAATTGGCAATGCAAGCGAAATCACACATCTCAAATTTGACATAGTCTCAAGCAGGCTAACTATCAGTTAGCTTGCGCTGTTCACAACCAGATTCTTCTGCAAGGCAGGATGATGAACACCCATCAGGAGAGGCTAACTATCATTTAGCTTGTGCTGTTCAGGACCAGGCACTTCTGCTAGGCAGGATGATGAAAACCATCAGGAGAGGCTAACTATCATTTAGCTTGTGCTGTTCAGGACCAGACACTTCTGCTAGGCAGGATGATGAAAACCATCAGGAGAGGCTAACTATCATTTAGCTTGTGCTGTTCAGGACCAGGCATTTCTGCTAGGCATGATGATGAAAACCCATCAGGAGAGGTTAACTATCATTTAGCTTGTGCTGTTCAGGACCAGGCTGTTCCTTTTTGAAAGGCAGGATGATGAAAACCCATCAGGGGGCCCTTCAGACATGTAGCGCACCACTACAAAGTCAGTGTAGCAGGGTACAATGAGTCAAGGGGCACCATTAATGCGCAATCTGGGATTTTGCCCTACAACAGTCTGTCTGTGCATTGTGCATGACTCACTTGTAGCCTTGGCATATGAGGTTACTGATCCAGCCGAAGGTGATGATGGAGAAGACTTTTACACATGCAGCGCACCAAAATCCCAAAATCCCAAAATCTGTCTGTGGATTGTGCGTGACTCACCTGTAGCCTTGGCGCATGAGGTTGCTGATCCAGCCAAAAGTAATGGTGGAAATAACTTTCACACATGCAACACACCATTCCAAAATCTGTCTGTGCATTGTGCATGACTCACTTATAGCCTTGGCACATGACGTTGCTGATCCAGGCAAAGGTTTTGGTGGAAATGACTTTCACACATGCAGCGCACCAGAATCCCAAAATCTGTCTGTGCATCATGCGTGACTCACCTGTAGCCTTGCCGCATGAGGTTACTGATCCAGCCGAAGGTGATGATGGAGAAGAAACTTGCTTTAGCCTCTGGGCACACCTTGCTGCTGTCCACAAACTGCCTTTCTGCCAACACCTGCACTCACAAAGTTGCTCACTTTGAAGCACATTTGCACAAATAAGCCAGTTCTCACAAATAAGGAAACATGTCTCATCTTTGGCCTCTGGGCACACCTTGCTGCTGTCCACGAACTGCCTGTCTGCGAACACCTGCACTCACAAAGTTGCTCACTTCAAAGCACATTTGCGCAAATTAAGTTAATTCTCACAAACTGAGAAAACAAGATCTCAGCTTTCTTGCTGTCCGCAAACTGCCAACACCTATAGTCACAGTGGAAAAGCCGCCTTTTGCAATGGAAAAGAGATATTTTGCAGCCCGAGCGAGGCACTTTGCAATTGATAGCATTGATAGAGTTGCTCACTTTAAAGCATAGTCTCACACCTGAGCCTATTCTCACAATTAACAGAACATGCCTCAGCTTTCTTACAGAGCTACATCACTTGTCTAGGGAGTTTAGCTAATGCCTGAGCAAAAAGCTGGCATGGGGCAGAAAGAGGCGACATCTGCTAAAACAGTGTACAGCAGAGACAAGATCAGCTATGGAGGCATAAGTTTGACACAAGAACGGCATACAATTCCGTATTTAAATCCACCTGGAAGGCACCCAGCAAAAACAGGTAGCACACCTGTGCTGATTTTGTATTGTCACTCCAGTTCTGGCCTTGAAACGTAAGCTCCATAAACCCTAAACCCTAAAAGCTCACCTGATAGCCATCTGGGTTGTTCACAAGCTCAAGTTGCTCTGATCCCGGCCAGTGAAGAAGAGCAATGCCAGCCAGCAGCATGTTCACACCCACGTACACCATGTAGAGGATGAAGAAGTAGTCCCGGTCATCCGAGAGCAGGATCACAAATCTGCATGCCACACACACACACACACACACGGAAATCAGACATACTGTCACCCATTCTGTGCACATGGGCGTCTGATGCTTTAAGAAGAGCAATAAATCACCAAGAAAATGACTGAGAGTGAGGATATTTTGGCAATGTATGTTGCATACTGTGCTGGTAATTAAAATGTGAAATATAGAAATTAAGATGGGCGAGTTGAATGCTATGTTTGGCAGGTCACGCGGCAAGCAAAAGCAAAAGCGGAGGCACGTAACATAGCTCAGCAGGAGAGCATTCAAACGAGATGGTCAGTTGACAACAGGATAATTTGAACTTTACACCCAAACGAAGAGAGAAAGAAGATCAACAGCAATCAGCTGTGAATAGACGAAGAAGACCTTGGTGAAGTGAACAGAGGCGATGTCAGAAGAAGAGTCACCACGGTCATGATAAACGTAGGGGAGATGAAGAAGGTTTACCTGAACTGAGCCAGTGAGCCAGCAGCAATGGTCAACAAAGAGGAGAAGAAGAAGGTTTACCTGACCTGGACCAGTTGGTGAGGACCAGGGGGAAGTCATCATAATCAAGGGAGAGGAGATGAAGAAGGTTTACCTGAACTGAGCCAGCTGGCCAGCAGCAATGTAGGGAAGATGAAGAAGGTTTACCTGAATTGAGCCAGCTGGCCAGCAGCAATGAGGACCAGAGGGAAGCGCCACAGCCAGGTCTGCTCCAGGCTGTAGCGTGATAGATCAGACAGAAAGGTGACTATGAACACCAGCCAGCTCACAGTTGATAGCCCAAAGCCTGCAGGCAATGCCATGTACTGATTGGAATAACTTGACCTAAAATCTGTCCATACTGTAGGAGTGCATGTTTACTGTCCCCAGTCATTTCTGAGTTTGGCTTTCCACTGTAGGGTGGACGTTTCTGTAGACATGTAGACGTTTTGGGGTTGAGAAGAGCACATGGGTGAATAGCAAGAGAAGAGCATGAGGGTGAATAGCAATTGAAGGATTGCTGGAAAGTGACTGTAAAGCTGAATGCAATGAGGGTGTGTGTAGGCGCAAACGCATGCAGGGTGGTATAGCACATTGGAGGGTCTGCTAACGCCCAGCATGGAAAGGATACGGGTTCACTGCAACCCCTGCGCTGGGTTTAGGGTTTAACGCTGCATTGTACTGAACAGCTGACTCAGTGGGATTCAGGCAACTGGCATTTGTGTTGACTCACCAACCCATTCAAAAGGCGCCACCTTGCCATGTACAACAAGAATGGTATCTGCTGCAATGCGCCCATTGAGGAGGAAGAGGACTAAGAGCAGATTTGCTGCAGCCGCAGTGGCAGCACAACAATGGACAAGTCTGGCTGAACCACGCAATCTGTACTTCTCTGCTCCTTTGGTTTGCCGGGCCAAAGCAATGCGGATGACACACAGGATAATGGCAGTGACATGTGCTGTGCCTGCAGTGATCAGAGGGCTTGTGTTGTTATGGTAGATATCAGCATATGTGGCTTGCGTGTGATCAGGGAACTTAAGTGGCTGTCTGACATGAAGTCCGGCACCGAGACATGTCCTCGAGAACTCACCCAGCACAGCAATATTGGTGAAGCATGGCGTGAACTTGCCAAGAGCGTTGGGAAAGTCCTTCGCGACGACCCTGTGAATGCAGCAGACTCGATGAGGTCATATGTAGCACTGAGATATGTGTCGTGCGCCAATGGTCGTTTTGGATGTCATACCGAGGATCGCAGAATTTGTTCAATAGTCGTCGAGGATGCAGCTGGTTTGCTGTCTGCCACAGCAAAGTGGACGATACCATGGTTCTCTTGCAGCTGCTGTACACACACCGCAGGCGGACTGTGGTGGTCGTGTAATGTCAACAGTCAAGGAGCATTAAAGATTGGTGTTCAGCCGCAGCAGTGCAGAAGCGGGCGCAGGAGTGAAAGAAGAGTGGTCACGCGAGGTTGCGTTTAGGTCAGCACCAGTGCACAAGTGATCTCGGCAAGCTGTCAGGCGGCTGCTATGCGAGATCGGGCCTGTCGTGAGGGTTGTGCGAAAGATCACCCCACCTTTCACTGGCAAGTCTCACGGAAGCCTTGTGACTGTCAGCCTGTCACCACACACCTTGACTTTTCTGAGGTTCCGTAAGCGCACGTGGTAGGTCCTGTGCTATGCGCAATCTGCGCATCAGGTGCACACTTGATGTGCGCAATGCGCGAACCAGCTGCGTTGAACAGTGAACTGTTGAGCATAGTGGTCTTGCGCTAGCCCAGTGGTACACTGCAGCTCCAAGTTCCAGTACTAGTAGTGCAAGTTGACCAGAGTACGGCACTGATCCCCACCTGAGGAAGGCCTGTAGACTTCCTAACGGCACCATGGCAGCTGCTTCATTGATGAAGTGGAGCAGTTTCAGCCTGAATCCGCGAGCCCCTGAAGTAGCTGAGACAAGCGGATACAAGCACGAAGACGGCACTGAGCATACCAGCGATCTGGCCCCTGGCAGCGGCATTCATCCAGCAGCAGCAGATCTGCAGCATGAGCTTGCGGAGGACATCCTCGATGTCGAAGCCGAAACCCAGACCCTTGTGTCCCTTCCTCCCTCAGAAGCTGATGCATCTGATGGGCGTTGGGATACAGAACACCTCCCAAAGAATTGGTTCTCATGGAAGAAGCTATGGAGATTCACCGGACCTGGTTTCCTCATGTCTATAGCGTACATTGTAAGGCGATCCATTCCTCACAAGCTAGCATCAACATAGGTTTTGTCTGGACGTGACATGCCTCAAGGCATGGAAAGCATGCTTCACCACTACAGGATGCAAGTGTTCTGCTCGCAGGATCCTGGCAACCTTGAGGGTGATCTTCAAGCTGGCGCCAATACAGGATACATCCTGCTTTGGGTTCTGGTCTGGAGTACTGTCATGGTACGCACAGACAGACATTCTCAAGCACTTACAACTAGCTTTTCAAACTCTTCAGCTTGTGCACTATGTTGGTAAAGCATGCTGCCCAAACATGTTTCAGCCAACCCTTGATTTTGCCCATATTGCCCAAGTACATGCAGTCAACGACCAAACTTTGAACAAAGATCACATCTGATGTAACAGCAATCAAGGTTCACCGCCAACAATATTATCAGCTCATGAGCAACTGTGCAGGGGGGTGCACTGCAGCTACTTGCAGCTAAGCTTGGCGTTGCTACTGGGCAGCACTTGGCACAGCATTGCAGGTAAATCCAATCTTCGAGTGTACCCTCCAACACTGTTGTACAATACATGTCACACAATAGTAACTACATTGTGGTAGTGATGCCACAGTAGAGCGTGGTAATCATGCCACCGTGATTGTGTTCAGCTGTAACACCACGGCGGCATCAAACAGAGTCCTCAATACCATTGTGTCCTGCTAAATATACATATGTTAAATGCGCAGCTTTCAATGTGGTGCAGCATCTGCAGCCTTTGATGTCAGCAGTGGTGCTGTACTGTTTCAGTGCATTTCCAGCCAGGTGCGGTGCAACTGCGCCCCAGAAAATTGCCTTTTGCTTTTTGTATCTGAAAACCAGTGCTGGATGCCAACAGAGTGAGCCTGAAGTGGCAATATCAATTCTAGATCTTGTGTATTGCAGAGCTGAATACCCCAGGTTTCCCAGACTGCTCATGTGGGTCATGATCGAAATTGCCATCATTGGATGTGACATTCAGGAGGTCATCGGCAGCGCAATTGCCATCTTCATTCTGTCCAAGGGCGTCATTCCCCTATATGCAGGCAAGCAACCCTATGTTGCTCAGGTCCATGTGATTAATCCTAAGGTGTTAGTGTGTGCGTGTGTGCCTGCATGCGTGCGTGCGTGCGTCGATGCTGGACAGCATGTGAATGTTGCTGATGCTAGACAGCATGCACATGCTTCTGATGCTAGGTAGCATGTATATATTCCTGATAGTAAACAGCGTGTTGCACAGCAGCAGACTGATGCAGACATTCTGCAGAGTGCTCGACATGCATTAAGAGCTGTTGAGCTGACGTGCACTGCTCCTGTCTGTTTGCATCGGCAATATGCGTCCTGCAGTTTGCATGCAGCCCATGCCACAGACCCTAGTCTGTGACCCATAACTGCAGCTCACTATTTCTGTAAGCGTCAGTAGATCTGCTGAATTTGCAGGAGTCATCATAACAGCTCTGGACTCGTTCCTGCTGTTGCTGATAGACCGGCTTGGCGTGCGTCACTTAGAAGCTATGTTTGGTGTCTTGGTTGGCATTATGGCAATAGCCTTCGGCATCATGTTTGCAGATGCTGGTGTCGACATTGGTCAGGTTCTGGAAGGTGGGCACAAACTTCATTTCTGTTTGTATTTTTGAAGATGCCACTTTTATGTTTGCAGACGGCGGTGTCGACATTGGTCAAGTTCTGGAAGGTGGGCGCAAAAGTCACTTTCATGTTTTATTTTGAAGACATCTTGAAGAGTAAGAATACAAGAGTAAGAATTTGTGATGAAGTTTGGAGAACCTATTGTGTTGGGGGCAATTGGCAATGCACAGTGTTTAGCCTGATCTGCACAGTTCTGGCTTGTCCTCTGGGGCTTTACAATGTGCTTTGCCCTGCCCCTGGCCCTGCCCCGCCCTGCCCCTTGCCTCTGCCCTGCCTCTGACCTGTTGCTGCCTTGCTCCTGCCCCGCCCCTTGCCCCGCCTCTTGCCCTGCCCTGCCCTGCCCCCCCCTCGCCCCGCTCCTGCCCTGCACCTGTCATGCCCTGCTTTGCTTGATGTGCATGCACACCCAACAGAACCATGCCTGAAGATTGTGAAGTTACGTCCCATTGCAACATGCTATATCTCATTTTCTGCAGGCATAGCAATCCCCAGGATGACACGTTGTCATTTTCTGCAGGCATAGCAATCCCCAGGATGACACGGTCATCAGTGCATTACGCTGTGGCCATAGTTGGAGCCATCATCATGCCTCACAACATCTACCTGCACTCTGCCTTAGTGCAGTCAAGGTATGGGGGCCAAGCCACACATGTTTAGGGTATACCCATTATATAGGGTGACAAACCCATTGTGTATATGTAGTCGGTGTCATCATCATGCCTCACAATATCTACCTGCACTCTGCCTTGGTGCAGTCAAAGTATGGGGGCCAAACCACACATGTTTAGGGCACAAACCCATCACATGTATATATTAATGCAAACCCTAAACGTGTACAAACCCTGTCTATAAATCCTGCTCAAGGTATGCGGCCCTGTATACAAGCAAGATCTTGAGCAACGCAAAGACATCAAGTTTTGCCTTCGTGGAGTCACAGTGATGTATGCAACAAACTTGGCATTGGTCCACTAATGTCTTGATCCATTGCATTCTGGTGGTCTCTGTATGGACTTGTCCTGCATGTACCTAGCTCATCATGAGCTGGGAATCTTTTTGTTTATTACTCCTATTGTTATCATTCTTACCATCATCATCATCATCATTTTCTTATTTTTTATTAATATCATTTATTGTTAGTATTACTTCATTGTTATTTTTATTTTTTGTATGGGTGCTTGCAGGGACATCAGCCGCACAAAGGTGGCCAGAAAGAAAGAGGCCATCGCCTACTTCAGCATGGAGTCAGCTCTCGCTCTGCTCATCAGCCTCTTCATCAACCTGTGCGTGGTCAGCGTTTTTGCCAAGGGCTTTTATGGCAAGGTTGCTGGGGACATTGGCTTGAAGAATGCTGGGGACTACCTAGGGGAGAGATTTGGGTCCCATATGGTGCGAGAAATAAACTCTTGCGCACTGAATGCATAAATTCTTTGTCTCGCATCTCCTATTCCTGTGCTAGCTGTGTCTGCTTGCAATCTCTGACTTTTGTGTCTGCTTGCAATGTCTTATTGTTTAGTCTGCTGGTTTTGTATGTTTGCTGCATTTCAAATGAAAACTTGCTGACCGCTTGTTGATAGTCGTGGTGCTACTTCTGACATGTTACACCTGAAATACATCTGACATGATCACGCATCTGACACAATAAACCCAGCATGCTGTTCACTCTCTCTAGTCCCATACACATTCTCATGGGTCTTGACAGCAAAAAAAGATAAGTGCAATTCAGCACAGCTGAGCGTATTGACAACTGCCAAAGGCATCTGCAAGCAGCAAATATAACATCCAAGCGTCCAGCCAGGCACAATGCCCACATGCAGCCCTGAATCAGGGGCACTTGTGCTGCAGACCTTCATCTGGGCCCTGGGGCTGTTAGCAGCAGGGCAGACCAGCACCATGACCGGCACGTACAGCGGTCAGTTTGTCATGGGCGGGTTCCTAAATCTAAATGTGGTCAAGTGGCAGCGCATAGCCATCACAAGATCAGCAGCAATTGCTCCCACGCTGCTTGTGGCTCTGGCTTTCAGAAACCAGGATACTAAACTGGACAGCCTGAATGAGTGGATCAATGTGCTGCAGAGCGTGCAGCTGCCCTTTGCCCTCATACCGGTGAGGCTGCCCTCTGCCTCTTTGCCCTCAGCCCCTTTGCCCTCTGCCCCTTTGCCCTCGGCCCTGATCTGATGCCAGTAGGCCTGCCCTTTTGTACGCTGCTTTGCATGCCCATGTGCGTCTAATTTGCCTTTTGTAACAGTTGAGCCGCTTGGATGTATGTATGTATGTATGTATGTATGTATGTATGTATGTATGTATGTATGTATGTATGTATGTATGTATGTATGTATGTATGTATGTATGTATGTATGTTAGCAAGTTGTGTGTGTGTATTGCATTATGCATTGCACACCAACATAACTCTTGGCCTGTCGCGCATCTCATGTCAAAGTTCAAAGTGTCAGATTGAAGACGAATGCAATTGCAGGTACTAGCAATGACATCATCAGAAAGGATCATGGGAGCAGCGTTTGTCAATCATTGGATGACAAGCACAATTGGGTGGACAATTGCTGTTGGGATTCTGGCCATCAATGCGTCAGACGTATATGAGTTTGCCTCAAATGAAGTGGCGGGCCGGCACTGGGTGTTGGGATTACTCATCGCCACTGTGGCGCTGTACCTCACCTTTGTGCTGTATCTAACAATTGGTCCCATCAGGTATTGCACAGCTATTCTGCACAGCTATTCTGTTGTGGACAAGTTTGTGGGAGTGTGCTGCAGTTGCTGTTACCGTGCTTGTAGTTGTTGCTGACATGCTCGTGATCGTTTTCGTCTGGCTTGCATTGTGTCATGCCATGCATGCAGCTCTGCCAAGCGACGTGTTTGCTGCATGCCCAGCTACTCAATGACTTGCAATGTGATGATGTTTTAAACGTTACATTGTTAGTGTGGTTTGTATATTTGCAGTACAGGTACCAAAGGTGTGTTATGAATGCGTCATTCATATTATGCATGAGCAATAATAGGTTGCTTTCTGACCTGCAGGGTACAGCGGTGGCATAGTAAGCTACAAAGTAAGCCTCGAGAGATAGGCAATGATGGTCTGATTGCACCGCTGTTGCCACACGATGAGCCATGATGCGCATTAGAAGTTGAGACGACAGCGACCCGTAGCAAGAAGGAGTGTACGCAGAAATTGGCATTGAACCTTAATGGCAGCAACATTTTGCACATTTGTGGCAGGCTGGCGCAGGCTATAACACTACTATGATGCTAGCAGTATGGATTTTACCCTAAAAACATGAGCGTAAACATCATCATGTAAGTAATCGTGGACATGTGTGCCATGGCACTGTTGCGTTTGACTTGGATGTTGCTGATCCCTTGAATGTGGCAGCATCATCAAACAACCAGTTGTCACTTTGCTCTGAGACACTCTGGGTGCTACAGTTGTGACAGGCCTGAACGAAACGGAACTGACATAGTTGGCTGATCATGTGCAACCTAGACCGCTGCAAACGGCCAGTGACACGCTTGTCGACCGACTTCACATCAGGTGCACCTTTTGAGCACGCTTCACGTGTAAGGGGTTCAAGTACTATGCTTACAATTGATTCTGAATTTTCTGATGCATCTTGCAGAGAAAACAAATGCATCCTGCAGTCAGCTGCACACATAACTCATCTGACAGACCTGTTGTCTACATCAGTACGTTTTCCAGGGTCAACAGTTGTACAGATAGCAAGTGTCAGACAGCACATTGTTGCTGCAGTGTGTGCACTGTGAGCAAAAAAAACATGTTTAGGAATATAGCTTACCTGGCCATTGCCCCAATAGAGTTTTAGTAGCATGGTAGCTTTTCTGTTGCCTTCTATCGAAATCCGTGGAACAAGGTGATGAAACTGAGACCAATGACTGACAAGTGATACCCCAGACGCATAGGGTCTTGTTGCAAGCCCTCATGCAGGGAAAAGCAAGCGTTTCGAACTTTGAAGTTGTGACTAGCATGAATATTATTATCCTACAAGTATCACCCAAGTTTCCACAAAATTCTTCGAAGGTGCATAGCAGCAAATGGCCATCACTGATCCAGGTCTGAAACATAAGCTGTGGACGGCGAGACAAGATTGAAGGTGCAGATATCAAGTTTCCAAGAACATCTTGAGACATTTCACAAGGTCTTGAGAAGATGGTCGCTCATCAGGATTATGCTTCAGACATTGCACAACTGGCTGACATAGCTGGTGAGGAACCTCACTTGGAAAATTCACAGCTAAGTTCCTGCTGGAGCTTATGGGTTGCTCCTTTGTCAGGATCATACTGAACACCATCCCAAAACTGTAGGAGTCAGAGTTGGTCACACAGTATGATCCTGTGCCCTGCAAAAATGGCAACAAGTCCAGTTGATAGAACAAAAGTGACTGCATTCTCACGCGCCCATGCTTTTGCGTCATTGAGTCTTCATGCAAGATCAGGGTGTGCTGGGTACCTGTGGCAAGCTCTCTGGTGCTTGCCAAGGCACTGCATGAGGATCGCTTGGGTCCATATACCTCTTGCCCGACTTGGGAAGCTCCAGAGCAATGCCAAAGTCAGCAATCTTGACAGATTCAAAGTTGCTGCTCAGGAGGATGTTCTGCGGCTTGATGTCATTGTGCACTATGTTTTGGCTGTGGATGTGGACCAATCCTTGGGCAACCTGCATTCAAAAACAAAACTGTTGTTGAAGCAAGCTGACTCAAACAGGATACAGAGATGCATGCTGATCTTCTTCATCATGATGCTTCTTCAGCATGATGCTGATACAGGCTTATTGCCTCACTCCACGCTTTATTGCTTTTGAAACAAAAAGTTTAGCATACAAGCTCTTTGCTCACCTGCAGCATTATTTTGGCACCAGATTTGGCATCGAGGTCACCCAGGACATTGTATAGAGTTGTGTCCATAAGCTTCATGAGCAAGAGCCCAGGACACCAAGTATACAAGTCTATCACATTCTCATGCTGGCAATGCATCAACATAGCTGCCTCAAGCTTCATGTCACCCTGCACTTCAACCAGCCAAGGCTTCAGCACCTCCTGCTGACACTTGCCAATGTTTTTGTTGGCACTTGGCAAATGCCCAACATACATAAGAGCACGGAGTGAATGAAGGAGCGAGCAAGCGAGCAAATGAGTGAGTCAGCAAGCGAGTGAGAGAGCATGCAAGTGAGTGAGAGGGTGAATGGGTGGGTGGGTGGGTGAGTGGATGGATGGGTGGGTGGGTGGGTGGGTGGGTGAGTGGGTGAGTGAGTGGGTGGGTGAGTGAGTGAGTGAGTGAGTGAGTGAGTGAGTGAGTGAGTGAGTGAGTGAGTGAGGGAGTGAGTGAGTGAGTGAGTGAGTGAGTGAGTGAGTGAGTGCGTGAGTGAGTGAGTGAGTGAGTGAGTGAGTGAGTGAGTGAGTGAGTGAGTGAGTGAGTGAGTGAGTGAGTGAGTGAGTGAGTGAGTGAGTGAGTGAGTGAGTCAACAGCAAACATCTGCATACATTAAATGCATGGTGTGTTATGCACCTCTGCAGCTGACTCACAGACACAGAGGAGACCTGACTTTCCTTGCTTACTTTGGCGGCCACCGCCTGGTCACCAACTCTAGCGTTGTAGACTGTGGCTGCACATCCTGCGCCGATAGGTTGGCCAAGCAGTGGACTCTGGTGCAAGCCTGAAGCAGCATTAGAGCATGAGCGGCAAAAGCTTACCCCGGTTCAAATTAGACTTTGACACGACACACCACGACAATTCGGTACAATATGCAAGACATCGCATCTGCAGCATTCCCCATTCTTGCCATGCTGCGCCTCTAGCAAAACAAGGTGTGACTTCTGCACATATGCAGTTTGAAAGTTGCAGGCAAGATGCAAGTGCCTGCAGCTGGTATCCCAGGCAAAGATTGGCACTGTCAGCGATCTGAAATTTGTAAAAACAACTTTGCCATGCATGGAGGCAAGACTTTTGCAGGAAATGAACACAACGGGGGTCACAAAGCAAGCTGGAAAACTGCTTTACACAGAAACTCTCAAATTACAGCGCCACTGAAAACATAAGCAAAAGGCAAATTAGCTTACTAAGAACAAGGCGGTGGCGGATTTGTGTGAGCTCTTGAGCTGCCTGTATGGTCATACGCTCGTTGGCACTCGCAGACATGGCGTCCGTTTAACACAGGGGCTGCAATATATGTTGACAACAGCGTCAGGCGTACCATCTCTGAAGTTTGCAAGACATCGTCCGTCATTGCCGCAAACACTGCGGCGTAGGAGCCAACTCAAGACTCGCAGGTAAAGCTAAATTCTTATTTGTACGTTATAATGTAGCCTTGCCAGCACGATTATGCCACGATATAGACTAAACAGTCTGCAGTTTCGGGCTGGTTTCGGAGCACATACTGCTGAGCATGAGGGTAAACTCAACTGAGCATCGGACCACACAGCGTTGAGCACTGGGGAAATAGCTCTTTGATGCAGTTTGCAATCTGAGCGGCGCTCAGCTTTCATGACGCCACACACACTACAGATCGGGCAAGCATCCTGATCACTGGAGCTAGTCCTGCTGCACCATGATTGATCGGAGTGACCATTTATAATTATATGCTTGTCGTGTTTTTTCGGACGCAGGGCGTGATGGGCACCAAGAGTCTCTTCAATCTCTCCTCTTTCTTGCGCGTCACTGGTACCAGAGGCGTTCACGGCGGAGATCCGGACGCAATATCCGATAGCGAAGACGTTATTCTGCTTTCTTACGAGGACGTGAGTACATATGCTTGCGGCACGTTCACACCTCTCACTAAAAGCTTTGCAACCCTTCTTCTTACAGCCAATGACTAAATATGGAAAAAAACAAGACCTCACTGGTGTTTGGTGATGCAGAGGATGGCTGCCATTGGAGAGATCTGCCAGCTGTTGAAAAAAACAAAGCTTGAGGAGGCGCTGGAAGGAGCAAGCATGCTGGTAGAGATGTTTCCTGACAAGCCAAAGCTGCAAGCAGATCTGGACGGGATATTGTTTAGAATGGGAGAGTATGACTCAGCAGTGAGCTCAAATTTACCTTTTTGCATCATCTGCAGTAGCATTAGATTATAGGCAATCACAGTACACATATGCAACCAGATACATAATCTACAGCAGCATGTGCAATCAAAGCGCAGACCTCACTGAAGGCATCATCTGCAACAGCATGCATGATGCAATTCAATTACAGACTTCTCCGTTGAATGCATTGCGTACAGCAGGCCTGCTATCATCATCACGCATAGATGACTTGGGGTGCTACAAGCCTACTTCCAGTCCCTATGCATTGAAAGGAAGAATGAAAGAAAAGAAAAGTCAATGCCATTGGGCGTTCCATGTTGAAAAGCTTGTCCCCATGCATTCTGGGCATCGTGTGGTGTGGTGCATCAGCCAATCGCCTAAGCATCAAATGACATATCCTGCTTGACTGAATAGCAGCTTGCTCACTCATCTCACCATGACCTCCTTACCATCACCTCATCACCATGACCTCATCACCATGACCTCATCACCATCACCTCATCACCATCACCTCATCATCTCATAGCCGTGTTGGCTTTTAAAACCTTTCTTCTCTTCTTCTAAATCCTTCTCCTCCTCCTCTTCTTCTTCCTGTAAAATCCTTCTTCTTCTTCTTCTTCTTCTTCTAGTCCTTGCGCTGACTGCATGTCATGCCATGCAGGAGTTGCATGCCAGCATAGCTGTTGACCTGGACCCGGCTAACCTCATGGTCAGGTACTTCAGAGCAATGTGGTCTGAGAAGAGACAGGACTACCTCTGTGCACAAGCGGACTACCAGGCAATCGCACTCATAAGCAAGCATGAGCACCAGAAGGTGGCAGCACTCAAGGTAACACAGACTCGTCACAGATAACTTATTGCTGTGGAAGTTTAACACATGAAAATTTGCATGAAAGCTCTGATTGGCGAAGGCAAGCGTTTCAGCTCCCTCCAGGTGCATTCAACAAATGTCAGCTCCCTCCAGACAGCCTAGTCTTCCCACTGCTGATAAGAGCGCCACAAGGTGAAAATCCATCATGATTGTGGCACGATAGCCTTGTGGCTGGCACACCATCACCATTTAAGCAACGCAGTGTTCTTTTGATGGTCACAAGCACACCTTGTAGCCTTGCTGCACTTCTTCTTGACCTCCTGCTGGCATTCGTTAGCGACTCACCTGTTGACAAATGTTCCTATTCTAGTACACATACCAGGTATCAGCAGGATACTTAGATGTATAAAGTGTCTTGTGCATTGCATGCATGCTGTTGTAACATGGCTCATGCATTCTTGATTGCTTTGGAGAGACAAGACTTGTCCTGCATGTACCTAGCTCATCATGAGCTGGAAAACAATATTATTATTGTCATAATGATTACTGTTGTTGTTAGCACCTGCCTTGGGGTCTAGCCACCAATTGATGCCAGGCTGCGCCAGATTCTAAAGCCAGCTTTGCTCTTCACATGCAGCAATCTGAAAGAGTCAAGCTGCAGCTTACGGCCATGTGTGAGCAGTCACATGACAGGGCTGCTGTGGGGAAGAAGGGGACGAGAAGAACAGTGGCATCTGCCATGGCAAAAGTAGCAGAATTGGGTGCGCTCGGCGCCAACTTTGATGTCTTTTTTTGGGTTGCTGTGTGCTAGTCGCATACTTGCATATTTGACAGCTACCTCAGAAAAAGCAGTCACCATCAGCTGAGGTTGAACATGTAGCTCTTCTCAAGTCTTGAATGTCTACATTGTCACAGAAAGGTTAATTCTATATTGGAAACCCAAAACATTGCAGAGATGTTTTAGGTGTCACTTGCATTGCATTGCCCTCTACTGCATGTCATCAGAAAGCCATTCACAGTGCAGTTGTACTGAAGTATCTTTCTGCAAGGTGTTATACCATCATGCATTCAGGTCATGACAATGACAGCACACCCTGCTGCTATTGCCTAGCAAAGCATTCAGTCTGTCTTGTGTATAGTATCTTGAGTATGCACAGCAGACTTGCTGATGGAGCTGTATCTGCCAACCAAGGTGCCTTGCTAATTCACAAAATTCTCATGTGTACTATCATTCAGTATGCGCAATGATCTCCCTCACAGTCAATAAGACTGCTGATCAAAGCTTATGTTGCTGCAGAAGCAACCGCAAACTGCGGCTTGGAAATCCGCGCAGAAGCCCGATACCTTTCGGCAGTCGCCAAATTTGACGCCCACAGCAACCAGACAGCCAATGCACAGATCCAAGAGCGCAATCATGCTCGGGCTAGGCGTAGGGGCTGCACAGCAGAACATGGCAACAGCCCAGAAGAAGAGGACTGCTCAACGGTAACCAGTCATACTAAAGCTAGGCGTAGGGCTGCACAGCAGAACGCGACAACAGCCTCAGAAGAAGAGAATCAGCTGACAGTAATCAGTCATACGCAAGCTAGGCGTAGGACAGCACAGCAAACCGTCACTGCAGAGCCAGAAGAAGAGGACCGGCTGACAGTGACTCCTCCGGCTGAGCACGGTCTTGATGTTGCGCCTGAGAGAAAAGGTGGTGACAGTCTATCACCACAAAAGTCAAGTGCTCAAGACTGCATCAAGGGAAGCCACCTTGGTGCTGGAGCTACCACCCCAGCTTCAGCTGCTGCTGCAGCTTCTCTTCACGGCGCTCTTACTAATGATGCACATTCTCTGTCAGAGTTTTCACGCCAGAGCCACCCAGCTTTAGATCAATCAAAGCCACAGTCTCTTTCTAAACTCTCATCTGCTTCAGCCAAGCAGGACAGTGATACCAGCTACAGCCTGCCAACCAACAACAGGCTTCAGCAAGAAGGTGACGGACGCCGGACAGATCAAGAAGGTGCCAGTGCCATACTCCAGTCATCACCAGAGTCAGTGCATGAGCCGCTACTCATCACCTCAAAGCGGCAGGTTGTGCCATTGTCCTGGTCAAAAGCCTGTAGGACACCTGGGAGTCCATCAATGGCACAGGTCAGCAGGCGTATTTTTGTTGTTTATTTTGTATCATGATTGTCATCTTCATCATCATTAACATCATCATCATTATTGTTATGATTATGCTTTTTATCGTCCTTTTCAATAACAACAATAAAATAAAATAAAACAATAACGATCATATCATCATTACCATTATACTTGTGCTGTGCACTTTGTGATGTCGCTGTATTCAGGTGCTACATGATGCTGCTCTGCTATGGCAAAGATCTACATAACTATAGCTGGCTTAGCACACACAGCGGTGCTGTGCCACATGATGTCGAGGTGATGCTGCATGTTAGTGTTGCAGTGCTTCAATGCAGTCAGCATGCTATAGGAGTTGATCTTCAGGAAGGCATAGTAAATGAGGTGCAAAGTGCATGCTTTCATGATATAAACCTGTGTGACAAACTATCGCTGGACAATGCAGATGGCTTTTTGTGGTGGTAATCCTAATGGCTCACAGCTGGCTGGCAGAGGGTACATGGAGCCGGCACAGAGGAATAGTTTCACTGAGGAGGCGTGTGACAGTGTGACACGCAAGATGAATGTACGTGTGGAGCCATATGGAGTAGATGGTGCAACGCTCACTCTATACAATCCCATCTTTGAGCGGCATGTGTTATGCATTGTATAGAGTGAGC
>JAABUK010006275.1_pt1 | contig 17856 bp, 18 predicted proteins | sample 5559141 | NCBI WGS metagenome assembly JAABUK01 (sample SAMN10711869, study PRJNA513367) | rock metagenome | isolation source: Antarctica rocks | place: Antarctica: Victoria Land, Pudding Butte nord | collected 2016-01-03 | reverse complement strand
AGACAAACAGCATTTAATCAGCCTTGGATTGACACTGAAAAACAATTTATCTCACGCTGTTGTCGGATTTTCCATGGGATTATTATTATTGGGTATCGGCAGCATGATACTTATTGCGGGTAATAACCTGCAATGGACCGGAATTAATTTCGATCCTAATCAGCTTATAACAGGTTTCGTAGTAATGCTTATTGTTGCATTTGCCGAAGAGCTTGCATTTCGTGGTTATATTTTGAACAACCTGATGCAATCAATGAATAAATGGATGGCATTGATTTATTCCGCATTACTGTTTACAGTATTCCATATAAATAATCCCGGCATAAATGTTTTAGCCTTATTAAATATATTTCTTGCAGGAATGCTACTTGGTATCAATTATATTTTTACAAAAAATCTCTGGTATGGAATTTTCCTTCATTTGGCCTGGAACTTTTACCAGGGTTCTATTTTAGGATATAAAGTAAGCGGCATTCCGTTAAAAAGCTTGCTTGAACAGGAACTAAACGGAAATCATCTATTAACAGGCGGACCCTTTGGCTTTGAAGGCTCAGTAATTACCAGTGTTCTATATTTATTAGCGTTTCTGTTACTGGCATGGATTTACAGAAGAAGAGAGAAATTAATTATAATGGTTAATTGTTAATTGTTAATTGTTAATTGTTAATTGTTAACGGATAGTTGGTTTATTTATTAGGAGGAATATAGAATAACTTTACAAGCTCTACATTCAATTAACAATTAACAATTAACAATTAACAATTAACAACTAACAACTAACAACTAACAATTAACAATTAACAATTAACAATTATCTAAGGCATTATAATAAGCGGTGCTTTGCCTGCTATTTCAACGAGTTCAATATCGAAAATAAGAGCTTCGCCAGCGAGAGGATGGTTGGCATCCAGCATTACAGTCTCTTCTTTTACTTCGGTAATTACTACCGGAATCACGTGGCCGTCTCCGTTAGTCATGTTTAATCGCATGCCTACTTCCGGTTTCATATCTTCAGGAAATTGATCTTTTGAAAATTCTACCAGCATGTCTTCATTCTTATCGCCGTATGCTTCTTCAGCAGGTATATTCAATGTTCTTTTATCTCCTACTGCCATTCCTACAACACCATCATCGAATCCCTTGATCACCATACCACTGCCAACCTGGAATTCAAGCGGCTCATTTCCTTCTGATGAATCAAAAGTAGAACCATCTAAAAGGCGACCGTGGTAATGCACTTTAACAGTATCACCAGACTTAACTTGTTGCATCTTCAAAAATTTTTAGTTGATATTTTGTTTAGCTTTATTAAGAACATCCGGTTCACATTACAGATGCTTCAATGAATAAGTATTAAACAACAGCAGCACTGAATTTTCCGGAATTGGCTAAGTTAGGATTATAATTGGAAAAGATACATCCACCTTATGGAATATTTAATAGAAATTTGCCTGTCTCACTATTCGAATTATTAAAAAAATTATAGAGAAACTACATGAATAAATCACCTGTTTTGTTGAGATTTTATTACGTATACATACTCCTTTGCATTTGTGCACCATTACAAATAATAAAAGCACAGCGATCTCCTGTTTCTGGATCCTCCTCTCAAACAATATTACCAGGTGCAGCACGCTTGGATCAATACATTTCTCTCATAACAGGCAAGTCTGTAGCCATTTTTGCCAATCAAACTTCTGTGATCGGCAATTCACACCTGGTAGACGTTTTGCTTTCTAAAGGGATCACTATAAAAAAAATCTTTTCCCCCGAACACGGCTTTAGGGGCACGGCCGATGCAGGTGAAAAAGTAAGTAATACGGTGGATAATAAAACAAAAATTCCACTGATCTCATTGTATGGCCCTAAAAGAAAACCTTCTGCTGATGATTTGAAAGATGTAGACATCATGATTTTCGACATTCAGGATGTTGGCGCTCGTTTCTATACTTATATTTCTTCCCTTCAGGAATATATGGAATCTGCTATAGAAAACAACAAAACACTAATTATTCTGGACAGGCCTAATCCAAATGGTTTTTATATTGATGGACCGGTACTCGACAGGAAATTTAAATCTTATGTAGGTATGCAGCCTGTTCCGGTTGTTTATGGTATGACGATTGGTGAGTACTCGCGTATGTTGCTCGGAGAAAAATGGATTGATTCTGCATTGGTTTGGAAACTATTGCCTAAAGAGCCGTCCTTCAAAATAATAATTATACCATGTGCTAATTACACGCATAAAAGCAGGTATGTAATGCCCGTCAGGCCTTCCCCTAACCTGCCTGAAATACAATCTACCTATTGGTATCCTTCCACTTGTTTTTTTGAAGGTACAGTATTGAGTGAAGGCAGGGGAACCGATAAACCATTCCAACTGTTTGGCCATCCCACCCTTCCAAAGAACCTGGTAGGCTTCACTCCTAAAAGTAAAGAAGGAGCTACCGATCCTAAATTGAAAGACCAGCTCTGTTATGGGTGGGACCTTTCCGGTACACCCGAACAGGTACTGAAACAGGTTAATAATAAAATACAGTTGAAATATGTATTAGAAGCTTACAGACTCTTTCCAGATAAAAACAAATTCTTTCTTGCAACAAATTACTTCAACAAATTAGCAGGCAATGATATCCTGATGCAGCAGATCAAAGATGGAAAAAGCGAGAATGAAATTCGTAAAAGCTGGGAACCTAAGCTGGATGCTTTCAAAAAGATCCGCAAAAAATACCTGCTGTATACAGACTTTGAATAGAACAATGTAACCTATGGAAAAAACTCAGGTCTTTCTTGATTCGCCGCGTATCATTTTTATGGGTACCCCTGAATTTGCGGTGGCTTCCCTGGACACATTAATAAAAGCGGACTTTAATATAATTGCAGTAATAACAGCACCCGATAAGCCTGCCGGCAGAGGAATGCAGCTTACTGAAACGGCCGTTAAAAAATATGCAGCTGCACATGGACTAAAAATATTAACGCCTGAAAAATTAAAAGCCCCCTCCTTTCTTGACGAACTGCAATCACTAAATGCAGACCTGCAGGTTGTAGTAGCCTTCCGCATGTTACCTGAACTGGTGTGGAACATGCCACCAATGGGAACGATTAATCTGCATGGATCATTATTACCCCAGTATCGCGGCGCTGCACCAATTAACTGGGCAGTGATCAACGGCGAAAAGGAAACAGGCGTTACTACCTTTAAACTGAAACATGAAATTGACACCGGAGATATTTTATTACAGGAAAGTTTTTTAATCGGCGCAGATGAAACCGCCGGTGATATTCATGACCGGATGAAAGATATCGGAGCGGCACTTTTGGTGAAGACTGTTCAAGGAATCTCTGATGGTTCACTTTCTGAAATGCCCCAGGATAAGCAACAAACCCTGTACCATGCACCAAAAATTTTTACTGAGACCTGTAAGATAGACTGGAATAAACCGGTGAATGAAATATATAATCTGATACGTGGATTATCTCCTTATCCAACGGCGTTCACTTATATCGATGATAAGATGTTAAAAATTTATAAGGCACAAAAATTATTAACCACCCCATTAAGTGAACCTGGCAACATGGAAACAGATAATAAAACATTCATTCGTTTCAGTGGTATTGATGGGTATATTCTATTGAAAGAAATTCAGCTCGAAGGCAAGAAGAAGATGCTGACTGAAGATTTCTTAAGAGGATACCGGTTTGGATAAGCTTTAATGATGTAAGATTTTCAATACTTTACCTCCACTGAAAAACGAGTAGCCGTTGTACCCAGTTCAGAAGCCGCAGCATCACTTACACGGGCGGTTAAACCTACACTCTCTTTCATCTCAGGTAATTGACCAAGCACTTTAGCGAACACTGTTTTATTATTAACAGGATTACTAACTTTTACAATAGTTCCAACAGCAACATTATTTATCAACGCATAATACTTACCATCCTGCCAGCCACTGGTACTTTTGAATACACCTGCAGCCCCTGAAACTGATTTTCCACTTCCTTCAAAAAGACTTTTAAAATAACCGGCACCTGAGGAAGTGTTGTTGTTGTTTGCAACTGGTTGGGAAGCAGGATGATTAACTACCGCCTCTTCAATAGGTGGCAATTGTTTTTCTTCCTTGCTTTCCTGCTTTACAACAGGATCGGTTTTTTTCTCCGGTGTTGTAGTTACTGGTGGTGTGGTTACTGGCGGCGTAGTGGAGGCATTAGTTACGGGTGGAGGAGTTTTATCAGGAACAGAAGCAGTTTTAACAATAGCAACGCCTTTAGATGCCAATGCAGATTGATCACTTTTAACTTTCAGGTATCCAATAATTAATTTCATACCTGCTTTAGCCTGATCTTTATTGATATTGTTCCACTTTTCAAGATTTTCAACCGGCACTTTGTTATAATTAGTGCTGATGCGATACATCCATTCTTTATCCTGAACAATATGATACACAGGCACACTCGTTTCGTCACTGCCTTTGATTCCATTCTGAGAAAAGTTGGCAGTAGTCAATGGCACCTTAACCTGTTGACCAATGCTTAATGCTTTATCTAAGGTCAAACTATTAAACGGTGCTATTTCTTTTGGACTGATATTATACAGCCTTCCTACGCTATACCAGTTTTCCTTTGGTGCAACAGTATGGACAAGGTATAAATCTGGAGAAATACCCATCACTATTAAGTTATCTGATTGAGCCGTAACAATATTTGTAATAAAACCCAACAGAAATAATAACAAGAACCTTACGCGCATAAAATTTTTTATTAACAGTACAAATATGATAAAAAATGTGGCAAGATAAAACAATATGCGCCCATTTTATAAGAGCTTTAAGATTAGAAAAATCTATTGCTAACTCCCTTCAGGATAGCGGTTGCTATTTTAAAATTATTTTTTTGTGTGTGATAAAACCCATGGCAATACAGTATTATCCTGGAATACATTATCCCAGCTGTTATGACCAACACCCGGATACTCGGTATATTTTACCTCTGCTTTTAAATTCTGTAGTGCCGCATAATATTGCCTCGAATTCTTTACATCAACAGATTTGTCCGCGTCACCATGAAATAACCAGACAGCTACATTTTTTGAATACCTGGAAGCCATGTTGGTATCACCGCCGCCGCAGATAGGAACCGCAGCAGCAAAAAAGTCAGGATAACGCTCTATCATATCGAAGGTCCCGAATCCTCCTAAAGAAAGTCCTCCAATATACATCCGTTTACTATCGGCTACTTTTGAGCTCACCAGGCTATCAAGTAACAGCTTTACCAAACGTGCTGGTGTTGTGGGAACGGGTGAAAAAGTAAGATCAAAGGAATGGCCGGTTATACTGGAAGAATCTGCACTGACTTTCATGTGTCTCCACATGCTGTCTTTAGGGCATTGAGGGAATATCACAATACCATCAAGCGTGTTACGCACTGCATCATTTACAAACACTTCTCCTCCATGAAGCAGTTGGGCTTCATTATCCGCGCCTCTTTCACCGCTGCCATGAAGAAAAGTAATTACCGGGTATTGTTTTGCTTTATTGTAATTCAATGGATAAAGAATACGGTATTGAAGCGTATCGCCATTCCTGGTAAAACTTGCTTTCTGAAACTGGCTTAAGTCCTGCGCAGACAGAATAAAAGGAGATGCAATAACAACTAAAAAAAATAATAATTTTCTCATAATGGTATGTCAAAAGTTGATTACAAAATGCTGTTTAATTTTAAAATCATTCCTGAAAAATAATAGTCCTACAAAAAACAGATCAATACTTAAAGTTACAGACGATTGAGCTTTGATCGTTTCCCAGGCTTCCTCCATCTCTACGCTCCAGTGAATATCGTCAAAGATAAGAACGGATGCGTTATTAATTTTATCCGATAATCTTTCAAAATATTGTATAGTCGGTTCTTTACGGTGATTGCCATCTACGAATGCGAAATCAAGGGTATCGGTAACTGATAACACCCGTGTTAAAGTATCATCAAAATTTCCTTCCTTAATTTGTATATTCTCTATCGAAAGTTTATCAAAATTGTTTCTTGCTATATCAGCAACTGCCGATGCACCTTCAAATGTTATCACTGAAGCTGTAGTGCTTGCCAGCGCAAGATAAGATGTGGTTATTCCAAGGGAGGTGCCCAATTCAATTATCGTTCGTGGTTGATAATGCTTAACGATCCTGAATAATAATTGTCCATATTTTTTTGGTTTGGCAGCATGGCGTGCAATATCGGAAACTTTTCTTTGCCTGCTTTTGGAGATAACAGAACCGGCGCCCATATCCTGCACTTCAAGCAAATGGTTATCATGTAACAATTGCTTACGTAAAGATTCAACTGTATTATAACTTTCATGGTGCTTGTTATCATTCAAAACATTTTGTACAAAATCAAATACAAACGGCGAATGTATACCATGCCCTTTACCATTTAAGGCTGTAAAATAATAATGAAGGTATTTTTTTGCTAACTGAATCCTTGAAAACATTGAAAGTGTAAGGTTAAAGTTCAAGGTTTAAAGTTGTAATATAAATTAGTGTCATGTCAATAATAAATTTACGTGTTGCTATCAGCCGTCAGCTAATAGGAGGAAAACCTGTTGAACTCTGATCTGCTGATAGCTGACGGCTGATAGCAAATAACATGAAATGTTATGCATGACATAACACTAGATTTAATCCAAAGTTATTTACGTTGCCACAGTTGAAAGCTGTAAGCATATTTGTGCCTGTCATCTGCAGAAAAATCGAGGTTTGAAACCAGCTTCCATTCAGTTTTGTCAATCTCCGGGAAATAGGCATCGCCTTCAACGATTGCATGCACCCGGGTTATATAAATTTTGTTAACCTTAGAAATGTTTGCTTTAAATATTTCTCCCCCACCAATTATAAAAGCTTCTTTGGCATCTGTATCTGCTGCAGCTTGTAATGCTTTTTCCATATCATGCACTATAATAACTCCATCAGCCTTCCAGTCTTCACGATGGGTTATTACAATATTTGTTCTTCCGGGTAAAGGCTTGCCTGTTGATTCAAAAGTTTTGCGTCCCATGATTACCGGCATTGCCCAGGTAGTATTCTTAAAAAATTTAAGATCATTAGGCAAGCTCCATGGCAACTGATTATTCATACCGATCACGTTATTTTCAGAAGCTGCAACTACAAAAGATTTAATCATAGTTAATGGTTAATGGTTAATGGTTAATGGTTAATGGTTAATGGTTAATGATACCAGCTCTTGATTCATCAGTAAAATAATTTTTGCACCCTGTTAAACCACTAACAATTAACAATTAACAATTAACAATTATTAAACAGCTATAGGGGCTTTGATAGAAGGATGGCTCTGGTAATTTTCCAGGGTAAAATCTTCGAATGAAAATTCGAAAATACTCTTGACTTCCGGGTTCAGCTTCATAATTGGAAGCGTATAGGGTTTACGCTGCAGCTGTAATTTTGCCTGCTCTACATGATTGTTATAAATATGCACGTCACCAAAACTGTGAATGAATTCGCCGGGTATCAGGTCGCAGACCTGGGCTATCATCAGCGTAAGTAATGCGTAGGATGCAATATTAAACGGCACTCCTAAAAATACATCGGCGCTGCGCTGGTACAACTGGCAACTTAAACTTGCCTTTCCATCTTTTGACAATCCATTGGGAGGTGTTACATAAAACTGGAACAACGCATGGCAGGGCATCAGCGCCATCAATGATAATTCACCTACGTTCCAGGCGCTTACTATCATTCTCCTGCTGTCAGGATTGGTTTTAATTTGATTGATTACTTCAGTGATCTGGTCATTCACTTTTCCATCCACACCTTCCCAGCTTCGCCATTGTTTTCCATAAACAGGACCAAGGTCACCGTTCTTATCGGCCCATTCATTCCAGATATTTACATTATGGCCGGTTAAATATTTTATATTGGTATTACCTTTAAGAAACCATAACAGTTCATATATGATACTCTTCAGGTGCAATTTTTTTGTAGTAACAAGTGGAAAACCTTTTTTTAAATCAAACCTCATCTGGTAACCGAAACAACTTCTGGTCCCGGTACCGGTGCGGTCGGTTTTCAAAGCACCGTTATCAAAAATATGCTGAACTAAATCCAGATATTGCTGCATGGGTGCAAGTTATATAAAATTGTACAGGTGAAGAAAGGTGAAATGGGATTGTAAGGAAGATGAGGATTGCCAGGTTTAATATGTAATTCAGGCTGAAAGTTATTTAATTATTCTCTTTTCAATTCTATCCAAATGATGGTTAGAGATACAAATTCTTCATATGTTAATTCATCTTCTGACCATCTATTATCACTACACATTTCCGGCAAATTTTTTTTAAACATTAAGAATTCATCAAAAACGAAGTTCCAAGAAGGCAGTTTCATGGATGTTTTATTAGATAACCAATCTCTTATTGCTTTAACTGCAGTTTCAATGGTACTGTAGCTTTTGATATCCTGTCCTCCCAAATCTGAGATAAAACTTTTGAACCGGAATTTTTCATTACCTAAAATCAGGTATTCTTTCGCTTTATGGACCTTTCTCGTGCCAAATTTTATCGCACCGATAAAAATACCAAGTTCAAGCGGCATATTGAAACGAGGAAGTTTTAAATCATGATCTAATTCCACTCTACATAAATCATGAATGTCATACTTAGATTCTTCAATTAATTTTACAACATTATCTATTCTAATTTTGCCTGTATCATTAAACTCCTTAGCACATCTTAAAGTAAAACCACATCTGTGAACCTGTGAACTGTAAACAGAACTGCCTGAAAGGTCGGCTCATATTGTGCATCGAATGGACAATTATAAAATACATTGAAATTATATCTTTCTACCACTCTTTATTTTGTTCTTCTATTTAAAGTTTTAATAACTGCTGATTCTGCTTTATCAGCAACTGATTTAGAAATTGAAAATCCCAGATGTGTTTTTTGAACCTCTTTAGTCAGACCCTTAAATGCAGTTCCATCGGATTTCACTTCAGTAAGTTTACCACTTTTAGAATCTCTTTTAATATAATTTCCAGTGGCCGGGTTATAAATCTGAGTAGCAGCCCCAATTTTTCCACTTCTACGCCCGTTGTTTATTTTTGCACTTTTTGCCATGATGATCTTTTTTCAAATTTACAAATTATTATTGTGTTGTTCAATGATCGTTAAACATTATTGCTAAGTAGTTAAACTTGTAGTAAACTTAGGAGCCACTCTCTTTTTTGATGCCTGTTCAAATGCATAAGCAAAACTCAATAATTGCTGCTCTGTATAAGCGCCTCCTACAAATGATAAACCGACCGGCAATTCATGCACCGTGCCCATCGGAACAGTGATGTGAGGGTAACCCGCCATTGCAGCTGGCGGACAAAAATAAAACCCGGTGTCATAGTCGCCGTTGATCAGATCAATGCAGCAGGCTAAACCTATGCTGGTTCCACATATTGCATCCAACTGATGCTGTTTTATCAGGTCATCAATTATCTTTCGTGAGCCGGTGGTTTTCTTCAGGGCATCAGTATATTCTTTACTATCAAGTCCACCTTTGGCTTCGCTGCTTTCAAGCGTTTCCTGTTTGAAATAAGGCATTACCTTAGGGGCATTTTCGTTATTGAATGCAATAACGTCCGCCAAAGATTTAACTTTTCCATTTGCGTTAGAAAGATAATGATTGAGTCCGTCTTTGAACTCATACTGCAAAACAGTGAACTCACCTGAACCAGCATCCTTAGTGGCTTTCAGCAATTCAACTTCAACAATGGTTGCTCCCTGGTGCTCTAAAATTTTAATCGCCTGCTGATATAATCCTACCACACCTTCATGGCCTTTTAAAAATGATTTTTCCACACCAATCCTTTTACCCTTCAAACCATCGGCATGTAGAAACTGTGTATAATCTTTTTGTATTTTTTCTTTGCTTTCGTTTGTAACGGCATCATCTTCGTCTATACCTGTCAGTGCACTTAATAATATGGCAGCATCGCGAACTGTTCTTGCCATTGGCCCAGCAGTATCCTGTGTTTTAGATATTGGAATGATGCCACTTCGGCTAAGCAAACCTACCGTGGGTTTGATACCGACAATGCCACAAAATGAGGAGGGTGCTATAACAGATCCATCTGTTTCTGTACCGATAGCTACGGTGCAAAGATTAGCCGCTACAGCGGCGCCGGAGCCGGAGCTTGAACCCGATGGATTTCTATCCAGGATGCAAGGATTCCTGGTTTGTCCGCCCCTGCTGCTCCATCCGCTTGTTGATCTTGATGACCTGAAATTCGCCCACTCACTCAGGTTTGTTTTTCCTAACAACACTGCACCAGCTTCTCTCAATTGCTTTATGATGAATGCATCCGTGGAAGCTTTATTGCCCTCAAGGGCAAGAGAGCCGGCGGTAGTCATCATCTTATCACCAGTATTAATATTGTCTTTTATTAAAACAGGGATACCATGAAGCGGGCCGCGTACTTTGCCTGCTTTTCTTTCCTTGTCCATACTATCGGCAATGCTTAGGGCATCAGGATTTAATTCAATCACTGCGTTTAGTTTTGGCCCCTTCTTATCAATTGCATCAATACGTTTTAAATATTGTTCTGTTATGGATCTTGAAGTGTAGGTTCCATCTTTCATCTTTTGTTGCAGTTCATCAATAGTAACTTCATTCAGGGCGAACTCTTCAAACGATGCTGGTGCAGTTGTAATTTTGACAACTTCCTTTTCTTTAGGAGCGGATGTGTTGCAGGAAGCAGCAGTGAGAGAGGTGATGGTTAAACCGGCGAGGGAACTGTTTTTAAGAAAGTTTCTTCTATTCATCGTGTGATTGGATTAGTGAATTTAACTATAAAGGTTACTTCCTAATTCTTATTGCATTAGGCTGAAGAACTGTAAAAGCATTCTCCAATTCATCTGAATACTGAGCGAATATTTTATTAATAATGTCTGCTTTTTCAAAGGAAGACAGAGTGCCTAATTTTATGAGAACAATTCCAAAATGCGCTTGTTGCTGTCTGTGTACAAATTCTCCAAAATCTTTATCTTGAGTAAGCAAAATCCTGCTTTGTTGGTTAGCAATCTCTAAAACTAAATTATCTTCTGCTCCTTGGTTTGTTTGTAAAATATAATAAACATCAAATCCTGATTCTCGTAGTTTATCAACTATTGGCTTATCCACTCCTTCATCAACTACTAACTTCATATTGTGATGGGATAAATCTCATCTCCCCTTATCGATTGTGCTGCAAATGCAAGTGCCGCATGAACTTGTTCTTTACTTAAGTGGGGGTGAGCTATTAAAATGTCTTCTATTGAATCACATGATGAAAGTTCTTCAAGTATTTGTTCAATAGTAATGCGTGTACCTTTGATAACAGGCTTACCCATCATAATTTTAGGGTTGATATCAATATGTTGAATAAATGTCATTCAAAAAATTTTTTGTACTCTTATTATAGTAGAATAGTAATAAAATATTCAGTGAACTGCGCCGGGCTCGAACCGGCGACCCCTACCCTGTCAAGGTAATGCTCTGAACCAACTGAGCTAGCAGTCCTGATGGCTGTCAGCTATGAGCTGTCAGCCAGAAATACAATACGAAGTAAGTAAAAAGAAATTATAATGCAAAGTCAGTCTGAACTATGATTTGTTTGATTTTATGATGGACTATGATTTTTATCACAGTTTACACTGACTTTTTACGCCGTTCCAATTCTTTTTTTATCAATCCCAGTTCCCTGCCGGTATGTCCGCTTACAGAACTGTTTTCCTGTGCACGCCTCATAAGATAAGGAATAACATCTTTAATAGGACCAAAAGGCAAGTATTTACTGACGGAACATCCTGCCTTGGCCAGGTTAAAAGTTATGTTATCACTCATGCCATAAAGCTGTGAGAAATGAATATGGGGATGATGAAGGGATAAGCCATTTTGTTGCAGCAATTTTGTCGCCATAAGATTGCTGTCTTCATTGTGCGAAGCCACAATCACGGCAATGTCCTCAAGGTGTTCTATTGCATATTTTACAGCCGCGTTGTAATCGCGGTCAGCAGCTTCTTTATCTGGTTGAATGGGTGAAGAGTAGTTCATCTCTTCCGCACGCTTTCTTTCCTTTTCCATGTAAGCGCCTCGAACCAGTTTTACTCCAAGTATAAAATTCTTTTGAATTGACTGCCGGTGGCTATCCTTTAAAAACTGCAAACGGTCATGACGGTATAGCTGCACTGTATTGTAAACCACTGCTTTCGTTCTGTTATACTTTTCCATCATCTGCATTGTCAATGCGTCTACCGGGTCCTGTATCCATGTTTCTTCTGCATCTACAAGCACACCAACGTTACTTTCAGCCGCGCAGGAAATAATTTTTTCCATTCGCATAGTAACGCGGTTCCATTCATTAACTTCTTCCTCATTTAAATCCGCCAGTGATATCTTTCCTTCTACTCCAAATTGACAAGCAGCCTGCTTATCTAATTTTTCCAGCAATCCGAATCTTGCAAAGCCGGTTACCTTGATGCTCATGAAAGGAATATTGGGTTGCGTGGCAGCGAATTGTATCACCCGTATAAATTCATCACAGGCATGATCGAAACTTGCTTCCCCTTCTTTTCCTTCCACTCCATAGTCTAAAATTACCTGTACGTTAAATGCTTCCAAAGCATCCGCTACTTTCACAGTTTGCTCCAGCGTTTCCCCGCCAACAAACTGGCCGAATAATGTATTGCGAATAAGTCCATTTATCGGCAGACCGATATTTATTGCCCATGGTGTAATACGTGTGCCCAGCTTTACCAACCAGGAATAACCCATGGAAGAAAAAAGAAACTTCGCTTTTCTCAAAGCCACATTGCTCTTGTATGCAAAAGCGTATTCAGTGTTGTCGAAGAAAATGGAGTGCGGAAGTGTAGACATTCAGGTTGAGATTTAAATGCAATTTAGGAATTGGCTATCAGCTGTCAGCCGTCAGCTATCAGCAATTAAAAAGTAACAATTTATCTTGTACGTTTTCTATCTTTATATCATAATAAATTTTATGCCTTGGCTGATTGTCAGTGCTAGCTGACAGCTGATTGCTGATTGCTGATTGCTGATTGCTAAATTAATGCAAAGGCCGCTTCTTAATCATGCCTCCCTTTGTATCCTTAACGCTACTCATGACTACAAATGCAAAGGGATCTATTTTTTCTATTTCAGAATTCAGCCGCGATATTTCGAGGCGGGTAATGACAGTATAAATGATATCCATTTCTGAATCTGTTTCGCCTCTTTTACCATAACCCCGGCGACCCCTGTAAACGGTTACCCCTCTTCCCATCACATCAACAATCATTTGCCTTATAATAATATGTTTTGGTGAAATAATAGTTACGGCCGTGTACTCTTCAATTCCTTCAATAATAAAGTCAAGCGTTTTTGAGGCAGAGAGATAAGTGATAACAGAATACAAAGCGATTTCTACATTTAAAATATAAGCGGCTACAGAAAATATGAGTATATTAAAAATAAGTACTACATCACCGATGGTTATTCCCAGCTTCCGGCTCAGGGCAATAGCCAGTACTTCTGTACCATCTAACACACCACCACCTCTTACTGAAAGACCAATACCGGCGCCCAGGAAAAAGCCACCAAAAACCGCTACCAATAACTTATCATGGGTCATTACCGGAAAATGAATAAAGGCTACTGCCAGAGACAAACCAGTAATACCTGCAGCAGTTTTGATAGCGAAATCCCTGCTGATAATTTTAAAGCCTATAATTACAAATGGAAGATTTATAATAATTAATAAATAGTAAATAGGAATTTTTGTTATTTCTGCTATCAGCAAGGAAATACCAGTAGCGCCACCATCAATAAAATTATTTGGTAATAAAAAACTTTTTAAACCAAATGCTGCTGAAAAAACACCTGCAGTTATAAATAAGAAGTTCTTTATATTTCTCAAAAAAGAAACACGCAACAGCCTGGATGCCTTGGCCTGTTCATATGTTGATAGAGGCTGGCCTCCCGGCTTGATTAATCTTTTCTTATTTGGGAATACAGAACCAATAACAGCATCTAAAAAATGTTTCATAAGCTGATTTCATGGAAAATACTGAATTAAAATTTATGCAGAAAATTTTTAACCGCAGAGAAAGTACAAGAGAGTAAGAAAAGGTTACACAGAGGACTCCTCTGTGTAACCTCTGTGCTACCTCTGGCTTTCCTCCGTGGTTAAATTGAATTAAAGAGATTATTAATTGTTTTAAAATGTTAAGCACACATAACAATATACAAAATTGTATGTTAGTAAATACTATGCAAGCTACCACACTTATATTCCCACATCAACTGTTCAAACAACATCCTGCAGTACAAAAGGAAAGGGCCGTTTATCTTGTAGAAGAAGAATTGTATTTTAACCAGTACAATTTCCACCGTCAAAAATTAATATTGCACAGAGCCACCATGAAAATGTATCAACATTTTTTGGAAGACCGGGAAATAGAAGTGTTTTATATTGAAGCAACAGATCCGCTATGCGCCATCAAAAAATTGATTGTATCGCTTGCAGGTAAAGGCATTCAGGAAATCCATTATGCAGAAGTAGTAGACGACTGGCTTGAAAAAAGAATCACAAACAGTTGTAATAAAACATCACTTTTAAAAATCCGCTACAATACGCCTAACTTCTTGAATACAATGAAGGGCGTAAAAGAATACTTCGATACCAAAAAAACATATTTCCAAACTGACTTTTATATCTGGCAAAGAAAACAAAGAAAGTTAATGCTTACTGGTAACAACCAACCAGAGGGCGGCAAATGGAGTTATGATGCTGAGAACCGGCTACGATTTCCAAAACAAGATAAACCACCGGTTATTAATTTTCCTGAAGAAAATAATTTTGTAAAAGAAGCAAGGGAATATGTTACTCTTAATTTCAACAAAAATTATGGGGCTGACGGACCGTTATTAGAAAAGAATATAAATGGATTTTATCCCACTACATTTGACGAAGCTTCAAAATGGCTGGGTGATTTTTTGCAAAACCGTTTTCAACACTTTGGCATCTACGAAGATTCCATTGTAAGCAAAGAACATTTTTTGCATCACTCAGTACTAACGCCTATGCTTAATACCGGATTATTAAATCCGCAGGAAGTAATTGATAAAGCTATAGCGGCGGCAGGTGAATATAATGTGCCCTTAAATTCACTGGAAGGATTTATCAGGCAGATCATCGGCTGGAGAGAATATATCAGGATCGTTTATGAAAGAGAAGGCAGCCGGCAACGCACAAGAAATTACTGGGGTTTTACCAGGAAGATTCCCAAAAGTTTTTGGAAAGGGAAAACAGGTATTGTTCCTGTTGATAATGTCATTAAAAAAATTATCGCAACCGGTTATACGCACCATATTGAAAGATTGATGGTGATGGGAAACTTTATGCTGCTATGCGAATTTGATCCCGATGAAGTGTATCGCTGGTTTATGGAAATGTATATTGACAGCTACGACTGGGTAATGGTGCCAAATACTTACGGCATGACGCAATTTGCTGATGGCGGATTAATGATGACCAAGCCTTATATCAGTGGAAGCAATTATTTAATTAAAATGGGTGATTATGAAAAAGGCCCCTGGCAGGAGATATGGGACGGACTCTTCTGGCGCTTCATGCACGTACACCGTGATTTTTTTTCACAGAACCTTCGGCTAGGCATGCTGCTAAAAACTTTTGATAAGATGCCTGCTGAAAAGAAAAAGAAGCATCTTGAAAATGCAGAACGTTTTCTTGAAGGTATGAGCAGTGAGGTATCAGGTATGAGGTATGGGGTATTAGGTATGAGGTAAAGAACCACGGAGGCAGGGTGACACGGAGCAACACGGTTCTCTTTTTTCTAAATTATTACTGTGTTCCTCTGTGTCACCCTGCCTCCGTGGTTCTTTACCTCATACCTCATACCTATTTCCTATTTTTACCACATGCAAATCACCCACACAGCAATTTATAAATTCAGCATCCCGATGCATCCTTTCACTATAGCAACGGGCACTATGCATTTTGCACAAAACATTTTTATACGAATACATACAGATGCAGACTTTTATGGAACCGGCGAATGTTCCGCTTTCCCGATGATCGTTGGTGAAACGCAGGCTACCTGCTATGAAATGGCAAAAGATTTTGCTGCTCTCTGGAAAGGAAAAGATCCATTGAAAATAGAAGACCGGATGAAGGAATTGCATGCTTTTACTGCTTTTAACACTACCATAAAAAGTGCCTTCGACATGTCGCTTTACGATATCGCTTCCAAAGCTGCCGGATTGCCATTATACCGTTTTCTAGGTGGTGAGAAAAAAATAATGGAAACAGACCTAACCATCGGCATCGGTGAGCCGGCAAGTATGGCCAGAACAGCTATTGATTATAAATCTAAAGGCGTAACCATTATTAAAATAAAGCTAGGAAAAGATAAAGAAGTAGATGTGGAAAGGGTAAGGAGCATACGGGAAGCAGTAGGCGAAGAAATAATCCTTAGAATTGACGCCAACCAGGGATGGGATTATGAGTCAGCCGCGTATGCTTTAACAGCTATGAACCCTTTTAACATCCAATTTTGTGAACAACCAATGCGCCACTGGTATGATTATAAACTACCTGCATTGAAACAAATCTCTCGTATCCCGATTATGGCTGATGAAAGTGTTTTCAATCATCATGATGCGATGCGGATGATTGTTACGGATTCATGCAGCTACATCAATATAAAATTTTCAAAGTCTGGCGGCATACTCGAAGCCTTAAAAATTAATGAAGCAGCAGAACAACATGGTATGCGTTGTATGATGGGTGGCATGCTGGAGAGCAGGGTTGCCCTTTCTGCTTTTGCTCATTTTGCATCAGCGCACGATAACATTGCTTTTTATGATATGGACACCTGTATGCTCGGACATAAAACCGATCCGGTAGCCGGCGGCGTAAAGTTTAAGGGCTTTTTTGTTGAGCTTCCTGATACTCCCGGAATTGGCGCTGATGCTGATGATGGTTTTTTGAAAGATTGTACAAGCGTAATTGTATAATGCTTTTTATAACCGCAGAGGAAATCCAGAGTTGAAGAAGAGGTTACGCAAAGGCGTTCTCTGTGTAACCTCTTCTTCAACTCTGGATTTCCTCTGCGGTTAAATTTGAAATAAAGCACTCAACGCCCTTATCTTTATCAAAACTTCTACATGGAACAACATGCAAAAACTGCTAAAGAATCTTTTGTGGCAATGACAGAATTGGTGCTTCCCAACGATACAAATACTTTTGGCAACCTGATGGGAGGAAGACTGATGTACTGGATGGATATTGCAGCAGCCTTGGCAGCAATGAAACATTGTTCCACACCGGTAGTTACAGCCTCGGTTGACAATCTTTCTTTTCATGTGCCCATACTGCTGGGAAATGTTGTACATATAGAAGCTAAGGTATCACGTGCTTTTAATACCTCTATGGAAGTGCATATAAATGTTTGGGGTGAGAATCCGCTTCAGCAAAGAAAATATAAAAGCAATGAAGCCTATTTCACATTTGTGGCGCTTGATCTCCATGGAAAATCCCAAGAGGTGCCGGTAGTAATACCTGAAACCGATGATGAAAACAAGTTGTTCGAAGGTGCATTAAGAAGAAGACAGGTAAGATTAGTTTTAGGTGGAAAGATGAAACCCGAAGACGCAGGTGAGCTGAAGGCTTTGTTCAGCGGGAAGCTTGGGGTATGAGGTATGAGATGAACCACCGAGGCAGGGAGGCACGGTGAAACACAATAATAATTTAGGAAAGAGAACCGTGTTCCATTGTGCCTTCCTGCCTCCGTGGTTCATCTCA
>JAABUK010006272.1_pt1 | contig 17857 bp, 23 predicted proteins | sample 5559141 | NCBI WGS metagenome assembly JAABUK01 (sample SAMN10711869, study PRJNA513367) | rock metagenome | isolation source: Antarctica rocks | place: Antarctica: Victoria Land, Pudding Butte nord | collected 2016-01-03 | reverse complement strand
CTACGTTGCTTGCTTCTTGGCCCTTGTAGCATGGCTGAAGAAGAAAGGTTCTTCTGGACTGGACCCCATCCAGATGGTGCAGCGCGACTTGGACCAGCATCCTTCTCAAACCGCCGCTGGTGCCCAGGCATCTGAGCACCAGCATGCTCAGATGATCTGGACCTATGTCTTGGCAATCTAGAAGCAGCTTGATGTTGCCTGTCTGGCTGCACATGCCCAGGATGCCTGCCACTGTGACCCCTGTTGCTGTCATCTGCTCTGCTTGATCGGGATTGCAGCGGCAGCAACTTATGATCAGACCATGTTGGAGAGTTCTGGACAGGGCGCTGAGGACCTCTCCGAGGATGCTGAGGCTGCAGGTGCGTCTGTGCCTGTTGCTGCTGCCCTTGCCTGCCTTGACTGCTTGCTGCATGCAGACCCCTGGAAGGAGGCTGACCTTGCCGAGCAGGACTGCATACCACACACAATACATCTCTGCCCAAGCGCACTGGTATTTCTAGGTCAATCATGTGAAGTCAGAGGGACGCATGATGCTTACTTTACAAGAGCACTGGACTTTCTAGGTCAATCGTGTGTAGTCTGAGGGACGCTTGACGCTTACTTTACAGGCAGTGTCTACACAACAGCATGAAGACTACATTTGACAATGTTGAGCTGAAGAGGTGCAAAACGACTAATGCAAGCTGGCTAGCATTTGCGTACCCAGCATAGGGGTGAATATGGGGTCGGCGATGGCGGCATCCTCCCCTACGGCTCCTGCGAGGCCACCCATTAGGCCTAATGTCCTGCCTCTCTGACTGTCCTGGCTGCTGATGCATGGGTGCACCATCACCGGGGTGTAACTCAGGGCCAGGTTGCACATATGGGTCATCATGCCAACCTCCCTCAGGGGGGTCTTCTTGCCAATGTGCTGAGGGGGACTGGGGGTACAAACCATACCCATCATCATAGGCAGGTGGGTGTTCTCCAGGGTGAGCATCATCATACCTGTGGTTCAAATGCAGAGTCTAACAGATTGCACATGCAGGTAATGTGCATGCGATAGAAGCTGATTGCCAACCTTGATAAGAGGTTGCAGCATTAGTTGCACAGAAGAAAAAAAAGGTTTGAAGCCACACAGCAGGGCAATAATAGTAGGAAACCCCATTAGGATGAGACTGTATGTGACATGCATATGCAGCAATGATCTCTGCCTGCTTAATGCGTCATACATGACCTGCACAAGTTTGTTGTGTTTTGAGGGCGTGATGGGACAGTTGGCAGCAGACATACCAGACATCTTCGTCCTGAGAATCCTGCTGCTCTGCTAGCTGGCGCTGCCACTCCCATTCAGCCTCCTCTGCCGTAAGGGGGGCCTCATAGCCACCTCTACCCCCCTCTTGGGGTTCTGCGTCCTCTTGTTGCTCCTGACCAGGCCTGTAGCCTTGCTCATAATAAACACGGTCTGGTGGACCTGCAAATATGTTTGACATCAGCTTTTTAGTTGTACACCACACTCAATCAGACAGTGCAATCGAGCCTTGAGCATGTTACTTGGCAGCTTTCACAGGCACTGAAGAGCTTGCAATTTCTACTTCATGAATGCATACACAGGAGATGACACATCATGCTGCTCAGAATAGAGTGCAAGCATTTGATGACACATGTTGAGACACTTGTGTACCTTCAGGCAGTCCTTCCATGTAATGAGATGGCCTGTATTCAGCATCTGCCACTGGTCTGTCATCTGCCCATGCCATTGACCTAGGGTCTGGCTGTTGCATCATCTGCTGAGGATGGTCATGCCTGGCAAATTCAGCATGTGGCATCGGCACATCATCTGAAACATGCTGTAGATGAGCAGGCTGCATCTGTGGGTGATGTGTCACATCTGAACCTTGCATATGAGGTTCATATCGGCGCTGCTGGCTGCCATGCAACCCAGCTCGCTCCTGTGAGTGCATCTGTTGGCCACGCACATAGGGCGCATCACCGTGGCTCAGGTGTGCATGATGTTGAGCCTGCTGTTGGGAGTAGTAAGCAGGTTGCCTGACATCAACCTGCGGTTGGTGATGCCTTGGCATGTCCACAAGTTGTGGCTCTGGCCCTGAGACTGCAGGGGGTTCAAGAGGCTGAGGAGACGGCTGGTGACTGGCGTACAGCTCTGCCGGCAGCCCAGAGTGAGGAACAGCAGCGCCCTCCTGCAAATTGGGGCGGTGCATTGCCACTTGAGACAAGCCCTGCCTTGCAGCGTCCGGTTGCACGCTGTGGTGCATACGCGCTGCAGGGACCTGGCTGTACTGAGGGTGGGCGTGATGGCGCCTGTGCAGCTCAGGGTCTTCGTTTTGCTGCTGTGCAAGGCTCTGACTCTGTGCTGGTTGTGAGTGAAAGCCAGCTTCATGCCTGGGCTGAGAAGCAGAGTCAGCACCCAGCTGCAGGCTGAGCTGGCCAGAAGCAAGGGCTGCTGAGAGCTCTGGTGGCAAGGCCGCAACAGCAGCACCTGGAAAAGCGTGCTCAGACCTCTGTGGCTTTTGTTGGTACCCTACCTGGTGCTGTGCATCTGCCATAGGCCTCAGCCCACTTGGTGCAATACTTGGTCCCAGCACACCAGCAGCCAAAGCGGCTGACAGCTCGGGAGACAGTATTGTTGACAAGTGTGCACCACTGGGCATCTGAGAGGCAGACATTTTAGCAGCACCCTGGCCAAGAATGTGGCCTTCAGCTTTGATGCCACCATGATGGCCAAAAGATGGTGCTAAGACTCCAGGCTCTGCTTTCATAGGGCCCATGTGGTCATGCAAGGCATGGTTGGTCTTGTGCTGAGAGTGATGCCCAGCAGGAAAATGTGTTGGGTGATGCTGATGAAGTCTGCCACGCATGCTTTGCTGGTGTGCCGGCTGGTCAAGTCCAGTTGGTGCAATGCTAGGCTGGCTGTCAATACCTGGCTGGTATTGCTTGTGCATGGAGTCAGCTTGTGGTGGCGCAAGCTGTTGCATGCTGCCCCCATGTTGCATGCCATTGGAATGGCTTGGATTGCCATGAAAGGCCTCTGGGATGTAAGGGTCGTACACAGCCCCAGAGCTTTGCTCTGAGTGACCATGATAGGCATCAGGCTGGGAGCCTACAGGACCTTCAGGCCTGTTGTCATGAGCATCATAGTGTGCCAAAGGAGAGTATCCGTCCTGCTTGTATACTGACGCATTTGGCTGCTGCTCAGACTGGAATGAACCAGGAGCATTTGCAGAACCCGAAGGGGCTTCATGCCCTGGCGGCCCAGCTGCAACTGGCAGGCCATGTATGGCAGGGTGCTGACCAGGCAGGGGCTGACTGTGCTGCTGATAGCCTTGCAAGCCTTGGGCAGCTGCTGGCAAAGCAGAGCCAGCGTAAGCTACTGAATGACTTGGGAGCACGCCAGAGTGCTGCATTGCCACAGCATGCGAGCCATGCTCAGGCCCAGAAGAGGGCAGAGGTGGATGCCAGGGCGCCACAGAACTAAGCATGCCTGATGGTGCTGGTCCAACAGCCTGCTGCTGCTGGCTTGCAGATCTGCCTGATGAATGAGCATGCTGCAAGTAGTGTTCAGCATGACCAGTTGGGAGACCCCAATGATCAGAGGAAGAAGCATGCGGCACTGCAGGCTCTTGGTGCCCACCTGTGTTTGCTGAGCCCTGTGGGTGTTGATCTTGAAAATCAGATTGATCATGGGAATTAGGGTTGCTTACAGGGGGTTGATTCTCAGGAATCAGACTGGCCAATCTATTGGGGGAGTATTGGGGTGACCAGACAGGCTCAACAGGGGTGTCAACAGGCTCCCCAGACTGCTCTGCTGTGTCTGAGCGTGGCATGTTATCAAAGACAGGTGGTGCTTCCTGTATGCCCACAGTCAAACCTGCACCTGCAGCATAAGGCACAATGTGAGCATGTTTACTATGACAGCCTGATGCCACTTGACAGTCTGATGTCACTTGACAGCACTGTAACCACTGTGCTAAACTGCAAATGCCCGCATTGCACCAGCAAATGACATAGCAAGTCGAACTCAATCCCAAACAACAAGCCTGAGATATGTGACTGATGCACTGGCAAGATCAAACATTGACACACATATACACAAACTGAACATGGCCAGACAGTATATGCTACTGTAAGAGACTTGTGGCAGAGCAAGTGGAAAAAGTAGAAGCGTGCCTGCGTCAGCAGCCTGGTGTGAGTCACTCAGTCCTTCAGCAGCATCCCCAGCAGCGTTGGGCAAGGACTCTGGGCTGCCCAGGTGCCCAATGCTCGAGCGGCTGCGTTGGCTATTGGCAATCAAAGTATCCAAGCGAATTGAGATCTCTGCCTCCTCATCGTGCACCATTGTGCTGCCCTGCAGGCTCCCCCTGCATCAAGATCATGACTATGAGCCATATGCTTGAGTGTGCCGGTGAGACCCACAATACGTGCTTAGAAGCATAAAAGGTTGACGCACTCAGCATGCCGCAAGACATACCAGGCCATCAGAAAGGGAAACTCACTTGGACAGCTGTGTCACGTATACAATCCCAGTAGTACAATGCCACGCAGAATGGATATGCTAGACACAACCAGCAGGCATAATACAGCTTGAGCCTGCAGATGACTGCCTGACTTTGCGGTGACACTCTACTTGTTTTGCAAATTGCTGTGAAAGAAATTCAGATGTCATTCTGTGCTGAGCGCCAGTCTAGGGTGGCCACAGACACCTGGATTTCCTGCCAAACTGGTGAAGCACCGTTCAAATCGCTCATCATGTAGAAGTTGAGTCTTACTGTGCTGTCATTGCCTTGAGCTCTGCCAGTTGGAAGGGCCCCTGGGATAAGCCCTGGTTGTCTTGGTAGGTCCAGCTGGGCTCATATTCTGCAGCCCATGCCTCTGCTTCCAGCCTCGCAGCCTGCAAGACCCAGATCAAAAGTTTTGTACTGCTTTCTGCACTGATTGAGGTGTGACTGAGCAATGGGTTAATGCGGGAATGCAGAATTACACGGCATCAGGTATTGCTGCCTCACATATTTCTGCTGCAGTCTGTCACGCAGTGCTGCTGAAAGAACAGGCAGACTGCCCAAGTGTAACATGACATGCAGACTAGCAAGCAGGCTTGGCTTGCACAATGCTTTAGTTCTAATACGTTGACAAGAAGTCATTGAGTGCAGCATGCACTGCACAGTTGTGCAGCAGATAGCTGCATACAAAGTAGTACCTCTTGAGCTGCATCAGATGTGAGCTTGTGCATCCAGGCTTGCCGCTGACTCTGCAATGAGCGACTACTGCCCTGCTGCCGCTGACGCTTTGCAGGCCTGCAACTGCTGAAGGTCAGAGTGCTTCCAACTGATTTACTGCATGTGAAAAGGCTTTGTGTTTGAAACAGGCTTGGTGCATATCTGGAGGGAATGCACACTTATAGGGCAATTTGCAGCGTCAGTAAGGCAGTAACTTCTGCCAAATCAAGCTGTGCCACAAAGCTGCAAACTAGAAGCTTTGTGACTGACAGTGTGCAGCATTGTCAAAGCTGACACATGCATCATTTTAGCCCTGTGAGTGCATGTGTGCATAGACTAAGGCAATGTACCGGGTGTCTTGCTCAGCAATCTGGCGGCCTTTTCTAGGGCTATGATTGGGGTCACCATGACCTTGGCGTGCACTGTGCCTGCCTCTAATGTCGAGGTCTCTAGGCTGTGCATCATGCCTAGACTGCCTGCCACTATGTGGCCAAAGATGGCGCCCTTTTGTGTCTTGCCTTTGATCAGCATTGCCTTCAGCTCGTGCTGCGCTCTGCCTAATGTCAGATGGATCCTGCCTGCTGAATGTGACTTGATCGGCTTGCTGAGCATGATGTGCTGGTGCTGAGCTCGGCTGGGAGGGCAGCATGTGTTGGCCCTGTGGTGATGGTGGCTCATTGCCATGTAGTAAAGCACTGGCTTGATGCTGCTCGTTTTCCGCAACATCAAGTGCCTTTTGCTCAGCAAACATTTGAACAAGCTCTTGCTGGCGGGAGATGTCACCGTGCAGCTGTGCCAACCTGCCAGCAAGGCGAGCTCCATTGTCTGCCAATCTGATCGAGCCTTTGTTCACACTTGCCTGCACAGAAGGTTACAAGTGATAGTGAGCAGATCTGCAAGGTGCACAATGTCCCAGCTGTTTCATGAGCTATGATGACTTGTTGTCTCCTGGCCACAGCCCAGTGGCGTGATGTGATTCCTTTTGGAAGCTTTTGTGGCATCACAAAGATTTGCAGGATGTTATGTATCCATGAGCCAAGCTTACTGTTGCTTGCTGATGCTTTCAGGCTGCATGGTTTGCATGCATTTGAAAGAACGGTGCAGGATGCATGTAGTCAGCCGGTAGCAGAGACTTTATACAGTATACATCAGCAAGAGGCAGTGTCCAGCACCTGCAATGCCTGCTCACGCTGCAGCAAGCCTGTTAGCCTGTCAAGCTCAGTTTCAGCCTTTACTGCAGCCTGCTTCAGTTTGAGCCTTTGCTCTCGTACTTGCTGAGCAAGGGCGTTGACATTTGCTTGATAGTGTCCTGACTGCAAGCTGCTAGACATTTTATGTGTACCATTGGGACCTGCTGTTGCACGCTGCCCAGGTCTGAACAACACTGGCAAAGCAGCAGCTGCTGTTTTGTGCACAGTGTCAGGGCTTGGTTCCTGTTTGGCTTGGGACTGCTTACCACCTGCACCAGAACCTATGGTCTGTTGTTGAGCTGCATCTTTCTAGTTTCTTTTGGGGCCGCGTCAGACTTGGGTTGGACGCTGTGGAACATAGCTGGTTTGCAGTATTTAACCCTGTTGTATTGTGCGTTCGGGACTACCTGCAACGCGTCGCCGAGGTTTCCTGCTAGGATCAAACTCCTCATCGCTAGATGAGATAGATGCGTCCGAAGTTGCGGCAGCAGTGCTCAATCTGTGTAAATCAACGGTGGTGGCCTGCTGTGCTGGTGTGGCCTTTAATTTATGATGTGGGGCAACAACTTCTCGAGAAGGTCGCCTGTCTTCTTGCCAGTCAAGCAGGGGCACAAATTGCGCAGCTTTGTCCACGGGTATTACAGGTCCGTGTTTTTGAGCTGAGGATGCAGGGTACCATTTTCTAGGAGAAAGCCTCTGCCCTTGAGACTCCGCAACCTTACCACTCATTGCTGCTTTAGCGCAGAAAGCATGCAATGATGCGCCATCTCAAGTCAGTACCAGCAGTCTGATCATCAATAACCACGGAAGAAGTTTGCGAAAATCTGTCTGTGTGTGTGTGTGTGTGTGTCTCAGCGACAGTCTCAGCTAGGTGTACTCTGGCGCAAGCATCATAGTAGCGGCTTGAAGGTACTTTTCCGAAACGACCGCTTCGTTGGCAAGCGGGTTGATTGCTTACTTGCCGAAGCTGTTATCGCAGCAGCCACAGGACGATTGTCTGCCGACTGAGGCACTGACGTCTCCTGACTGCAGTACAGACCAGGCCTGCTACACAGCTTACCGTCACCCACACCAGCTTGGCTGCATCTGCATTTTCAGTTACAAGCCTTGCCAGGATTTTACGGATTGCTGTGAGGCCGGTTCAGCCCTCAGGAGAGACATCACATCCTGCAAGTGATCACCTTCAGTGGTGCAGCACAGTTCAGCCGACTCAGAGTATCCCTGCCTCGTATAGGCAGAGAACACGCCTGAAGTTGCTACCACGTCGCCATTCCAAGAGTACTGCCCTTGCTTTGAGTGTACAGGCTGCAAAGCAGTAGCCTAAGGCTTCTTGTACGCTGGCCAGCAAAGTTTGCCGCATTTAGTTGTAGCAGTACATTGCACAATATGGCACCTCTAGCAGACATGCCTGGCTCAGAAACCAAGAGTGTGCTGTCAGCAATACTGCTTGCTGACAGCTTTGCGCAGGTATGCAGCCTTAGGTGCTCAGACTTTCGGCTGAAGCCTGTCTATGCATTACATTGCATCTGTCAGCAGACAGCTTCAAACTTTTCAGCAAGCAGATGCTATGGTACCTAGCCTTCTGCAAGGAACCCAATGCTGGTGTGTGTGCAGAGCTTTGCACCAGTCACACTGGAAAAGCCCAAGATGCTTCTGCCATTGGTCAACGTGCCTATGATGGACTATACCCTTGAATGGCTGGCTGCTTCTGGAGTTGAAGAGGTTGGTCAGCATCACAAGTTGACTTTGACAGCCTTTGAAGTCAGTACACTGCTTATGGAGCTTGTGCTCAACTTGCCTGGTGTGGCAGGTGTTTGTTGTGTGCTGTGCACACTCTGAGCAGGTCAAGGCACATCTGGCAAGTCCCAAGTGGTCTCAGCAGAAAGCAATGAAGCTACATATAGTCATCTCTACATCTTGCCTATCTGCTGGAGAAGCTCTGCGCCTAATGGACCAGAAAGACTTGATTAAGAGCGATTTTGTGCTCATGGGCGGTGATGTGATTTCCAACCTGGACCTCAAAAGCATCATTTCTGCACACAAGAAGAGGAGAACTGAGGACCGACATGCACTTATGACAATGGTCAGCATACCATCATTACTTTGGCTGACATGCACAGCTCAACACAAGCCTCAGTAGCATGAGCAGCTTATGTCATCTTGCATCAGCACTGACTGGTCTTGATATGCAGGTCATGCAGAGCTCCCGCAATGTCAAGCACAAATGCTGGGCTGGAGAATCTGAAGTCCTTGTAGCATTGGACCCTTTATCTAGTCGACTGCTCCGGTACATATCCCCAGCCCATCACAAGGCGCATATCCTGATTGCATGCATACCTTTTGCATCTTCAGACTGCATGTGCAAGACATCAAATGTTTTGCTATGCCTTCAGCAGCAGCAATGGTCCAGCTGTTGTGTTGTAATTGTGAGGCTGACTGCTCATCTTCTTGAGCCTTTCAGCCCTGCTCTCCTCAAAGCAGACATTCTGTCGTCTTGAGGTGTGAACATCGTCTGCAGCCTTGAAGACCTTGATAGCAGCAAGCAAAAGAAGCACTTGACACTGGATGCACAGAACTTCTCAGAGCGTGACATGATCTCCTTGAGGACTGACCTGCTGGACACGCGCATATACATCTGTGCACCAGATGTCCTCATGCTGTTTTCAGACAATTTCGATTATCAGGTGAGCTACCACATGGCAGTCAGTGAGATCTTGTAGCCAGATACACAGCTTTGGGCATCTCTGCATGAACACCATGTACGCAAATGCAAGTTTGATAGATGCAACAACAGTTAACAGTTGCTTGTCAAGGAGTGACACTGCTCCATATGTTGTGCGTGACATCAGGGTGTGTGAGTGTAAACGTGTTTGTACACGCAGAACATTGAGCATGACTTCATATCTGGAGTGCTGAGTGAGGAGGAGCTTGGCAACACAATGCATGTTCATGAGGTGGACAGCGGTTTTGCATGCCAAGTGCGCAACCTGCGCTCTTATGATGCAATTTCAAGGGCAGTGTTGCAGCGGTGGTCCTTTCCTTTTCTTGTGGATAGTGGCTCCCTCCACGGTGCCGACCCTGTATTCACATACAGCTTCAAGCGACAGAACAGCTACAGGTGCTCCCAAACAGCACCAACCTGCTTCATTTGGGCAATTGTCTCTGATGATTGTCTCTGCCGCTCACAACATGATGAGCACTATGGTCATCCGTGTATTTAGGGTCCAAACAGCTCCATTGATGTTCATCTGTGTGTTTAGGGTTCAAAGAGCTCCATTGATGTGAGTCTGTGTGTTAAGGGTCCAATGAGCTCTGTGGTCACAGTAGCAAAGGCTGGGGTGAACTTTTTGAGCCTGATTTTCATCACATCAACACCCATTGGTTATGCTACGCTGGCTGTTGAAACAGGCCATCATTTTGGGAGCTGCTCAGGACTGTGATGCACCTGACTCTACGGGAGGACAAGTGTTTGATACATGCTGAACAAAGTGCTGGCTGCAGCTCAAGTCCAATGTCGTCCAGTTGTCTGTTCTTGCTGTACAGAGCCGATATGTCATGCAGGGAACAACATGTCAAGGTGGCTCGCACTGCAGTTGTGGGCAGAGATAGTGCTGTCGGCACTGGATCCAGTCTGGATGAGGGCACACAGGTAAACGTTACTGCTTTGCATGCCTGGATTGGCATGTCAGCTGCGGTGGTCGCAGCCTGCCATTTGTACAGCACAGAATTTCACAGTTGATGCATGTCAAGCAGTCAAAAGTCGTGTGAAACTTGTCTGAAATGCATTGCTCTTACAAGTGTTGGCTGCATGTGGCTCGTACATGCTGCCTGCAGTGCATTTGTCTTGTTGTACATCACCTTGCATTTAGCGTAGTAAAAGTTGAAATAGTGTGCATGCTGCCACAGGTGACTTGCTCAGTGATTGGGCGTAACTGTCACATTGGTAGGGGAGTGAGGATGGATGGCTGCTACATCCAAGACAATGTCAGAGTGGGTGACGGGGCTCAGTTGACTTCGGCCATGGTGTGTGAAGGGGCGGTCATCATGCATGATGCCGTTGTGCACCCAGGATCTGTCATCTCCTTCCAGGTCTCCCTCTCCTAACACATCTCCACAATGTAGAAACGCGTTTATACTGTTGCCAGGCATTTCTGAGTTGCGATTTCCAGTGTAGGGATGACGCTTTTGAATTAAAATAGACGTTTTGGGGTTGAAAAGAGCTAACATGTCTCATCAGGCCTGGCACATAACCTGCCATACCTTGTATCCAGCTGCTTCGTTTGCAGACATGCATGCATCTGTGAGTATTTCGCGTTAGTGAGGTCATGTAATGCTGTCATGTAGGCAGCTTGCATTTCAAGCTGTCCATTTGTTGTGTTCACACAATTGTGCGGATGGTTGAGTATCATTCATTGAGCATGAGGAAGACAGTCCTGATGTTGCTGCAGGCAGTCATAGGGGCTGGCCATCAGGTGCCTGCACACACTCGTATCAGTCTCTGCCAAAGTCAGAACAACCAGTCCAGCATGGTCGACGAAGATGTAGAGTATTCAGCAGCAGGTGTGTCTGCAAGCAAAAGCACACTTTGCTGCGGCTCATCACTTGTTGCGTCTACATGTTGCACATGTACATGGATACAGCTGCTGCAAAGGTCCAGCAGTGTGACAGCTTGGACATGTGTCACTTCAGGGTGGGCATGCAGACATGGCTGCTGAATGAGCAATTGCACCTGCAATGTCACTGCTTCAGCAATGGCACCTCCTGCCAGCCCTCATGTTTTTACCAGTTTATTTACAGTTCATTTTGAGTTCATTTACAGTTCATCTGCAGTTCATCTACAGTTCATTTACAGTTCATGTACAGTCCATGTCCTTGTTGACCATAGGACACACACCCATCATTGGAACGTCTCATGTCTGTTTTCACTGGCAGGTCAAATAGCAGCATCCCCAAGTAGTGCAAGCCCCATCTCAAGCCAGCAGCGGGGGCAGAGGGGTGGGGTCCCCGGCCCCAAGGGCATTGCCCAAGAGGCTGCTAAGGCCCTGGCTCAAGGCAAGGCTCCAGAAGGTTAGATCTACCACTAGTGCTCTCTACTTTGTTCGCAGTACTTGTTGCTGCGCTTACTCAGAACAGCTTTGGTGTCAGTCCATGATGTATATTTCAGCTGCAGGCAATGGATGCGTCTGGAGCTCACTAAATAGCCTGTCAGGCCTTCATATTGTGTTGCATGCGTTGCTTTGTGCAGTCATTTGATGATGGCGAAGTGTGACTATCAGTGTAGCTGAGACAGGTAGCTTTGCTACTGGTGCTATGGTTCTGCTACACAAGCTGCAATCAACCGTGTCAACCCAGGCACAAAGCGCCCACAGGTCGATGGTGTTGTGCTCTGTTGCAGTGGCGGTAGAAGCTGCAACCCACCGTGTCAATCTGGATACATAGGGCCCACAAATTGATGGTGTTGTGCTCTGTTGCAGTGGCGGTAGAGTTTGATGAGGAAGTGGTTGGGACAGGAGGAGCCGGCTTTGCTTGGCCCTCACCTACAGACTTGCAGGAGCAGCGTCTACATAGCATATCCTTGCCACCCAATCCTCCACAGAACAGCTGGGACTCTGACTCTGATGAAGGCAGCATTGCTGATGTGCAGCAAGACCATATGGAACCTGTGGTTCAAGATACGGAGGTACAATTTTGCATGCTCTTTGCTGCCGGAAGGGCATGACGCCACAGGGTCACAATATCACTGTGCATCTTGTTAAGACATTAGGTCTCTGTTTTGAGCCTCTGGCATGCCTGGTAACTTGTTGCACTATAGTGCTTTGCTAACAACATTGACGCTTGTTGCTGCTGGCATGTATCACCGATCAGCAGTTCTGCAGCACTTTGCTGCAGGTGATGACAACTTGGTCACACTACTAAGTCCACTGCGTCATTGTACCGCTGACGCCGCAACCTGTCTCTGCTCATGCAGGCTCTATTCAAGAAGGAGGTGTCAGAAACCTTCTTGCGCTGCGTAAAGATGGGGTACGATCAGGACTTGGCTGTCATAGAGCTGAATGGCTTGAAGATTGCTGAGGACCGCACGTTTGCAGACTGTGCACGGCACGTGTTTGCCAGCATACTTGACCTGTGTCTGCCACCCCCTGCTGTGTGCAAAGCAGAGTATCAGAGTCTGTACCAGTCAACTGTCCCAGACATTCAATCTCAGGTACAGTCCACTGCGCCGCCGCAGTAACATGTCAGCATGGCATGTTGATAATAAGACAAATGATAATACAAACAATATATAAATAATAATAATAATAATAATGATGATGATGATACAATTAGTTATGTTGCCACACAAGAGTTGCTCCAATATCCATGTTTGGCAGGGTATCATCATGTTAATAGTCAGTTGGCCATGCTCTGACTGCGCTTGTTCAGGAACACGCAGCAGCTTAGTGCACATCAGTTGCTACTGGCTCGCACAAACTAGCATGCATGCAGATGCAAACCTCGTCATCCTTGACAAGGGCAGCAGATTCCATTTACAGAAGCAATGCCTTCAGCAAGTGCTGCATCAGCATCTCAGTGACATTTGAGACTGACACATAGCATGACCCACACAGCATACAAGTGTCAGGATGACTGCTCGAGAGACCTTGTGACTTTGTAGGCCGGGCGAGGGGAGTTGTTACAGCGCCTCAGCAGCAAGCTAAAAGAGTGGGCACCTTTGTTGCAGCGCTTCCTCAAGTCGCAGGATGAACAGGCACGTGCAACAGCTGCAGACATGCATTGAGCATCTGCTTGTTTGTCAAAGAGGTTGAAGAAGGCAAAAATGCTCAGATCAGAGTCCCAGAAACTGCTGTGTCAGACATGCTGTCAATGTTCCCATGTCTTGATGGTCCCATGTTAGAGGACAGCCAGTTGTGAAGTGACAGTCAAGTCAGTAGTCTCATACATGGCTTACGAGCCAACATCATGCATGATTGCAGCTCAGTTGTACCTAGCACTAAGCTGTATCTGTGATGGTCCTGCTAGTTGAGCATCATCTGTAACAAGTTCATGATCCCCGGCAGGTGGAGTTGCTATTGACATTAGAGGAGTACTGTGAAGAGGAAAGAGACCACACTGCACATGGTCACTGTTTTGAGGCTGTCTTCCAGCAGGTGAGATGCTGCAACCACAAATGCGTGACTTGCTTGCACCGCATCTCATCGAGCAGAATTTGCAAATGCTCAGTGGCATGCATCATCATGTGCATACCTTGTGCTGATTGCAAAAATATTCAATTTATCAAGAATGAAACCAGTGTATCATGCAGGCAATGTACCTGTTCTGATGACATTGTCTAACAGTATATTAGTATGTTGTTGGTGAGAGATGTCTGTTCTGTCAATGAAATGAAGTGTTGTGCAATTGGACATCTGACCCTGGCTGCCCTTGCACATAGGTGCGTGAGGATGGACTGTTGATGGATTTTGCTTGATTGACTGATTGCAGAGCTTCATACTGGCCAGCTTCCGTCTGAACTGTTGCTCTTCTTGCACGGCTGATGCATTGGTGGGTTTCCCACTGCAGGTGGTGAAGCTCTTATACGATGATGACATCATAGAGGAAGATGCGGTGCTGGTTTGGGCTGATGAGAAGCAAATGGCAGAAGAAGACGAGCGGAAGTACCTCAAGAAAGCTGCTGCCTTCATTGCCTGGCTTCGAGAAGCTGAGTCTGAGGAGGAAACTAGCTCAGTAGATTCTGACTAAGGCTGCTGCTCAAAGCTGCTATCTCTCAGGCGTCTGGACTCTTCATTTGCTGTGATCAGGAGAGCCAGGTGGAGCTGCAAACCTGCTGGTTGACTTGCTTCTCCTATAGGTGGTGACAGCTTGGCAGAGGTTTCACTCCAGGTGTTGCCAGCTCATGGGAGCAAGGCAGATTGTAGTGACAAATCTGCAGGCTGCATGGAACCTGCTCTTCACCAGCATGTTGAACACAAGCTACAACCCTACAAAGTTTGACCCTGATTGATGAAAATTGACCTTTGCATGATGGCAACTTATTGACAGGGTGCATTGGTGCGTTGGTCAGGTGCTACAGCATGTCTCAACTCGTTCATTACTTACTTTACTTATATCAGGCCACCTGCTGGCTCACCGGTCTAGATCAGCGTGCCAGCAGTCAATGTCTTTCAGCTTAGAGTGAACATCCTTCAAACAAGTCCTTTCAACAAATTTGTGTCAACAACATTGCCTCAGCTCAAGACTTTGCGATGACTGATTGAGAAGGCATGCCAAGAAGACAGTGCATCTTATCAGTGCCGCGTCGGTTATGCTACCAAAGCTGGTATTGCAAAAGTGACACCAGTGCTGTTCTTTTTATTCAGCGCACCCACAAAAGGCCTGCTTGGCTGATCAGTGATGGTCAGCAGGTAGAGGGCTGAATGCAGTAACACAGCAGCAAAGTTTTGCCCTTGTGAAGTCTTGTACTGTGAAAACTGCCTGTGCCTGCTTCAACAGTACACATGCATCATGGAAGGGCGTAAGACCATGCAGACGCTCAGGGGCTTAGAGATCAGTGGCTACTGCATGTATTCATCTGGGAAACGCCCAGCAGAAAGCAATTCCTACTTGGGGCTGTCAACACGATCTCCAGTCTTGTCTATGCATGCACACATGCAGAGGAACACACGCAGCTGCAGCATTGTAGCTACAAGACTGTGCATGACTGCTTGCAACATCAAACTGGTTACGATTTGCTTGAGCTAATGCCTACAAAGCTCATGATCTCAGCCTCGATCAGTCAGCAGCAGACGTTACAATGATTTCAGCAGCTTTGATGTCAGCGGTCCTACTCAACTGTAACAATTGTCTCTGAGACGCATTTCAATGCATTTCAGTGCATTGTGCAGCCTAACACAGCCTTGCATGACTGCATACTGTATCCATCACAACACCTATGATCCAGGCATTTCACTGGGCTCTGCAAATCAGTGCATCCTTGGGGACGAGTATCTGAGATTCAATCTGTCAGGGAAAGCTCGTGATCACATTGCACAGTTTCAAAACGGCTTCCGACAATAAAGCAACGCAGGCAATTCACCATCACTGCGGTGTGTCTTCTATTGTCCACACATCACTTGTTCCTAGGGACCTAGACATTGCCCAGCCTGGACTTTCCCCTGTCGCCAGAACGCCTGACAGTGCTCTTAGATACCTGCCTCAGCCCATCCCAGGATGCCTTTCCTTTCCGCATCTTCCTCTGTACCGTTTCCCAGCCATCCTCCTTCGAGTTGAACCCTCCAGCACCACCTTCCAAAGCATCTGCAGTGCTTGACGCATACGCACTGCTGCCTGCATCTGGACTGCTTGCAGCATGGTCCACACCAGATGCATCTTCATTGTGCAGCTGGAGGCTCTCTGCAACATCACTGGAGCAGGAAGCCCCTACATCCAAGTTGCCCCAGGCTGCACCAATGTGTGGGGATCCACCCTGAGATCCCCAAGACTGAGGGGTTGTGACCTCCTCATCTTCATGTCCTCCATGGTCTACAGTCAAGTCCAGGTCTGACAGCGACAGAGCATCCTGCAACATGCAAGTTGTATCATGTCATTTGCATGTGCCTGGAATCGAAACAAAATTCAAAGGAGATAATGAAAAAGTGTTGAATTAGATAGGGTTGTTATGTCAAGCAGATGCACATGCTTTGATGCACATAAGGCTGTCCCAACATGATCGATAGCAAGTACTAAGGCTCTGTGGTATCAAGCGCCAAGCAACCTTCCACCATGAAATGGTCAAGACAGACGGAAGCTGCATGAATCATACAGGCTGCATGGCCTGCTGTTTCACAGAACAACTCAAAACTGCAAAAGCACCAGACAGAAAGCACCCAATGGCAGTGCAAAATGTGAGAACTCACATGGCCGTCATCAGGCTGCTCAGCAGAAGCTGGCTCAAGCCCGGCGCTCACTAGCTGAGTCTTGAGCAGTTCCACCTGCTTGGCCAAGTAGCAACCCTGGGCAATCTCCTTCTGCAAACCAGCCTTAAGTTTCAGACAAACATACAGTTGCAAGTCAGACCTAACAACATGGAGCACCACATATTGAGCCTGACGCGCTCTTGTGTTGCTTGACAAGCTGCGAGTAGTGTGATGATGCTACTGACAGCTAGCGATGACCAGCATTGAACCCTGTTGCACCTAGAGCGCCTGATTAGGCCACAATACGCAAATCTGGTGACAGCTGTTGGTAGCAAACTCAAGCTTGCTGTGCAGTGAAGACTACATGCTGACTGCTGCAGAAGCATTGCAGCTTATTCTTGATACTGACAGCAATCAAACTGACAGCACGTGCACACACGGTGACTGTGCACTGCACGGACCTGCCGCAGTGCATACTGAAGGCAACCAACCTTGAGTTGGGTGAAGGCAGTTCCCAGCTGCTCAGTCAGGCCCCCCACATGCCCCTCCAAGTCTGACCTCTGCTTCTTCAGCTCAGACTTGCGGCTGCTGCCAGTCTTCCTCTTGCTGCTAATCAGCTGCATGTCACAAAACGTGTAAACAGATGCAGTGACCATATGGTAACAGGGGTAGCATGCTTATGCACCTTCCATTGATTAGTGCTGCATGTTACTGAGATGTTGCTACATTAAACACAGCATTGCTAAGCATGTTGCTGTTCTCATTCGCTGACGCTGTTGCTGAGGCTCGAAGTCTCTCAAGCAGGCAATATATCACATGCTGAGTCAGGAGTGTACCTTCAGCATCTTGTCAGATGCTGCCAGCTTGGTAGTGATCTCAACCAAGTTGCCCTCTGCCAACTGCTGGGCTGCAACAGCTGCCTGCGCCATCCAGCAACACAGTCAGTCAAGCACGAGGCGATCACTATGATGGCAACTTCAGATGCTGCCTGCACAAATAGATAGCATGAAAGCTCAAGCCTGGAAGCAATGTGAGGTCAGGTACCAGTAAAGACACAGGAATATGTGGCATGTGCTGTGATGTGCTCACACCTGCAGCTGTTGGCGAAGCCCCTCAGCCCTGCCCTGGGCCTTCTCCAGGGCCTTGCAAGCAACCTGAGCATTGCACACAAACACACCGTTGATTGCTGAAAGTCACATTGCAGACCCTCATCCATGCCAACAGAAAGCATTGATGAACAGCACTTGTCAGGCTACAAACTGCATCAAGCTTGTGCTGGGACTGCTCACGTGTTGCTGACATGCTGCTGACTGGCATGAAGGCCTTCTGTATGATACCTTAACAGTCTTACACTTTCACACATTACTCCTCACATTCCACAAGTCTGCATGACTGCCCAGTCAAGCAAAGACAGCAGCGCACCTGGGAGTCTCACAGCTTGAGCCGGGTGTTGGCCAGCTCTGCTGAGTCAGCTGCCTGACTGGTCAACTGACTGGACTGCTGTGCCAGCTGGCGCCGCAGCTCTGCTACTTCCCCCTGCAGGGTCTCCACCTGCCCTCCC
>JAABUK010006271.1_pt1 | contig 17858 bp, 20 predicted proteins | sample 5559141 | NCBI WGS metagenome assembly JAABUK01 (sample SAMN10711869, study PRJNA513367) | rock metagenome | isolation source: Antarctica rocks | place: Antarctica: Victoria Land, Pudding Butte nord | collected 2016-01-03 | reverse complement strand
GAACGCCCGGTACAGGTAGCGGCTGTGTTTGGTACAAGGCCAAGGCTTCCAAAATCCTGCTGTACATCCTGCACAATGGTATTTGGTGTAAAACCAGCTTCTTCAATGGCAAGACTATATAACAAAGGTTTAATGGTACTGCCTACCTGGCGCTTGGTATTTATATTTACATGATCGAATTTAAAAGTTTTAAAATCAATTCCCCCGACCCAGGCTTTTATTTCTCCGCTAATGGGGTCCATAGCCATAAAACCTGCCTGCAGCATTTGCCTGCTGTATTTGATGGAGTCGTACGGGGTCATTGCAGTGTCCATTTCATGTTTCGTGTTCCAGGCAAACACTTTCATGGGGATCTTTTTATAAAACGTTTTCTTTACCTCTGCATCTTCCAAACCTTCTTTTTTAAGATTTTTCCAGCGGTCACTATTTTTCATAGCTGCCTCCAGTATATCTTCCCGTCCTTTCCAAACAGTTCCTTTGCGTATGTTGGGTTGAGAATTTAATATTTTTTGCATATAACTGATATGCTTTCCCACTGCTTCTTCTGCATATAATTGCATTCTGGGATTGATGGTAGTGTATATTTTCAGACCATCGCGGTATAAGTCATAATTGTTGCCGTTTTGTTTGGTATGCTTACTGCACCATTTTTTCATTTCCTGGCCTAAAACCATTCTGAAGTAGGGAGCAAGACCTGCAGTTTCATCCATTTTTCTGTACTTGAGATCAATGGGTTTCAACTTCAGCCTGTTGGCTTCATTTTCTGAAAGAACTTCATTTCTAACCATCTGGTCTAACACAGTATTGCGCCGGTCAAGCGCCATTTTTGGATTTACTCTCGGGTTGTACAATGTAGAGCCTTTCAGCATTCCTATCAGTACCGCAGCTTCTTCTACATTAATGACATCCGGATCTTTTTGAAAAAATGTCCTCGAAGCATTGCGGATGCCATATACATTATCACCAAAAGGAACGGTATTTAAGTATAAAGCAAGTATTTCATCTTTGGTAAAATTTCTTTCAAGCTTAATGGCAATTATCCATTCTTTTACTTTTTGCATCGCCCTGCTAAATGGGTTTCTTGCCCTGTTGCCATTAAAAAGATTGAAGGCCAACTGCTGCGATATCGTACTGCCGCCACCTTCACTGCCCAGATTAATAATTGCTCTTGCCAGCGCCCTTCCGTCTACGCCGCTGTGGCTGTAAAAGCGCTCGTCTTCGGTAGCTACCAAAGCATTGGTAATATTCTTATTAATATCTTTAAAATCAACATTGGTTCTGTCTTCCAGATAATATTTTCCCATTACAGTGCCGTCGTCTGCAATCACTTCACTTGCGAGCGAAGCGCTTGGATTTTCGAGATCCTGGATGGAAGGCATTCTGCCAAAAAAGCCCCAGTCAGCAAATAGTATTAAAAGAATAAAAGCGCCAAAAATGATAAAGACTGTACGCCAGAATATTTTTACAGATTTGTTTGTACGTGTTTTTGCAGCCATAATATAGTAATGAACTTAATTAAAACAGTTTTACGTTTTAATAAAAAAGCAAAGCTAAATAAAAAGTTTGCTGGCTATAAAACTATTAAAAGACCAGCAATAAGTTTATATTTTTTAAAATAAAATTTAATACAATACTGGCAATATTAAGTCTCACAACATTTAGATGATGAAGTTTAACAAGTTTATAAAGCCATAAAAATTTTATTTGAACATCGGTTTATCCTTATTTTACCCGTGCCCGTCTTTCTTTTAACTCCCGCCAGGTGGTTAGTATAATGCCTTCGCTTTGCAATGCTTTTTTAAATGCGGGATCCATCATAGCAAGCATGTCACCTCTACGCACAGGGCCGCTGTCAGAAATGTGCTTAAAAACTTCAGTAGTGGCAGTGCAATGCATAATCATCATAGTAATGCCTGGTTTCAAAGATTTTATCGCTTCTATATATTTTGCTGTTTTAAAAGCCTGCAGTTTTTTATCGTCGTTTGCCATCTCTGCAGGTATTTTCCAATCATAGCTTTCGTTTTGCAGATCATCTAAAACCGGCAGGCCTGCATTCCAGAGTATTTTACCAATAGCCCGCATTTGTTGCAATTGTGCTTCTGGTAAATTCATTTGTTTTTTTATTAAAGAGCTGTGACCGGCAGGTATCATAACGGGTGTATGCGTTTCAATGCCAACTTTAATATACCGCTCTGTAAATGCAGGTGTTGCCAGCAAAGTGCCCATGTGCGTATCGAAATGTGTTGGTACGAAACCCATGCTTCGTGCACGGTCAATCTGCGCTCTTATTTCTTTTTCCACTTCATCTGCACTTGCGTGGTGTACTACTTCTCCGACTGAGGGCCACATATCGCCTTCCAAATCTGTAAGTCCGGGCACTGCTGATTTTCCTGCTACGGGAGGCCACCTGTATTCGCTCCACTCTGAGGTAAGGGTAAGATGAAGACCGGCATCTGTCTCAGGATGCTGTTTTAAAAAATGAACAAAAGCCGGAACCCACGGGCAAGGCATCATTACGCTGCACGAATTGGCAACACCCTTAGTCATAGCATTGATGGCTCCTTCGTTTGAGTCGAAAGACATACCTGCATCATCTACATGCAGTATTAAAACTTTAGTATTTTTGGGGTAACTTAGTTTTTCAGCATACGTGCTGTCAGTAGTTTGGGCAGAAATTGTAAGTGAAAAAAAATAAGATAGAAATAAAAGTAAAAGTCGTTGTGATAACATACCTCAAAGTTTGAATTGGTAATAAACAAATATCGTATAATTCTTTGGCTGGCTTTGTTTGAGTTACAAACAACTTATAACCCGCCAATGAATTATGACATGGAAAAAAAGTATCAGTATAAATATAAGTAAGGGATGTGTCTGAAAGACTCTTATGAATAATAACAATGTTGCTATAAAAGATTTTTGACTTTCAACAAAAAACAGGAAAATTTGTTGATTTCTTTAAATTTCAGGAGAAAGTTTCTTTTCTGTAAAAAATATTTCTCTTGTGTCATGAATATTCATACTTTCAACATTCAAATCAATATTAAAAACTAAATTGCTATATGGGAGATATTCAGATTAAAAAGCAGCCCAAAAAGTACGATGCGGTCATAGTTGGCTCGGGTGCAGGTGGCGGTATGGCTGCGTATGTTTTGGCCAAGGCCGGTTTAAAAGTATGTTTGTTAGAAGCAGGGCCAAATTTTGACCCGGCAGTAAATTCGGCACAATTAAAAAACCCATGGGAGTCGCCGCGAAGAGGAGCAAGCACAAAATTTCGTCCGTTTGGTGATTTTGACGGATGCTATTGGGGATGGGAAGTTGACGGCGAACCCTACACGCAGGCAGAAGGTACAAAATGGGAATGGTGGCGCGCCCGCATGGTTGGCGGACGAACTAATCACTGGGGCAGAATTTCTTTGCGCTTTGGCCCCAAAGATTTTAAACGTAAAAGTATTGATGGCCTGGGAGATGACTGGCCCATCAGCTATGACGATGTAAAACCTTATTACGATAAAATTGACCAGCTATTAGGTGTATTTGGAACCAATGAAGGGTTGACCGATGATCCTGATGGTATTTTTCTTCCGCCGCCGAGGCCGAGGTTACATGAACTTTTTATTAAAAAAGCTGCAACAAATGTTGGCGTTCCGGTTATTCCTTCTCGCTTATCTATTCTTACTAAAAAAATAAACAACGAACGGGGAGAATGTTTTTACTGCGCTCAGTGTGGTCGCAGTTGTAAAGTATATGCTGATTTTTCGTCTTCCTCTGTTTTAGTGATTCCGGCATTAAAAACGGGTAATGTTGATTTAGTGACAAATGCAATGGTTCGTGAAGTATTAACCGACAGAGAAGGTCTGGCTACCGGTGTATCTTATGTAAATAAAGAAGATATGCAGGAATACCAGGTCAGCGGCCGCACTGTTGTTCTCGCTGCAAGCGCCTGCGAATCTGCAAGATTAATGTTGAATTCAAAATCACAAAGACATCCGAATGGTATAGGCAACTCAAGTAATATAGTTGGTAAATATCTGCATGACTCTACAGGCGCTGATATGGGTGGAATCATTCCAGAACTGTTTGACCGCAAGCGTTATAATGAAGATGGCGTAGGCGGTATGCACGTATATTCACCCTGGTGGCTGGATAACAAAAAGCTCGATTTTCCCCGTGGTTATCATATAGAATACGGCGGAGGTTTTGGGATGCCTTTATACGGATTTAACTGGGGCATTGAAAACCTGAACGGCACCTATAAAATAAAAGGAAAGCAAAAAGAAGCCGGCGGATACGGGGCATCGTTAAAAGAAGACTATCGTTATTTTTTTGGCTCTCACGTTGGAATGGCCGGCCGCGGCGAAGCTATTGCAAGAGAAGACAGCTATTGCGAAATTGACCCCAGTGTTGTAGACAAATTTGGTATACCTGTCCTGCGTTTTCATACGACTTATACAGATTATGAGATAAAACAGGCCAAGCACATGAAAGAAACTTTTTCTGAAATTCTTCATTCAATGGGCGCTGTAACTACATGGGGCGGCGATGATGGTCCTGAAAACAATTATGGCCTGCATGCTCCCGGAAATATCATTCACGAGGCAGGCACTGTACGTATGGGAAATGACCCCAAAAGGTCGCCATTAAATAAATGGGCGCAGGCACACGATTGCAAAAATTTGTTCAATGTAGATGGCGGTATGTTTGTATCGCAGGGCGACAAAAATATAACTTGGACTATTCTTGCATTGTCAATGCGTACCAGCGAATACATTATTGATCAGTTAAAAAAGCAAAATATCTGATGTATTGTTTAAAACTATCAATAAGTAATTGGTTTTAAAACAATAGCAGTCTCGCCTTTTAAAAATTAAAATTATGGACAGACGTAAATCAATAAAAGCATTATTATTAGGCACAGCATCATCCGGTGTATTGATAGAAGCCTGTAAGCAAAGCGACAAAAAAGTAACCGCAACATCAACAGTACAGCCCTTTACAGGACCGGAGCGTATGGCGGAAGAAAACGCGTATTACAAAGAGGTCAGCACAGTGACTAAATTTTTTACCGACCATGAAATGGCAACCATTGCCATTCTTGCAGATATAATCATTCCTAAAGATGAAGTCAGCGGCAGTGCAACGGATGCTAAAGTTCCGGATTTCATACAATATATTGTAAATGAAAAAACAGAACACCAGACACCAATGCGCGGCGGATTGCGATGGATGGATATGTATTGTCTTAACAATTATGGAAAGACTTTCAGGGAAAGTGATGATAAACAAAAGATGGCATTGGTAGATGCAATTGCTTATCCAAAAAAAGTAAAACCTGAAATGAAGCAGGGGGCCTCATTTTTTAGTTTGATGCGCAACCTTACCTCAACCGGTTTCTATACTTCAGAAATAGGCGTGAAGGATGTGGGCTACATGGGTAACCGTCCCAACCAATGGAACGGTGTGCCTGCTGATGTTTTGAAACAATACAACATGAGCTATACAGAAAAAGAATTGAAAGAATGTGTTAGTTTTGATAAAGCCGGAGTTTAAAATACTTTTTGTATCAAGAATTAATGAACTTTTTTAAAAAACAACCGAAAACTCCCCCTTCTCCTTTGGAGAAGGGTTGGGGATGAGGTTACTTCTTACGGATATTAATTTTTTTAAGTAATAATATTGGGATAAAACCTGGATAAAAGATTTTCAGCTCCCGGAAAAGTATTTTTATTATTTACAGTTACTATTGACATATATTTTAAAGAATTCCTTCATCTGCAAAACTATAATATCCTTCTTCGCTTACTATAATATGGTCCAGCACTTTTATGTCAAAATATCCTGAGGCCTCTTTTATCTTGTTAGTCAGTTCCTGGTCTTGGCGGCTTGGTTTAAGGTTTCCGCTTGGGTGATTGTGGCTAAGTACAATACTTACTGCATCATGTTCTAACGCTTTTTTTAAAATAATTCTCGGATCAGCTACCGTGCCTGTTATGCCGCCTTCGCTGATAATTTCATAGTGATTTATTTTGTTTGCTTTATTTAAGAATACCACTGCAAAAACCTCATGCTTTTTATACTGAAGCTGCGCTTTCAGATAATTGGCTATGTCTTTGCTTGATTGTATAACTTCTTTTTTATTGTCTGCCATACTTCTTCTTACACCTAACTCAAGCGCCGCGGCTATGGTAATTGCCTTTGCCGGCCCAAGGCCTTTAATTTTCAGATTAATCATTTCCCTGATAGATAATTTAGAAAGTCTGAGCAGGTTATTTTCTACGGCAGCAAGTAACTCTTTTGCCAGGTCAACTGCGCTTTTTTCTGCTGATCCATTGTTTATCAGTATAGCAAGCAATTCAGAATTGCTTAAAGTTTCTGCTCCTTTTAATGCAAGTTTCTCTCTCGGTCTGTCGTCAATTGCCCAATTTTTAATGCTCTGCTTATTCATGTCCGAATTTTATAATGGCTGAAATTAAAACTTCTATCGCTAATCTCTATCTTCGCCGCACATTTCTTCTGTTTATTATGAATCCTTCAATAAAAATTTTTTCCGGTACGGGCAGTCAAAGCGTTTCAAATAAAATTGCCGAACGGTTTGGAGCTCCGTTAGGTAAGATTAATATTCAAAAGTTTAGTGACGGAGAAATTCAGACGGTTTATATGGAGAGTATCCGGGGAGATTATGTTTTTCTTATTCAAAGCACCAATTCACCTTCTGATAATTTAATGGAGCTGCTGCTGATGATTGATGCAGCGCGCCGTGCAAGTGCGTATAAAATAGTGGTGGTAATGCCATATTATGGTTATGCCAGGCAGGATCGTAAAGATAAACCAAGGGTGGCGATAGGTTCAAAACTGATAGCAAACCTTTTAGTGGCAGCCGGTGCTGATCGCATCATTACAATGGACTTGCACGCTCCGCAAATTCAGGGGTATTTCGATATTCCGGTTGACCATCTTGACAGCTCGGCTATTTTTATTCCATATATAGAAAAACTGAAACTTAAAAACCTTACTTTTGCGTCCCCTGATGTAGGAAGCACCAATCGGGTGCGTGAGATTGCAAGCTATTTTAACAGTGAAATGGTTATTTGCGATAAGCACCGCAAAAGGGCAAACGAGATCGCAAGCATGGTGGTGATAGGAGATGTAAAAGACAGGGACATTATTCTTATAGATGATATTTGTGATACGGGCGGTACGCTTAGTAAAGCAGCTAACTTGCTAATGCAGAAAGGCGCAAGAAATGTAAGGGCATTATGCACACATCCTGTTTTAAGCGGAAATGCTTATGAAACTATTGAAAATAGTGAATTGGTAGAATTAGTGGTTTGCGATACAATTCCTTTAAAACATGAGAGCTCTAAAATAAAATGTCTTTCGGTATCTGATCTTTTCGCTATTGCTATTCGCAATGCTTATGAAAACAGAAGTATTACGAGCTTATTTATTCATTCACAATTAAAAGCCAAAAGAGAAGAAAGACAATAAAGAGCAATTATTTAAAAAAATCATATAAAAATGACACGAGGCGAAGCCGACTGTATTTGACCTATTTAATAAAAAACAAAAAAAACAAATGAAAACAATTACAATCGAAGGACAACTGAGGACCGAAATGGGTAAAAAAGCCACCCGCCAGCTTCGCTCTCAGGAAATGGTGCCTGGTGTAATTTACGGGGGTGCTAAAGAGGTTAATTTTTTTGCCTCAGCAAAGGCTTTTAAACCGATCGTTTATACACCGGAGTTTATGCAGACAGAAGTAAAAGTGGATGGAACAAGTTATACCTGCATTTTAAAAGACCTGCAGTTTGACAAAGTTTCTGATCAATTGCTTCATATTGATTTTTTAGAATTGGTAGGCAACAAAAAGGTAGTCGCAACTCTGCCCCTGCATCTTTCAGGAGTTTCTGTAGGTGTAAAAGGTGGCGGAAAACTGGTAGTAAAAATGAAGTCATTAAAAGTAAAAGCTTTACCAAAAGACTTAAGAGAGTCAATTACAGTAGACATTACCAATCTTGATTTAAACGGAAACATAAGAGTTGAAGATGTAAAGGTGGAAAATATGGAGATTTTAAATAGTCCCCGTATTCCTATCGCTTCTGTAGTTTTAACACGTCAGTTAAAACAGGAAGAAACATCGGAAAAGAAAAAGTAAATCTATTTCTTTCATTATAAAAACCCGGTCTGGCCCAGACCGGGTTTTTTGTGCTCTAAATATAAATTGTAAAATTAAAATTCGAGCGCTGAATTATTCTTTCAATATTATTTTTGCTTATGAGCAAGTTTCTGATTGTTGGCTTGGGAAATATTGGAAGTGAATACGCTAACACTCGTCACAACATTGGTTTTGACGTAGTGCAGGCGTTTGTACTGAAGCAAAATGCATTTTTTAAAACTGAAAGACTCGCAGAGGTTTCCGAAGTAAAATGGAAAGGAAAATTATTGATTTGTATAAAACCCACAACTTATATGAATCTCAGCGGCCGAGCTTTTAAATATTATCTTGACAAAGAAAAAATAGATCTTGATAATACTCTTACTGTTGTGGACGACCTTGCTTTGCCGCTTACAAAAATACGGTTACGAGGCAGCGGCAGCGATGCGGGGCACAATGGTCTTAAAGACATACAGGCAATTTTAGGAACAGATAAATACCCAAAGCTGCGTTTTGGAATTGGAAACAACTATCCTAAAGGGATGCAGGTAGATTTTGTATTAGGTAAGTGGAGTAAAGAAGAGTTGCCTGTGGTAAAAATCAAAATTGAAAAGTGCCTGGAAACAATAGAAAGCTTTGCTTTTGCAGGATTGCAACGCACCATGAACCAGATAAATAATTGGGAAATTACATAATATTTTAATTTCAAAGCGTTATATAGCTGTATAAATATAAAAAAAAGTAAATAAAGGCCCACTTCTTGCAGTCTTTTTGCCCGGTTATTGCGTCATTGTAGTAGAAATAAAGCTTATGAAAATATTTTGCATTGGGAGAAACTATATTGAGCATGCTAAGGAACTTGGAAACGAAGTGCCGGATGAACCTGTTATTTTCATGAAGCCTAAAAGCGCTTTATTACAATCACATACTCCTTTTTATTATCCTGAGTTTTCTAATGAGCTTCATTACGAGGCCGAACTTGTCTTAAGGGTATCGAAAAATGGTAAATACGTTAATGAAAGACATGCTTCCAAATATTATAATGCTGTTACTGTTGGAATAGATTTCACAGCCCGCGATATACAAAGCGAATTAAAAAAGAAAGGTCTCCCGTGGGAAAAAGCCAAAGCATGGGATAATTCAGCGGTTACAGGTACATGGAAAGATGTAACTCCGGAAATATTAAAAAAACCGATAATTTTCTCGTTAAGCAAGAATGGAGAGAACGTGCAGAATGGTGTTACTACAGATATGATTTTTTCCTTTGATCAGATTGTTACTCATATTTCCAACTATTTTTCTTTAAACATTGGCGATCTCATATACACCGGCACGCCCGCAGGTGTTGGTGAATGTGTTGTCGGCGACATTTTAGAAGGATTTTTTGAACACGAGAGAATGTTTGAGCTGGAAATAAAATAGTATTTGTAATATTTATAAAGCTTCTTAATTAACTGCCAATTATATTACAAAGAAGATTAAGCAAATACTTACATTTCTTATTTAATTTTATCTTTTTTATTAAGAACTGTTTCCGAAGCTTTTAATTGTTATTGGTGTTAAAAGCATCAGAAACAGGTTGTATGCTAACTAAAAATTTACAGATTTTATCTTTTTTCTCCGGCAATTATATGGGTTGCCTTTATGCAACCATTTGCAAAAGAGTTTGTTATAAAATAAACAAGCTTTTTATTTATTAAATAAATATCAGAAAATTGTTTTAAATTAACATGCGATCATACTTTCAGAAAATTAATTATATACAATTTTACTTTATGAAAAAGCCCCTCGATATTCTTTTAATTGAAGACGATATGGATGATGTTGATTTATTGAAAGATGCACTTGACGAAAATAAGGTGCTTTATCAAATGGAAGTTATTATGGAAGGTGATAAAGTGTATAAATACCTTACAGATGCAGATGTTTTGCCTGAAATCATAGTGATGGATCTTAATCTTCCAAAAACAAGTGGTAAGCAAGTATTAATGGAAATAAAGTCTTTTTCTCCTTTTACCAAAATTCCTATTGTAGTTCTAACTACATCGTCCGCAAAAAATGACATTGATTATTGCAACAGTATGGGAATTAGTAAGTTCATCACAAAACCAGCTACTATTGATGGATGGAATACTACCATTGACTCTATAATAAATATTGCTTTTGGTCAGAATTAATAAAAAACTTCACCTGCAGGTTAACCAAAGTGTATACATTATTTTCATTTCTGACTCTTACTTTATACTCTGTTTCTTTACTTTTGTTTTTTAAGTCAATTGCCTGCTGTGAAAGTATATGAACTTTACAATTGTAAAATTGTAAAAAAAGAGTCGACCTATTCACCTTAGTTATTTTGTACCATTAACAAAGAGATTGAATATGGATAATAAGATATTCTTTTCTGAAACACAACGCTTCAAACAAATTTGGCTTTGGTTGATGTTGTTGCCTGTTAACGGGCTATTTATATTCGCCTTTTTTTGGCAGGTTATAAGGGGCAATCAATTTGGAGGTAAACCAATAAGCAATACAATACTTTTGATTGTAATGTCTTTCACCATTTTACTGTCTTTATTGTTTTTTATCCTGCGGCTTGACACTGCAATCAGTTCAGATGGTATTTATGTTCGTTTCTTTCCTATTCATAAAAGGTTTAAAATACTTGTGGAATGAGATTACACAATCTTATGTCCGTAAATATAATCCTATTACTGAGTATGGGGGTTGGGGGCTGCGATGGGGCTTGAAAGGGAAGGCATATAATATGTCAGGAAACAAAGGAATACAGCTCGTTTTAAATGGTAATATAAGACTGCTCATTGGAACGAATAAAGCCGAAGAAGCAGACGAAGTTTTAAGGAGAACCGGACATTTAGTTACACCGACAAGTTTATAATTAATTATGATAAATTCTTACGCACTACAAGCTTTTTTAGCTGTAAGATTCTTTCTTAAAAGTTCGTTTTCTAAATAAGTGCTTTTATTTTACTACCAATTCTATTTTAATTGCTTTAAAAGTGCCGAAAGCTGTAGGACGCTCTGTAAATACCACAAATCCTTTGTTTGTATATTCTTCAAACTGCTCAGGTCGTATAAATGTTTCTGTTGTTTTTGTTTTTTTTCTGCTCATTGCCGTAGGTTTTTTGTCTATTAAGACCGTTGTATATTATTATTAATAATAAAACCAAGATTATGCCAAATACAAAAAAAAAGGGCCGGAATGTTTTATTTTGACTTTTAATTTCTTTTAAAGCAATAAAAAAATCGATATTTCGTTAAGACCGTAAAAAATGGCATTATTTATAAAATTACTTGCTTTACATGCAATAATTTTCTTATGAATGAGAACAAAAAGCTTTTATATAAATTCTTATTCTTATTTGCCGAAGGTTTTTTTATAAAATTGATAAAGTTTCGAATAAAACTATCAATTAAAAAGATTAAATTACAAAATCAATTTATTTAAAAATGGTTAAACAGGAATCCATAAGAAAAGGCAGCAAAGTTTTTTTTGCTGACACTAAAGATGAACCAGTCACTGTGCTTGACAATTTAAATGGCCGAATTTCTGTGCAGCTTGGTAAATTAGTTACCACTTATGCAGAAGAGTTATTCCCGGTTCCGTTAACTCCTCAGTTGATTCAAAGATGTTCTTTTATTAAAACCGACGAATATGTTTTTGAGCATCCTGAAGACGATATAGAACTTGAGTATGATTATAATGGAATTACGCATATGCACATACACCAAAGTAACACATCACTGCAGCTAACTGCCCTACACGAACTTCAGCACGCATATTGGGCTGTTACTGATAAAGAATTAGCGTTTAGATAAATTACAAAATTTCGCCTCACGGTGTTTTATTAAACTTTATTTCCATTTTTCTCCTGCAGATCATTTTATATTTCTTTCAAAAAAAGGGTAAAATAAGTCTCTGACTCTGCACCGGAATAAGTACAAAAGATTATTCAAAGCAAACGTCCACATTAACATTTTCAACCTTTCGCAGCTATTTTTTAAACATCTCAGGATGCTGCATCTGGTAATTGGTTAATAGCTGAAACCTTTTTGCAAAAGCAGTTATAATTGCTTCGCTGTACAGCTTGCCGCCAATAAATGTAATACTTGCCGGAGAACCATCCTGCAAAAAACCTGAAGGCAGTGTAATACACGGATTGCCGGTCAGACATGTCAAAGCCATCGGCTCATCAGCCATGCTGGGAACAATGATAATATCATATTTACTTAAAAGCGGAAATGCCTGCTGCATTACTAAATAACGCAGTCTGCAAACATTTAAATACTCCACAGCAGGAATGAACCGGGCACTTCTGAACATATTCGGATAACGGCTTTTCCATTGCTGCACCATCTTTTCATCTTCGCCGCTTCGCGTCAGCGGATCAAAAGCGGCGGCAGACTCAGCAGCCCAGATAGTTACCAGCAAATCATTGGTATGAAGATTTGCCGGAAAATCAATGGGAGTAACTTTCACTCCCGCGCTTATCAACGTATTAATTACATTTTTTTCACTGCTGTTAGCGGGCAGGGAGTCGATATAGTTTTTAGCGTAAGCAACTTTTATGTTAAGCAGATCAACAGTGCCGGTATAGTTAAAAGGCATTGTTTTCGAAGCTCTGTCTGCACTGTCTGCACCATGAATATAAGCAAACACGATAGCAGCATCTTCAGCACTTCTGCAGATAGGACCAATTCTGTCAGAAGTCCAGGCTAATGTCATAGCCCCGGTTCTCGCTACGCTTCCAAAAGTAGGTCTGAGACCGGTAGCGCCGCAAACGGCTGAGGGAGCAACGATAGAACCATACGTTTCAGTGCCAATGGCAAAGGGAACGAGCCCGGCAACAGTTGCCGATGCTGAGCCTGCTGAAGAACCATTAGAGCCCTGTTGCAGGTTCCATGGATTTTTTGTTTGTCCGCCAAACCATATATCGTCCATCGCCAGCTCGCCCATAGATAATTTTGCAACCAATACAGCTCCTGCGTTTTGGAGTTGCGTATATACAAACGCATCTTCATTTATTACCTGGTCTTTATAGGGCGGAGTGCCGAAAGTGGTTTTTGTATCCTTTACCGCAAACAGGTCTTTTAAACCATAAGGTATTCCCTGCAAAGGGCTTTTATATATTCCCCTTGCAAGGTCATCATCTGCCTTTTTTGCCTGTTTCATAGCGATGTCTTCTGTCAGGCTTATCACGCAGTGAAGCGTGTCTCCATATCGCTTTAACCTTGCAATAAAAAACCTTGTAAGTTCTGAAGAAGAAATTTTTTTACGTTTTATAAGTGACGACAACTGAAGTATAGAATAAAAAGCGAGATCATTTGTATCTTTTGGAACTGCAATATTCTCAGGAATATTCCAGTGAATTTTATTTTGTTTTGTATTAAAACTCATTTCCGGTAAAACCGGATCAAACCATTGCGGTATAGGTACGCTGTTGGGCAAATTAAAAGAATGGAGATACCCGTAATACTGCAGATACGTTTTCAACTGATCTGTCATCGAGTCTCTTTTGGCAGGGGAAAAACGCAGGTCATACATTTTCTCCGCATTTACAATCTGATCTGCAGCAATATTGTTTTGCGCAATAACAGCTTTATTTAAAAACTGCAGAAAAATAAGGATAACACTTATTCTTACTATAAATGATTTTAGCATGATAATGACGAAATTAAGTAAGGAAAAACGGATAATTGAAAAATACAAAAATTTAGTTTGCTGAGTCTTGTAAGGCTTTTCGTAATTCAACCACGTCGTCAGGACTTACCGCAGCGTAAGAATATTCTCCTTCCGCAAGTACAAATGCCGGATTAATAAAATTCATTTCACTTTTTGCGAAACTGCCAAGTGAAGAATGAAATTCTCTGGCGCAGGTTTTTTCTGCTAATTCTTTTATATTTTCTTTTCTGACGCCACTTCCCGGCATAATAATAATTCTGCCTTTTGCTGCATCAATTAATTGTTTGATAAGTTCTGTTCCTTCCATAGCTTTTATCTTTTGCCCGGAAGTGAGTATGCGATAACAACCTGCGGCAATAATATCTTCCATAGCCTGAAAATGATGGATGCACCTGTCAAAAGCGCGATGAAAAGTAACCTGCATGGGAGAAGCCAGTTCAGTTATAAGGGAAATACGGTTTTTATCAATATTGCCGTCTTTCAGCAAAAAACCGGTAACTATTCCTTCGCAGTTTAATTGCTTACAAATAAGCACATCTTTTTGTATAATCTCAAACTCTTTGTCTGTATATAAAAAATCTCCCGCCCGTGGCCTTACTATAGGAAATACAGGAATGTTGAAATTATTTTTGCAGGTTTCAATTAAGGCATAAGAAGGAGTTAACCCGCCTTCTGACAAGGCGGTGCACAGCTCAATACGGTCTGCGCCTCCCTGTACAGCAGACGCAGCGGATGTATAATCTGTAACGGCAATTTCTATTATATAAGACACAATGAACTTTTTATAAGTAAAATCTATACAGCTCTATTATCAAAAAAGATTTAAAAAATATTTTTTGAAAAAAAAGTAATTGTTGCAAAGGAATTAAATTTTAATTGCCATAACTATATTTGTCATAATTTCAGAAATATAGTATTACTTTTTACAAGTGTAATGAATGATTTTTGTGCTATAAAAGATTTTTTAGTAAGTACGGTAAATGCAGAATATGAACTTATTTTCCAAGGGAAAAATCAGGCAATTAAATCGGGTATAACCAACCTTTCAAATAAATATGGAGTTTGTAGATTATTATAAGATACTGGGTGTAGATAAAAATGCGAGTGAAGGCGATATTAAAAAAGCTTATCGTAAGCTTGCCAGAAAACTTCATCCTGATCTGAACCCGAATGATAAAGAAGCCAATAAAAAATTTCAGCAGGTAAACGAGGCAAATGAAGTTTTGAGCGACCCTGAAAAAAGGAAGAAATACGATAAGTACGGACAGGACTGGAGTCACGCCGAAGAATTTGAGAAAGCCCGCCAGTCACAAGGCCGTCCTGCCGAGAGTGCCGCGGGATATAATTTTAGTGGAAACGATGCAGGCGGATATAATTTTTCAGGATCAGAGTTTGGGGGAAATTTTTCAGATTTCTTTTCATCTATGTTCGGACAAGGTGAAGGCAAAGGCAGTGGCAGACAGGCTAAATACAGGGGTGAAGATTATAATGCAGAATTGCACCTTAATCTTGAAGATGTCTATACAACTCAAAAACAGACACTGACAGTTAACGGTAAAAAAATACGGATAACCATACCGGCAGGTGTGGAAAACGGGCAGGTAATAAAACTAAGCGGTCACGGCGGAGAAGGTGTAAACGGAGGGCCAAAAGGTGATCTTTACATCACTTTTGTCATTGCCGACAACTCAGTTTTTAAGCGTGACGGAAATAATTTAAATATTACAGTTGTTATTGATCTTTATACGGCTGTATTAGGCGGAGAGGTTGTGCTGGAGACATTGTCGGGCAAGATAAAATTAAAAGTAAACCCGGAAACCCAGAACGGGACTAAAATAAGGCTTAAAGGAAAAGGTTTTCCGATGTATAAAAATGAAGGACAATTTGGAGATCTGTTTGTTACGTATTCAGTAAAACTTCCTACAAATTTGACAGAAAGGCAAAAAGAACTGTTTAAAGAATTATCTCAATCTTAATTATAAAATTTTATATGCAAACAGGAGATTTGATACCAGCGTCAGAATTTTGCGCTCAGTATAAAGCAGAGCTATCATTTATAACCTACCTCCGGGATTTTGGGTTGATCGAGATAACTTCAGTTGAAGAAAATTATTATATTCCGTATACACAACTTGGCAAATTAGAGCAACTGGCAAGATTGCATTATGATCTTGATATTAATCTTGAAGGTATTGATGCCATTACTAATTTATTAGAGCGGGTCAAAGGTTTACAATTTGAAATCACGAACCTTAAAAACAAGCTCAGCATTTACGAAAAGGTATAAGTGAATTTTAGCCTTTAAAAATTATATTATTCTGTAAGTAACTCCTTCAATTGCCAGCTCTGTGGCCGGAAAAATTTCTCTTGTTTCCTCCAGGAAAGGTTCAAGCTCTTCGTATTTGCTGCTGAAATGACCGATTAGTAATTTTTCTGCATTTGCTTTTTTTGCAATATTTGCTGCCTGTACTGTTGTTGAGTGAAACCTTTCAAAGGCTTGCTGCTCTAAATCTTTCAAATAGGTTGTTTCATGATATAAAAGAGTAACATTTTTTACTTTTTCGGCAACAGATAAATTATAAACGGTATCAGCACAATAAGCATAACTTTTTGCAGGAGCGTTTGGAAGGGTTACTTCATTATTTAAAACTATTTCACCGCTTTCTGTCATAATATCTTCTCCCATTTTCAACCGCTCAAAGTCACCTGCCTGCAATTGGTAAGAACCTGTTGCTTCTTTATTAATTTTCCTTGGCTTTTTCTTTTCTCTGAATATGAAACCCCAGCACTTGATCCTATGAAAAACCTGAAAACATTCTACAGAAAATTTTGTATTTTCTATCAATATACCTTCAGTTTCTATTGCATAAAAATGCAACCTGTACCTCAATTGTGTATTGGAAGCCTTTAAAATCAGATCTATGAGTGGTTTTATATCAGCGGGAGCGTAAAGATATAAATCAGCATCTCTCCCTATCAGATCCATACTGGTAATAAGGCCCGGCAGGCCAAAGTAATGATCACCATGCATGTGTGAGATAAAAATGTGATTGATACGGCTTCTACGGATTTTGTATTTCGCAAGCCGCATTTGTGTTCCTTCACCGCAATCTACCAAAAACTGAAACTGGTCAAGAGTAACCACCTGGGATGTAGGATGCCGGTTGTGAGCCGGTAATGCAGAATTATTTCCTAATATTGTTACTCCAAACATTGTTATTATAAGGTTCATTAATGCATAAAGATAATGATTAGCGGTCAAATTTTTCAGCAGCTTTGAACAGTTGCCCGTTACAACTTACCAGTTACCGGTAAGCAGTAAACTGGTAAGTTGCAACTAAGACTTCTAACCCGTTTCATCATCAAGCAATTCTCTTTCAATTTCTTCCATTTGTACTATGTCCCATGCTTCACTTTCGGTTGGGATAATGTTCATTACTTCGAGCAATTCCAGTTCTTCCAGTTTTTTTTCTGCCGGCTCTTTTATTTCACAAATAACAAAAGAAGCATTATTTTCATAAAATAATTGTTGAATTTGTGCTAATTCTTCAGCACCTTTATCTTCAATTATTTTAACGTCAGGAAGTTTTAATACAACATTCCTAATCTCTTGCTGTAGAAATTTCGTAACTAATTGAGTAAGGTCTGCTGCTATATTGTCAGATAAAATTGGTTCCATCAGTGTTAGAACATAAAATTTCTCTTTGGTATCAATTTTGACCTTCATGATTACAGTTTGATTAACATGTGTGGATAACAACACATACTCAGGCTTCAAAAATATTCGTTATTATTGTATTAAGCAATTTAAACTATTATGGATAATAATTTTTCAGCCCAGGTAAAAGAAATCATATCATTCAGCAGAGAGGAAGCTCTCAGGTTGGGAAATGATTTTATTGGAACAGAACATTTGCTGCTTGGTTTGATCAGAGAGGGCGAAAATACAGCTATCCGCATTTTAAAAACATTAAATGTAGATCTGTATGAGCTTCGCAAAGAAGT
>JAABUK010006270.1_pt1 | contig 17858 bp, 16 predicted proteins | sample 5559141 | NCBI WGS metagenome assembly JAABUK01 (sample SAMN10711869, study PRJNA513367) | rock metagenome | isolation source: Antarctica rocks | place: Antarctica: Victoria Land, Pudding Butte nord | collected 2016-01-03 | reverse complement strand
ATAGCGAAGCTAGCAAAAACAGCGAATTGGCGCCGAAATGGAGCGGGCGAAGGGATTCGAACCCTCGACCCCAACCTTGGCAACTTTCGCCAGCCTGGTCTTCGACACCCTAGATCATCGCCTTCCTGCTCGCAAATTATTAATCTTGCTTGGTTTTCTAGGACTCTTGAGCTACTACTGGATTTGCTAGAACACGCCTGAGTTGGGCATTTTCTGCTTACCCAGTGCTTACCCGATGTGTAGGCTTGCTCGGGTAAGCAAAATGGTCGTGGAGGATCGGGGTATGCCGAAGCTCACCAAGCGGATCGTCGACACCCTGCGGCCTGCCGCCGACCAGGACCTTGTCACTTGGGACAGCGAGTTGCGCGGTTTCGGCGTGCGGGTGAAGCCAAGCGGCGCCAAATCATACCTCATCCAGTATAGGAACGCGGACGGCCGAAGCTGCCGCCTTACGCTCGGCAAGGCCGGCACGCTCACACCGGAAGAGGCGCGAACCCTGGCTCGCGGCAAGCTCGCCGATGTCGCGAAGGGTGCCGATCCGGTGGCCGAAAAGCGAGCGGCCAACGGTGCGCCGACAGTGGCCGAGATTTGCGACTGGTATCTCGCGAAGGCCCAGGCCGGCCGTATTCTCGGCCGCAAGGGCCGCCCGATCAAAGCCTCCACGCTGGCACTCGACAAGAGCCGGATCGAGACGCATGTGAAGCCGCTTATCGGGGCCCGGCGAGTCCGGACGCTCACGATGGCGGACCTGGAGGGGTTTCAAGCTGACATCGTCGCCGGGAAAACGGCAAAGCCGCGGACCGGCTCTCGCGGCGGCACGACGACCGGAGGCGCTGGTGTCGCCGGCCGTACCGCCGGGATGCTGCACACGATTTTCGCGCACGCGAAGCGTCTGAACGAGATCGAAGCCAATCCGGCCGAAGGGCAGCGCAAGTTCACAGCGCCGAAGAAAGCAAAGCGGCGGCTGAGCCTCGACGAGATTGCTCGGCTCGGCTCGGCAATGCGCGAGGCGGCCGCGGACCATGAGAATGCGACCGGCGTCGGTGCCATTCGCGTCCTCCTCTGCACCGGGTTCCGACGCCTGGATAGCCTTGGCCTTGAACGCACCTGGGTTCGATCCCGGGAGGGCGCCGTCTATTTCCCAGACACGAAGAGCGATTTCCAAATCCGCGCCGTTGGCCGAGCGGCGGTCGCGACAATCAAGGCGCAACCCGTGCGCAACGGCTCGAAATACGTCTTCCCGGCTGACACCGGTGATGGCCACTTCATCGGTGTCGTTCGCGTTCTCCAGCGGGTCTGCAATCGGGCCAACCTAGTGGGCGTCACCCCGCACACATTGCGGCACACCTTCGCCAGCGTCGCGGGAGACCTCGGCTTTTCCGAGCTGACCATCGCCGGCCTTCTCGGACATGCGCCACGAGGTGTTACGCAGCACTACATCCATCTGGATGCTGCCCTGGTGGTGGCCGCCAATCAGGTTGCGGCTGAGGTCGCCCGAGCACTCGATGAGACCGCGCCGAGTTGGGTGAGGCCTACACGCCCAGTGAAGCAGGTCGAGTTAGCCGCGTAGGCAGTCGGCCTGAGTGGACCGCCACGCTTTGCCCTCCGAAGGCTGTCAAGTCTTCGGTTATCCTGTTCGCTTCCAATAGGTTAGCAACGGTTGGCGGGTGAGCTCTGGGGTGGTGCAACCACATTGGCGGCTGGCGGTGTCTCTTCGGAGCGAAGTCGAGCGGCTTCGGGCCTAGACTGTCACGAGGGTGCTCGCTCCAGAGCTGTGCGCGGACGGTTGCCAGATCCATCAGTAAACGATGAAACTGGCTTCCGGGCAGAGCTGCTGGAGCAGGTCGTAATGGTCCCGATCGCTCGTCAGCACCGCCAGCCCGACCTTCGCGGCTGTGAGAAGGATCAGAGCGTCGTTCAGCAATTCCCTGCGCTGGTGCGGCTGAAACCCTTGCGTTCGCGCGAGCGTACCCGCCACGACGCCCGCATCCGTCCAGACCTGCGCATCCGGGGTCAGTAGCCGGGTGGCCGGAATGGCGCCCAGAACCTCGTCGTACACGGCGCTGGTCTCGTTCCATCCGGGATGCGTCGGATCGCCGTTCGCCACACCCGTTGCGATCTCTCCGACGCAGACGGAGCAGTGAAACAGGATCGTTCGATCGAGGAGCGCCTCAACCCCCGGCGGAAGGCGGCCTGCCGCGTCGTGAATGTACACGTTGGTATCCGCTACGAGCGCGATAGCCCCCGATGCGTGTAGGTCGGGAACGCACGTCAGGTCGGTGTCTGGCCTGGTCGCCAACTGCCTTAGACGCTTCTCTGGCTTACGTCGCCGGATCGAGGCGTCGAGATCAATATTCAAGCTGATGGTCGGAGCCGAGACGCCCTCGCGTCCGCCGCATGGCGCTCACTACCGGGTCGGGCTGAGCGAGCAGCGCAAGGGCGAGAAGACCCAACTCTGTCGTCGATGTGACGCCGGCCTCACGCTTCGCCGCCTCGATCAGCGCCGGAGGCGCACGGAAGCTGACGTGTTCACTCTTTTCGCCTTCGAGCAGCCCCGCCGCGCGCGCCTCCTCGAGCACCGTCGCATGAGCGAATGCCTGTGACGGCGTCTTCAGCGCGACGCGCGCCAGCCGGCGCGCTCCCGCCGCCGAGCACTTCGCGGTCCCCAAATCCTTTGTCTTCGGTGCAGCCATGGTTGCGCTCCTATTCCTGTGCGCAACATGGCTCGGTCTGTCACACAAGTCGAGTCGCAAAGGATAGCTGGCAGCCCGCATGTGCGGGGATCCCGTTGATAAACACACCCCGAGATGGCTCACACGCTTGCCGCTGAAAAACCGCAGATGTTGGCCGACAGCTGCCTGGCAGCTATCAGCAAATGGGCTGCAGGCGCGTACGCTCACACGGATCTTAGCACCGTCGAGTGATGACTCTTAGCGGTACCCCGGAACGTCCGTTTGCCGACCATCCGTGGTACCGACTATCCCCAGGAGTTATTTCAACTCGGGGCTGATCCGTCCTATGCATGGTTAAGCTGGGATTCCAGCCGCAGAAGACCATCCGAAGTGCGTCTCGAGCTGCGGCGTGTCTTCCACGAGGAGGATTTCCTGCGTATCGAGCTTCAGCCGGTCCCCTGCCACTGGTGCAAGGCGATCCGCTAGAAACCTTCGCTTGAGCACATCGAGCCCGATGCGATCGGCCGCCCCCAGGGGTTCACGCTTGACCAAGCCGTTTGCGCCACCTGCAGCAATGGCCTCAGCCATCTCGACCAGGCCCTGCTTCGCCAGTTCGACGGCTGGTTGCTCTTGTCGGCTCACGAGGCCCGTAGTCGATCTGCGATGGGCGGGCGATAAGACGAACCGGTCGTGTCCCGGGCCGTGGTGTAACTCGGCTTTAGGCGGTACCGCGACCTCGGGCTTAGCCGGGGTCGATCAGGCTGCCATTTCGGGCAGGCTGACGAAGGCATTGTCGCTCAAGCTGCTGACGGACTCCAGGCTCAAGTAGCGCGAGCGTTGCACGGACCATTCGTCGTTCTGCTCGAGCAGGATGGCGCCGACCAGGCGGACGATGGCGGCTTCGTTGGGGAAGATGCCGACCACCTCGGTGCGACGCTTGATTTCGCCGTTCAGCCGTTCCAGCGGGTTGGTGCTGTGCAGCTTGGCCCGGTGGCTGGCCGGGAAGCTCACGTAGGCCAGAACGTCGGTTTCCGCGTCGTCGAGCAAGGTGGCGAGTTTGGGCAGCTTGGGCCGTAGCTGGTCGGCCACTTTGCGCCACTGGGCCTGGGCGGAGGCGGCGTCGTCCTGAGCGAAGGCGGCGCTCATGAAGGCGGTGACCACCCGCCGGGCGCTCTTGCCGGCGTGGGCCGATACATTGCGCATGAAGTGGACGCGACAACGCTGCCAGGTGGCGTGCATCACCTTGGACACCGCCCCCTTAATGCCTTCGTGGGCGTCGGAGATGACGAGCTTGACGCCGCGCAGGCCTCGTCTGGCAAGCCCGCGCAGGAAGTCGGTCCAGAACGTCTCCGCCTCCGAGGGGCCCACCTGCATGCCCAGCACCTCGCGTCGGCCGTCGGCGTTGGCCCCCACAGCGACAATGACCGCCACCGAGACGATGCGGCCGTTCTGGCGGACCTTGATGTAGGTGGCGTCGATCCAGAGATATGGCCAATCACCCTCGATCGGTCGGTCGAGGAAGGCCTTCACCCGGACTTGATCTCCTCGCACAGGCGGCTGACCTGGCTCTTGGAAATCCCGCTCATCCCCATGGCCTGCACCAGATCGTCCACCGAGCGGGTGGAGATCCCGCCGCCAGCAACTCCACACGGCTTCGCCGCGCGGAGCCTCTTGCAGGCTCCGCCCTGGATGTAAGCTTCCTGGATCACCGCGGTCAGCGCCTTCTCCGCCAGCCGACGCGGCTCCAGGAAACCCGGGAAGTAGCTGCCCTTCCTCAGCTTGGGGATGCGCAGCTCGACCGTGCCGGCGCGAGTCTCCCAATCGCGGTCCCGATAGCCGTTGCGCTGCACCAGTCGCTCGGCGGTCTTCTCCCCGTGCGCGGCCCCCGTCAGGCCGCCGACCTCCAGCTCCATCAGGCGCTGGGCGCCATAGCCGATCATCTCCCGTAGGAAGTCGGCGTCCTGCCCAGCGACAATTAGGATGAGCGGTGCGCGACAACTAGGATGAGCGGTCGGCGCTGGCGGCGGAAGGGCGGAGCCCGACCAGAGCCAGCGGGGCCGGCCCGCAGAGCCGCTTGCTCGCTACGGCGCTTGTGGGCAGCGCGCTTCGCGAGCGGCTCCGCGACCGTCGAGCTACACCACCACCTGGGACACAACCGACGATGGCAGGACATTCGGATGGGCCGTCAGCCTTGAACCCCACAACTGCGCGCCCTGAAGGGAGCGGAACCCTGAGCCTGCGGACCGTGGTCGTCGACGGTCCCCTGGCTCTGCGAATGCGCCGCCTCCAGGCAGCCCGTAATCGGGAAATCGGGCTGCAAATCTACACACTGCCGCAACTCGCAGCGCGCCTGGCCGGCGGCTTCAGCCGTCCAGCAACCGCCGACGCCCTCGATCCAGCGATCCGCGCTGCGCTGCAGCTCGGCGGGTACGGGGACCTCGGACCCCTCAGCGACTTGCCGGGTATGGTGCGCGCCGTCAGCCGGACGCTGGATCGTCTCTGGCGGGCGGGGGTCGCACCCGCTGATCACGCCGACCACCATCCACGTCTTCGCGACCTGGCGCTGATGGACGAGCGCGTGCGGACAACCCTTCGGCCGGGCGCTCTGGCAGTGCCGGATCTAACAACGGCTGCGGTGTCGCGGCTTGGGCTCGCTCACGGTGTCCTGGGCGAGGTCATGTTTGAGCGGCTCCATCATGTTTCGCCGGTGTGGCGGCCGCTGCTCGAGGCCCTGGCCGAGGCGGTCCCGGTCACCTGGGTGGGGGCTCGGCCGCCGCTTGGCTGGTCGGTCGGTGCCGTCGAGCACGAGGGCGCCAGTGCATCACCATCCATTCCCCAAATCGAGGCCGTGATCTGTTCGGACCCTTACGGCGAGGTGGTGGAGGCAATGCGGTGGGCCCGGGAGTTGATCGCCTCAGGTCGAGCCGAGCCGTACGAGATCGCCCTGGCCACCGCCTCGCCGGCCGCTTGGGACGATCACTTTCTCGGGCTCGCCACAGCCGCGGACTTTCCCATCCATTTCAGTCACGGTGTTCCGGCCCTCACCTCCGTCGAGGGTCAGGCCTGCGCCGCGCTGGCGGAGCTCCTCCTGCAAGGCCTATCGCAGGACCGGGTCAGACGCGTTTTGGCGCATGCCGCCGGGCGCAGCCGCGCCTTGGCTGGATTGTCGGAGTCTCCGTTGTTGGGGCTGCCAACGGGGGCAAGCCTCAGCACGCTCCCCCAATGGCGGCAGGCGCTTGAGGCCGCCCGAGCGCGCCGCTCAGACGGAGAGTCGCCCGCCACAATCCTGCTACCGGTCCTCGACCTGGTGGCCGCCGGTCGGTCCGCCGCGGAGGCGGCGGGGGCTGCCCTGCTGACACCGCGAGCGGCTGACCTATGGGCGGCAGCCCTGCGCGCCGCACCCCCCGAGGCCTTGCCTTTTTCCCTGGAGGCCTTGCGGATTCCGGACGGGCGCGATCCGGGCGCGTCAGTAGTGTGGGCACCGGCCGCCCATCTTATGGGCGCGCCGAGGCCATGGGTCTGGCTTCTCGGCCTTACGGCGAGAGCTTGGCCCAGGCCTCGCGAAGACGATCCGCTGCTGCCGGCGCATATACTGGCCCTCGATCCACGGGACGCGCCCTCACGGCCCGACGCCGACCGACAAGCGTTCGAAGTGATTGCGCGGGGCGCGACCGAGCGCTTGGTGCTGTCCTACGGGCGTCGAAGCCGGCAGGGTGGCCTGCAGGCCAGAAGCCCGCTCATCCCCCGGAACGTCCCGCCAACGGTCCTACGGCGCAGACGGATCCCGGAACACGCCTTCAGCGAGGGCGACCGGCTGCAGGCTCGGCCGCAGGAAGCTTCCGCTCAGCCGGGCGTGGTCCGAGCCGTCGGCTGCGTTCGGGGTCGGCGCGCGCCGGAGGTCAATGCTCACGACGGTGTGATCCGCGCCGACCACCCGGCGATCCTTCGCATCCTCTCCGAGCCCCAGTCGGCGTCCTCATTGCGCCGCCTGCTGCGCGATCCGCTCGGTTACGTCTGGCGATACGCCCTGGGATGGCAGGCGACCTTGGAGGAGGTGCAGACCCTGTCCCTCAATGACCGGGCCTTCGGCGACCTGGTACACCAACTTCTTCAGAGGACCGTCAGCGCCCTTGAGCCGGACCCTGGTTTCGGCGCCGCAAGCCCGGAAGCGCTCGATGCAGCCTTGGCTGCCGCCGTCGCGGTTGTCGGTGAGCAGTGGCCGACGGAGCGTCCGGCGCCGCCGCCGCTTCTGTGGCGGCACACGCTGGACGTGGCGGGCGATCTGGCGCGTCGTGCCCTGACGCTCGACCTGCCCTTCCACCCGGGCACCCGGAGTTGGACGGAGGTTGGCTTTGGTGACCCTCGCGCGACCGCCCAAGAGGGGGCGCCGTGGAATGCGACCACCCCGGTCACGGCGCCTGGTACCACGATCCTGATCCGCGGCCGGATCGACCGGCTGGACCTGGCGGTGAACGACCAGGGCGCGCGTGTGACGGATTACAAGACCGGTGAGCCGGCGTTGCGATCGAACGACCGTGTAGTGGCCGGCGGCGCCGAACTTCAGAGGGTCCTCTATGCGGCCGCGGTCCGCCATCACCGGCCCGAGATCCGGGTCATGGCGGACTTGGTCTATCTGAGCCTGGACAGCCCGACCCGCGCGCGCCTGAACGATGTGGACGCCGCGATGGCCGAGGCGGCGTGTCACCTCAACACTGGGGTCGCCAACCTGCAGTCGGGAGTCGCCCTTCCGGGGCCCGACGCCAACGAGGCCTGGAATCCGCTCATCTTGGCCTTGCCTGCGGCCGGCGAGCCCTACTTCCAGATCAAGCAGCGCGCGATCAGCCGCGCTTTCGGCGCACTGGCCCCCGTCTGGATCGCAAGATGACCGACCCGACGGACAACGGGGGCACCCTGTCGGACGCTGCGGCCAGGTCGCGGGCCCTGACGGACTTCGGCTCGACCTTGGTGGTGGAGGCGGGGGCAGGCACGGGCAAGACCTCCTTGCTTGCCGGCCGGCTAGCGCTGCTATTGGTCAGCGGCGTCCAGCCTCAGTCCATTGTCGCAATCACCTTCACCGAGTTGGCGGCCAGTGAACTGGCCGAGCGCGTCCGGACCTATGTGACCCGACTCCTGGCGGGCGACGTCCCCCTGCCGTTGGAGAGCCTCCTACCCAATGGCCTGTCCGCTGATCAGCAACACTCGCTGACGGCCGCGGCGGCGGCGCTCGATGGGCTCACGACCGGCACGATCCACAGTTTCTGCCAGACCATGATCCGAGGCTACGCAGTCGAGGCCGACATCGACCCGGGCGCCCAGGTGATGGACGCCGATGCGGCGAACTTGGCGTTCGAACAGGTCTTTGGCCAGTGGCTGACCCGGCGCCTGTCGGTGGACCCTCGCCCCGACGACCCCGTGGCCATCCTCACCCGCGCCGACCCTCGGCAGGTTGTCGCCCTGTTCGGCGAACTCGCCCGCTTCCGACACAAGCATCGGACGGCGCGCCCCCTAACGGCCGACCTGAGCGGACGTCCGGACCTGGAGCTGTCGGACGCTGTCGACAGCCTGCGGCGCTGGATCACCAACGCGCCTGCCGAGGCGGCCTCGCGCCGCCTTGTCGACCAGCTGGAGCAGCTCGCTGGTTTCTATGGCGACAGCTTCGCGGTCGAGCCGGACTTCGCCGAGCTTTGGCGCCTGGCCCACCCGCCTCACCTCGACTGCATGCGGTGGAAGGCGTCGGAGCTGAACACGCCGCGCCTTGTGACGGCGTGGCAGCGGGCCGCTGGCCCGTCCGACGGGCCTCGCCTGGAGGCGGAATTCATGACCGGTTTCACCAGGGTCGACGAGGGCTATCGGCGGCTTCTGGGCCAGGTGTCCGGCGCCTTGGTCGCCCAGATGTCCGACGAGCTGGACGAGGTCTTGGCCGACTACGCGACCTTCAAGCGCGCCGCCGCGGTTCTCGACTTCGAGGACCTGCTTGAGCGCGCCAGCGCCCTGCTGCGCAATGACGAGGGCGTCCGCCAGGCGCTGTCCGCCCGGTTCGCGCACCTGTTGGTAGACGAGTTCCAGGACACCGACCCAACGCAATGCGACATCATCTTCCGTTTGGCGGGCTCCGAACCAGCCGCGCGTTGGGAGGACGTGCTACAACGCCCCGGGGCGCTCTTCCTGGTCGGCGACCCGAAGCAAGCGCTCTACGGATTCCGGGGAGCCGAGGTCACTACTTACGAGATCGCCAAGCGTGCGATTCAGCGCTGGTGGCCGGACAACGTGCTGCAGGTTACGGCCAACTTCCGGTCCACCAACGACATCCTCGCCTACGTGAACGCCTGCTTCGTAGTGCCGCTCTCGGCGGCGCTACAGCCAGGCTACGTCGCACTCCAAACGGCCCGCGGATCGACCCGCCACGACCTCGATGGCGCGGTGAAGCTAACGGTGCCCATGCGGCCCGACGACAAGGTCGCCCAGGCCCGAGAGGCCGAAGCGGAGGCGGTCGCCGACGCTTGTGCGACCCTGATCGGGGGCCTCGGACTGCGCGGTGACAACGGCGAGGTGCGCCCGGTACGGCCAGGCGACATCGCCCTGCTGGCACCCACCCGCACGGACCTTTGGCTGTATGAGAGGGCCCTCAGGTCTCGCGGCGTCCAGTTCGCCTCGCATGCAGGGAAGACCTTCTTTCGGCGGCAGGAAACCCAGGACCTGATCGCACTCACGCGGGTCTTGGCAGACCCCCACGACACCCTGGCCTTCGGCGCCCTGATGCGGGGGCCGCTCGTCGGCCTGACCGACGAAGCCCTGCTCGACATCGTCGAAGTCTTGCCTGCGCCGGAGGACGGGCGGCCCAAGCGGTTCTCGATCCTGACATCGCCTGAGCATGTTGCCGACCTCGATGTCCGGGCGTTCCTCACCACGCTTCGCCAGCTGCGGCGGCGCATGCGCTTCACCACGCCGAGCCAACTCCTGGCCGAAGCTGTCGAACGCCTAAATCTGCGGGCCGTTTTCACCCGGCGAGATCCAAGGCATGCGCCGGCAGTGCAAGCCAATGTGGACGTCTATCTCGAGCGCGCGTCCCGCTACGGCGTGAGGGGCCTGCGCCGAATGGCCCAGGACCTGACGGACTCCTGGCGCAAGAAGACCCCGACCGATGACGGTCGGATCGATGTGGACGGCGACGCCGTGGAGATCGTCACGATCCACAGCTCCAAGGGCCTGGAATGGCCCATCGTCATCGCCATCAACGCGGTCGGGCCGCCGCGATCCCGTGACCCCTTCGTGCATCGCACTCAAGACGACACCCTCCACTGGATGATCGGCGACGTTGCGGCCCCTGGCCTGGCCGAAGCGGTGGCGGCTGAGACCGCGTCCCAGGCGCGGGAGCGAGCGCGACTTTGGTATGTGGCCTGCACACGGGCGCAGGATTTGCTGATCGTGCCCAATGTCGAGGCGGCCAGCGCCAACGCCTATTCGAAAGCCGTGAATCTGAATTTCGCGCGCCTGCCGGAGCTCAATCTCGACGGGCTGACCGGAGCGCCCCCGGACCGCCCCAGGGACCCGCCGAATATTCAGGACGCGGCGACATTTGCCGCAGAGGCGGACCGGATTGCCAAGGCGTCCAAGCCCATCGCCTGGCTCCGACCGAGTGAGCACGACCCCGACAAGCTTTCCTCTGAGGAGCGGGTCGCGGAAGACGTCTACGAGACCGGCGAGGTTCTGGAGCGCGTCGAAGGAGGACGGCTCCGCGGCTTGCTGTTGCACAAGCTGATCGAAGAGATGCTGGGCGAAGGTCTGCCAGAGACACAGACTGCCCTCGAGGCACGGGCCCACAAACTGGCGGCGCGGATTGACCTGGCCGAGGAGTCCGAGACCGAGGCAGCTGGCGCCAGGGACGCTGCGGAACTGACGCGCACAGTCCTGGCGACCGTCGCCCTACCGGACGTCGCCGCCTTGCGGCCCCACCTGGTGCCGGAGTTCCCGCTCTTCACCCTTGTGGACACAGTCGAAGGTCATGCCCCGGTCAACGGCCGCGCGGACGCCGTGGCCGTGGAAGACGGACGCGTCACCACAGTGCTCGACTGGAAGAGCGACCAGGCGCCGACCGCGGCCCAGCGCCAAGGCCATGTCGATCAGCTTCAGATCTACCTCGCCGCAACCGGCGCCCCGCGCGGCGCGCTAGTCTACATGAGCCTGGGGTTCGTCCGATGGATCGAACGCCGGGCCGATTGGGTACTCCCCTAAGGGGGGGGATTATCACCTTGACTGAACAGGTTCTGAAACGCCATGATATAGCCTACTGTGGTCAAGGGGCTTACGTCATGAATCACGTCAAAATCGATCTAAAAAATTGCTACGGCATCAAGTCTCTTAAGCGAGATTTCGATTTCAGTCGTACGCGAGCCTATGCCTTATATGCGCCCAACGGGGTGATGAAATCCTCCCTCGCAAAAACGTTCTCAGACGCTGCGGCCAGACGGCCCTCGGAAGATCGTATTTTTAAGACCCGCAAGACAGAGCGCCACATCGTTGACGAAAACGGGACTGCGATCGACGGCGATAGGGTGCTTGTCGTCATACCCTACGACTCGGATTTGGGTCTAACTACCAAAACGTCGACGCTACTGCTCGATCCGACGATGAAGCGCGAATACGACGATCTTCTGCGAGCGACGGCAGTCGCACGTGCTGCATTAGTCGCAGCGGTGAAAGCACAGTCAGGCACCAAGAAGAATCCCGAGGAAGAGATATCGTCCTCAATTATGCAGACTGAAACCGAAATAGATCAGGCGCTGATTCGCTTGAAACGAGAAGTCGAGGAGCAGAAAGAGAACCTTTTCGCTGACGTTCCGTATGACACCGTGTTTAATGACAAGGTTATGACCGCACTAAATACAAGAGATTTAAGGAATGCCGTACATGAATATATGAAGCAGTACAATGACATTCTCGCAGCGTCTAATTATTTCAAGCGAGGAACGTTCGACTATTACAATGCAGGACAGATAGCCAAAAGTCTTACCGATAACGGCTTCTTCGAAGCAAAGCACACTGTTAGCCTAAATTCAGCCTCTGGAAATCGACAAATAAGCAATCAGGTTGAACTTGAGGAAGTGATCGCCGATGAAAAAGAAGCCATCTTATCGGATATAAAGCTGCGCAGAAAGTTCGATGATGTGGCGAAGCAGCTGCAAAAAAACGCAGAACTGCGAGCGTTCTGTGACTACATCAAAGACGCAGAGGCGCTGCTAGCCAAGTTGGCCAATCCTGAACGGCTGCGCCAAGACGTTCTAAAATCCTACCTGAAGACAAACGAAGCTTTGTATGATGATTGGATGAAGAAGTTCGATGCCGCCGCTGCGCGGCGCAAAGAATTGGAGGAGGCCGCCAAGGCCCAACAGAACCAGTGGAAGACGGTTATAAATATCTTCAATGACCGCTTCGTTGTGCCCTTCAAACTGGACGCAAAGAACGCGGCTGAGGTCACCCTCGGTCAGACGGCAATCATCGAACTAGGGTTCACATACATTGACGGAAACGAGACCGCTGAAATCCAAAAAATTGAACTTCTTCAGTCTCTCAGTACTGGCGAGCGGAAGGCCTTCTATATCTTGAATGTCATTTTCGAGATAGAAACACGTAGGAAAAATGATCAAGAAACATTTATTATTGTTGACGACGTTGCTGATTCCTTTGATTATCAGAACAAATACGCTATTATACAATATCTAAAGGACATTAGTGAAGCCGGCCCATTTAAGATGCTTGTGATGACGCATAACTTTGACTTTTTTCGGACTATTGAAAGCCGCTTTGTCGGATACCCGAATTGCCTTTCGCTGTACAGCGTAGACGTCTTTGCGATCTCCGCTGCCATGATAGGGCGCAGCGTCTTGCCGGTCACCGACGGAATGTGATGCGAGCGGACACGTCCCTGGCGTTCTACGAGCGCGAAAACAATCTCCTTGCCAGCGCCGCCCCCTATGCTGTGGCGCTTGTCGGCGTGCTTGTTCTTTCCTTTCCGCCAACATAGGTCTCATCAACTGCGACCGTCTTGCCCTCGCCAACAAGCGGGGCGGACGGTTGAAGTTCCCGCATCCCTTCACGAATGCGATGGGCCATGAACCACGCAGTCTTATAGGGAAGACCAAGCATGCGGTGAAGCTGGTGGGCGCTCATACCCTTCTTGCTGGCGCACATAAGGTGCGTCGCCAGAAGCCACTTGGTCATCGGAATATGCGATCGCTCATAGATCGTGCCTACAGCCGCCGTGAACTTCTTGCGGCATTCCTTGCAATGATACCAGCCCGGACCCATCGACTTGCCGCCGAGTTCTTTGACCGTCTCAGACTGACCGCAGAACGGGCAGTGAGCGCCTTCGGGCCAACGGATAACCTCAAAATGCTTCCGGGCAGCGTCGACGTCGGTGAAAATTGGGTTGGTCAGGTCAACGGCGGTCATGGCTGTTCTCCTGACCAAAGATATAGAGGATCGGCCTTGTTCAGTCAAAGTGATAACTCCCCGCTCAGGGCCATCGGCACACCTGATGCGTCGCCGCACGCCCCGCCGCGTGAAGTGGCTTGGCGGATGGTCGGGGAACAGCGCGATCGTGTCGATCGGCTCGGGCGGCTTGAGGAGCCGTGCGGGTCGCGGCCAGTCCGGCGGCCACCGCACGTCGGTCGCTGCCGCCAGCGGGGCGACCTTGCGCACCGAGCGCTCGGGGACGTCGCTCTCCACCGCCGCCAGCCGATCAAGCCGCTGCGCACCCACCCGGTTGGCGAGTGTGTCTATCAGACCGGACACGTCCGGCTCGGCGCCGTCCGTGAGGCTGCTCGCGACGGGGCGATAGGCCAGCGGCTCGGCGACCGGCGCCGAGAGCGCCATGAACTCGATCCCAAGGCCCGGCTCGATCGTCTCGATCCTGTCGGTCAGGAGGCGGGTGAGGCGCTCGGTGTCGCGCACCGGCTTCGCCGTACCGATCCGCACCGCCTCGATGCGATTGTCGACACGCTGGCAGAGGAGGTCCAGCCGACGGGCACCGAGGCCGCGATTTTCCAGCACGGCGCAGAGCGCGACCGTCAGCTTCTCGACATAGCGGGCTATGGTCTCGGCCGCGCCGATCGGCTCGGCGAAGCGCCGCTCGACCCGGATCAGCTCCGGCGGTTCGATCGCGATCACCGGCTCCGACACGCGGCCGTGGACCTGGTCGAGCCGTCGGCTCAGCTCCGGCCCAAACCGCAACATCAACGGCGCCCGCGGCTGCGCCTCGACCTCGCCGATCCGGTCGAAGCCCATCTGCTGCAAGCCCACGACGAGTCCGCCCGAAAGGCGCAGCGCCGCGAGTGGAAGATCGGCGATCGCCTGACTGGCGTTGCCTTCAGCGACGACGAGGGTCGTCCAGCCGCCGTAGCGTGCCAGCGCGTGCGCGGCGCCATAGGTCGGGGCCATTGCGGCTCGACCACGCACGCCGGCTCCGCGCAGGCGTTCGACGAGATCGGCCAGTAACCTTTCTTCGCCGCCGAAGAGGTGCGCGGATCCGCTCGCATCGATTAGCAGACCGTCCGGCGGATCCGCCATCACGATGGGCGCATACCGTCTGAGCGCCCAAAGCGCGAGATCGTCCAGGGCGGCCGCGTCCGCCGCCGGCGCTGCATCGTGGACGATCAGGCCTGGAACGAGCGCATGGGCTTGGGTCGCCGCGAGCCCGGGACGGAGGCCCAGCGCCTGGGCCGCGGCGTCGGCGGCCGTCACGACGCGCTTGCGCCCCTCGCGCCCGACGATCACCAGTGGCGCCTCAGGCGGAGGCGCGGCGGAGCCCAGCCTGCGACGCAGCCGATCGGTCGGCCAAGTCGGCAGGCAGAGCGAGACGACCCGTCTCATCGCATGCCTCCACCTCGAACTCCGCGCATTCACCGGCACGGCAGCGGATCAGCTCGACGAACCAGCGGGCGCGGCCGGCCCCTGGAACCATTAGGGGCGTCGAAGGCAGCGCCGTCACCCGCCAGCGCGTGGTCGCGGCGGTAGGCTCGCCGAAGTAGGCGGCTTCGGTCGCGCGTCGCCAGCGGCGGACCGCGATGCCGATCGTGCCCGAGGCTTCTGCGGCCAGTTGGAGTCGGCGCGAAGCCGTCATCGACAGCCGCGCCAGTTCGGCAACGACGCCGGCGAGGTCGCCGTGGCGCAGCCCTTCCTCGAAACAGGCGAGCACGGTCTGCTCGTCCCCGGCCTCGACGTAGATGACCCGGTCCGGGTGTAGGCCTGCCTGGTCGATGGCGGGCGCGAAAAGGTCGGGGCGCGTGACGCACCAGAGGACGCGGCCAGGGAGCCGCGCCACGATGCCGGCCGCGAACATGGCTGCCGCGGCGCCGTCTACCGCGCCCGATGCCGCGCTTCCGCGACCTCGTGCAACGCGCCGAGCGCCAGCCCGCCTCCCGGAAGCGCGGCATCGATCGCGGCCTCGCCAAACGGCAGCACCGCGTGCGCGACCCGTCCCGTCGATTCGATTCGGGCGATTCGTGCGCGTAAGTTGCTCAAAGCGAGACGAGGCCGAGCCTCCGTCATGAGGCCTCCTCCTCGTCGTTGGTCGTTCTCTATTTGTTCTGCGGAAGCCGGTCGCGAGTCAACGGGAGTCTTCGCGTATCCATAGACCGGACCAGACGGGTCAGGCCGCGTCGGGCGCGTTGCCGTCCCGCCGCTGCGAGCCTCAGCTAGTCTCTCGCGGCTCGTATGGTCTCGACCTGCAACGAACCCGCGGGAAGCGGCCGGAGCAGCTCGGACTCGGGCTTGCTGAGGTCGATCCAGGCGGCCCATTGCTCGGGCCGCAGCACCACGATCTGACGCGAGTGATACGGCTGAACGTCCTCGCCCGGATCGGTGGTGAGCATGGCGAAGGCCGGCGAGGCGTCGCCCTTGCCCTCCCGCCATAGGCCGGCGATCGCCATGAACGGCGCGTACTTGAGCGTGAAGCGATGCTTCGCCTTGGGGTACTTCTTGCCGGTGAACTCGAAGAAGGCGGACGCCGGGATCAGGCAGCGGTTGCTCTTGTCGAAGTGGCGGCCTTCCGAACGGAAGTTGAAGATCGGACCGCTCCGTGCGCTGGCCGGCGGAAAGCCGAAGATCATCGCCGCAAGCTCGATCCCATTGCCGGCGGCCCGCATCACGGGTCCCGTATCGCCAATCCGGATGTCGTCGGCTTGCGGCAGGTCGCGCTCGCCTTGTTCAGTCGGCGTGCCGAGGGCGAGCCCCTGCATCATCTCGCAATACTCTCGCCACTTCACATGCTGCTCGTAGTCGTTGCACATCCGCTGGTCCGCCATCCCTGAATGCCGCCGTTACGGCTCAGCGTAGTCCAGGAAAGCCGGCATGGTGAGGAGAAAGCCTTCCCCTGCGGGCGAGCCTCGCGTCTCGGCCGACCCCTTCTGCGGGCGCAACGCCCCGGTGAGAGGGAGAGGGCCGCGGCTGTCGCCGTGACGGGCTTCAGGGTCGAGAGAGCGGCTCCCGGCCGGCCCGTCGCGGAGATCCGCGATGCCTCGTTCCTCATCCCACCCGGCCCCCGGCGCCGAGCGTGCCAACCTCTACGACGAGATCACCACCCGCATCGTCGCCGAGCTCGAGGCCGGGCGGCTGCCCTGGGTCCAGCCCTGGGGCACGACCGGCGTGTCTGCCCCGCTCGCCATGCCGAAGAACGCCTCGACCGGCCGGGCCTATTCGGGCGTCAACGTCCTGATCCTCTGGGGCGCGGTGGTCGCCCGCGGCTTCTCCTGCCAGAGCTGGCTCACCTTCCGCCAGGCGCTGGCGCTTGGCGGCAACGTCCGCAAGGGCGAGCGCGGCACCACCGTCGTCTACGCCGACCGGTTCATCCCCGACGAGGAGAAGCGCCGCGCCCGCGAGACGGGCGACGATGCCCAGGCGATCCCGTTCCTGAAGCGCTTCACGGTCTTCTCGACCGATCAGTGCGAGGGCTTGCCCCAAAATCTCGTGTCCGCGCCGTCCCCCGTCCCCGAGGGTCAGATCCTGCCCGAGGTGGAGACGATGATCCGCGCCAGCGGTGCCGACGTGCGGCTCGGCGGCGACAGGGCCTTCTACGCACCGACGCCTGACTACTTGCAGGTCCCCCGACCCGAGGCCTATTTCGAGCCGATCAACTGGCACCGCACTGCGCTCCATGAGCTGTCGCACTGGTCGGGTGCGCCGCACCGGCTCGACCGCGACCTGTCGGGCGGCTTCGGCTCGAAGCTCTACGCCAAGGAGGAACTGGTCGCGGAGATCTCGGCGGCGTTCCTCTGCGCCACGCTCGGGATCACGCCGACGGTCCGTCACAGCGACTACATCGCGTCGTGGCTGGACGTGCTGCGCGAGGACAACCGCGCCATCGTCCGCGCCGCCTCGGCCGCGTCGAAGGCGGCCGACTACCTGCTCGCCTTCCGGCCCGGGGTTGACGCGCCGGATGCAGCGTCAGCGGACGACGACCGGGAGGCGGCGTGATGAGGGGAGGCTCATTGCTCGGCCCAGCGTCCTTCAACGACCACCTGTTCGCGCGACTGCTTCGGTGTTGCGCGGAGGCCCTCGCCCTCAACGGCTGGCGCCGTTCCCTGCGCCAGAGCGCGGCGGCAACTCGGGCCACCTCCAGGCCGCCCGCAGCACCGCCACGAACGTCAGCGGTCGAAGGAGGGTCGCATGTGCAGGGTCTTGAACAAGCATCACGACGGCGTGCCGGCGGGCGCGATCTACATCGGTCGCGGCTCGAAATGGGGCAATCCGTTCCGCATCGGACCGGACGGCGACCGCGAGACCGTGATGGTTCGTCACGCCGCATGGCTGCGCGAGCAGCATCACCTGCTGCGCGCGCTCGATGAACTCCGCGGCAAGGATCTCGTCTGCTTCTGCGCACCGCGGGCCTGCCACGGCGACCTGCTGCTGCGTCTGGCGAACGCCGATCGGGCGACGCGCATCGCGTGGTGGCGCGGGCCAGGCTGAACCGCGCTTCCGTATCGCCGGAAAGCCGCGCTGCCGGATCGGCGCCGTTCCGGCTTTCCGGGACCCGGCGGGTCCAAGCTACGAGAGGGAGAGGGTGGAGCGGTCAAGGTAGAGTAGGGATGAAGCGCCTTACCCCGTTGCTGAGGCAGGTTTCTTCATCCCCCGCTCCGAACCGGACGTGCGAGTTTCCCCGCATCCGGCTCTCCATGCGTGGCCATAAGCCAC
>JAABUK010006267.1_pt1 | contig 17866 bp, 15 predicted proteins | sample 5559141 | NCBI WGS metagenome assembly JAABUK01 (sample SAMN10711869, study PRJNA513367) | rock metagenome | isolation source: Antarctica rocks | place: Antarctica: Victoria Land, Pudding Butte nord | collected 2016-01-03 | reverse complement strand
AGCAGGCCGACAAGATATCGTATCGATACATCAGCCATGCCTGCAAGCTCCAGTAGAAATGGTCCATCTTCTGGAAAGTATCGACAACTCGCACGACTCGGTCTTGAAACTGCCGTTGTACTCGAAATGCTCGTACTGTTGTGAGGCCATCAAGAAGCGTGCCGAAGTTCGACATGAGTGGTGTCAGAGATACCATTTCCAGCCGGCGTAAACTCTGTGAAGTCGGGATGAATCGCAGGAAGATCAGGATGAAGGTGATCGTTAGTACGACGGCGAAGACCAAGAAAGTCGGCGTCACAGATCCGATGACGACGATCGCAGAGATCCAAGAGATGGTAAGCCATGCCACGGAACTCAACTGATGAGCAATCGGCCCGTCGATGACACCAATGTCCGAAGTCATGCGGTTCATCAAGCGGCCAACGGGTGTGACATCGTAGAATCGGAAGGTGGCCCCAGCTACCTTCCTCATAGTCGCTGCAAACATGTTCTTGCCAGCCGTGTACACAATCAAAATAACCATGCCTTGGGATGCAACGGAGGCCAGTGATGTCCCAAGTGCGATTACGAAGAAGCCTAACAGCCACGGCTTGATGTTCACATCCGGTGATGGTAGGTCGTCGAGGAATGGCACCCGTTTGCTAGCGACGTGCACAGTCTCGACCAGAAACATCGCCGCGGACTGCTTGTCGTATGCTTCACCCCAGCTCTTCAGCCACCAAGATGCTCCAACCGCGAAAAGGCGATAAACTAACAAGAGGGGCACCAACAAGCTCCACCACAACAAGCTGCCGGCCTTGATATATTGCCAATACACAGAGGCTCTCAGGCCTCCGTGAGCTCTATGCTCGTCTTCGATGAACTTTTCGGGAACCGCATCGGCATGCTGCTTTTCCAGCTGTTCCTGATCGGCAACCTGATTACTCTTGGACCGAACCAACGAAGCATTGGCGTCTTCTTTCATGGCTTGTTCACCAAGGATAACGGCATTGCCACTTTCCATTCGGATGACTTGGGTTGCAATCGGGCACACTAGATCAGTGCGATGCGTAACAAGAACAATGATGCGGTCCTTGAGTATCGAATCGTACACAAAGCAGTGCTTTACGATATGCTCAGCCGTTTGTTGATCGAGTGAAGCGAGAGGGTCATCGAGTAGGACGATCCTTGCACGGCTGTAAATGGCGCGGGCGAACGCTACACGAGCTTTCTGTCCACCTGACAGCCCAACGCCATTCTCGCCGATAAGAGAAAGATCTCCAGCTTTGAACTCTTTCAAATCTGCGACCAATGCGCAGCAATTGATGGCTTGAATGTAGCGATTCTCATCATACGGCTCGCCGAAGAGAATGTTCTCTCTGATACTCATGCTTTGTAGCCATGGCGTTTGAGCACAGTAGGCGATAGGCTCTGATGGCCGGAGTAAGGAGCCATGGAGAAGATCGAGTTCACCGAGTATTGCCTGAAGAAGAGCGGATTTTCCGGAGGCGACCTCTCCACACACGACTGTGAGGCCTTCGGAGAACGAGAGATTGATGTTCAAAACCGGCTTCTCGGACCCGGGCCATGCGAACACGCCTCTTTCGATGATGACAGCTCCTCCAGCCTCAGCTTCTGCTTGCTGCTCTCCTCTGTTTGGTTCGGCCATATACTCCTCGATACGTCCAACTGCGACCCATGCATTGACGAGAACAATGATCAGGTTTGGAAGATCCCTCAGGCTGCTTGTCATCATCTGCAAGAGCTGCCAGGCAGGGAAAGCAATATCTACCCTTAATGGCTTTCCAGCAATGACAGTATATGCGAAGAAGGCGATGACGGGAGTCATATCCAGTGCAAGTGAATTGCATAGCGAAATAGCCAGGTTCCATATTGACGTCACAATCTTTAGGTTCAGTTCTTGTTGTCGAGCACTCATGATCTGAGAGAGCCAAGCGTCCTGCCAGCCATACCATCGGAGGTGGCGGATAGCTTCGATCCATTGCGAAGTGACTTGAAGTCTCTTGTCAGTGGCGAGACGCCGCTTCTTCTCGTAGTGTATCATGACCTTTGCAAGTACAACATTAATAACCTGCGCAAACACAACTGCCAACACCGCGACGAGTGACGGCCATCCGAGGAGTTGGACCACGAGCGTGACCGAGAAGATGACGCTCAGTGGCTTCTGGACCAGAGCTTGAAACTCCCAGAAGCGCTGTGCAACTTCATACACGTCGTTCCGCATGAGGTTGAGAACCTTGCCCATGGAGGCAGGCTCCTTCTGGACGGGTGCTTTCTGTCGTCGCTTGAACACAGCTGCAAGTCCTGACCACGCCTGACGCCAGGAGCTTTCTTCCTTTTTGTGCGAGGTATCGCCATTACTTGCATGTTCGTTGCTGTGCCCGTTGTGCTTGTCCTTGTCGGACCCCGGCTGCGGCGCAAAGCCAATCTTTCGATCGAGTGTTTTCTCGAAGAGCATCGTTATCATCTCGCCTCTCGATCTTTCATAGCATCTGCGGCCATACCACAAGCTGAAAACGCCGGACTGGGCTGCAATGAAGCGCACGGCAAACATGAGTCCAGCATAAGTCAGCGCGGCTTGCCTCGGGGCTGAGATGTCCTCCATGGAGCTGAGGAGCTGATGTAGTAGTAGGGGACCGGAGTACTGCATCACCAGCTCCAGAAGACCCAGTATGGTGAGGATGAAGAGGTCTATCACGTTCGCTTTGATGAGTCGTCGTACCACTGTGCCTTTCAGAAGTCGGAAGTTTTCGTGCAGCCTTTGATGGTGGAACTGCCAGGCCAGTTGCCAAATATCCTCGTCTTCGAGTTGTCGACTGTAGCCTAGACGAATCAATGGTGTCATCCAAGAGACCGTTGCAAAGTTCCACAAGCTGAGGTTGTCTTCCGGACTGCGTAGTGCAGAGGTCGGCTGGCTCATTGGCTGGCTGATATCGAATACTGGCATGTCCGGGTCCCGAAGCGGCATGGAAAGGATGATCGAAACACCAAGAGTTGCTAATGCAATAGTCGGAACCACGAAACCTTGAGTGGCGATACTCCGGGTTGTCGGTTCCATGTCCAGCAGGCGTATGACGTCGACGATTCCTTGCAGGAGGAAGACTGTGAGTACAGAAAGTGGTGCCGTTTGTGGTCGCTGAACCAGCAGCATCCCCGCTACCACAAACCATGAAATGGCCGGAACAATGGAGTCGACAGTGCCATGGCTCTTCACGATGTCGGGGAGCTGGAGGACGAGTCCGATGATGGATATCAGAGTGAGAGCGGCAGCAAAAGAGTTCCGGCGGCGAGGCAGGATATCTCCATCAGCCAGGTGTGGACGAGGTTCTTGCACGAACGGGGTCATCCATCTCGGTCGGCGGCCTGTCAGTAGAAGAAGTGACCGTACCAGCAGTAATACTGCTGCGATGATCGCTGGTATGCAGGCAATGACTGGTAGGAAGCAATGCTCAAACCGAGCTTCTCGCTCATTCCAGACTCCAGACAAGCAATATCCATGGCCTCTAAGTGTATGGGCAGGACCAGCCATACCCTCTCCGGCTATTACTTGCTGCATTTTTGCTAATTCATGTCATGGTCGAGAAGATGTTGTTGAAGAGACTGTCTTGATGCCTGGAGTGACTGGATCCTGCGAGGGACCGGAGACTTCCAAATTTGGCCGATTACCAACTCACTGCACGTCCAAATGGCAACGCATCTCGCTTGCAGGAGCTCGTGGCATGGATTCAAGTTGCGGATGTATACTTGATCGGTGATCTGCGATGCCCACGCCCTCAACGTGTCATTTCAATCTGCTATGGTCGATGCAAAGCGGAAATCGAAACGAAGGGCTTCAAACGACTAAGTCCGCTATTCCATAGTCGCATCCTGCAGCCAGCCGTTAGCGTCTAACGACCCGATCGAATCACGGTCGAAACCGCAAAGCATATCACATTTGGAGGAGGAGGAGGTGTAGTTGGGTTTGGTCCCCATGTCCCCGATCCCTTGGTTCAGCAGCTTTTGTTCACAGAAGGCCTTATACCCATCTACCTTTTACTGTCTTCTACATCACGGATTGACGGCTGCTCTTGTTCATACGACATGGAATAAGACTCAAGACAGCGATAGATACGAATGTGTTCTCATTGTTAGACTCAACTTCGCTGAAGACTGTACGCCCGCTATATCGGGCGACTCGACCAAACAGGTACATCGCTACAAGGTTCCGCGCCCTCTCCATATGCTTCTGCGCACTCTAGTCCCGCCGAGAACGCCCCTGGTGATGCTGTGGCTTGCCATTTTGCGCAGTGTGATCTTGCCCGACATGCCTCGCCCGTTCAATCACTTTCAAGTCCAACGTTGCTTTACGGTACCTACAACAATCTCACGAGGCACCTCGGGCATGGTTCCCTCTTGCATCTCGTTCGTGCGCTCCGAAACGGTGATGAAGAATCTGAAGTGCGTGTTGCGCCCCTCGGCGTCGGATATCTTGACGAACTCGCCATTGCCGTACAACTTGTAGCCGAACCTGGTCAGATCTGCTAGGTATCCGGGTTCTCCGGGTACGGCTGATCTTCGTGGTCCAGTATTGGAGCCTTGCTTGCTCGATCAATGCAGTGACCGCACAACCAGTTGGAAATCGGAATGCAAGAGGCACCGGGAAGATCGATCCTGTTGGTGTTCTGCTCTGCTCTGCTCTCTTGAGGTGTCGAGGGAATTTTTGCTTTCTTACACGCGAAGTGCAGCTTGCTTAGTTGCTCGACGCCTTTGGCATCAATCGAGGGAAGAGATGTGTTGAGTAGCTCGGCAAGGGGCCTCCAACGTCTTCGAGCGAGGAGGAGCTTGTTGTGTTGATCGACTTGCACTTGTCGTAATATCTTCGTCGTACCATCTGTGTAGTTGGAGACTATTGTGCTCCGTCCAAGTGTTTGTAGTAGTCGAAATGAGGGATCTATTGCATGTGATGTCGCTACCGTTCCGAACGAAATGAACAGTAAAAGTGGCACGTGGTCACGTCACCGTTGCCTTTGAGTATATCAACCTCACTTCGAGCCGTGACCGTTTCATTCGACACTCACAACACATCATGTCGCAGTAAGTATAACAGCTCGATCTCGTTGAGACGGTCGTTGGAACCAGCATTTACTTACATCTGATAGACCGCAACACCCACCACCAGCGCCGGTGATCGCACGGCGGCCGGACAGCGAGGTGTGAGTCAAGAAACCCCCTTCTCGACAGCACCACCGTGAGAAAGAGCCCATTGCTTGCGCTATAGTGGCACCGTCCATGTCTACAGTCTGGCGACAGTCCATAGCTGACCCTCTCGCAGCGAAGAACCAACGCCGTTGAGCCTCGACGACACCGTAAGTACTCCCTTTCATTCCTTCTTCCATGTGGTCATCTGGGCATCTTCCGCAACTGGCCATCCAAGAAGCCGGTATTACAGTAGACGACAAGCCTGGGTCAACAACACCGAGATCCTCGAGACAACCTCACGAACTCCAAGCTTGAGTCTTCCGTGGAATGGCTCTGGCGATCGGGGCTTGGAAGCACACTCATCTTTCATCTGGACGATTCGGCATCTTCTCCTCCTCCTTGCCAGAGTCCAAGAGCTGAGGAGCTTGATGATGCCATTTCAACTTGTACGAACCCTCGAGATTATTCAAGGAACCAGAAATCCAGTCGAAGTTGCCGCTGAAGTTGTCTCCCGATTCTTGGCTTTCCCGAATTTCGGCTCGAACCTTCCCGATTCGTGACCATACCAGACGACCATGTTTCCTCCTACACTTCCTCGTCCACCATTCAAGATGCCGAGATGACCGATTTTGCAGCGGCGCAAGAGCGCATTCTCGCTCGTCGCGCTGCGCGAGATGCTGCCGCAACTGCTACTGCAAGGATACTAACCGAATCTCGAACAGAGCGACTCCTCCACCTCCCACCAGCCCTCCGAGTCCTTGCCCAACGGAGTTTGGACGCCTGGGACGTCGTAAAGAGTCCCCACGGCAGCAGACCAGCATTCCGAGTTGGACAAGTCGACGCAGAACTGCTGGACGAAGAACTGCTCCACCTCCTCAAGAACCAAGCGGGAGAAGGGCTCAAGCTATTCGGCGCACACCTCAAGGACGAATGGGGCGCGGAGATCAACGCAGTACTACGAGCAATTCTCTGGAAGCTATCAATCTGGGACCACGGCGCGAGCTACGGCGCCTCTCTCCAAGGCCTGAAGTACACCGACGCCCGAAGATCAGCCACTGTAGTGGCAGCACCCGCGACCCGGCTTCAGAGAACAGCCTACGGGCTCCTTGCCGTTGGCGGCAGATACGCTTGGTCTCGCTGGGAAGACCATCTCTCCTCCATTGAAAACGGCTACGACGAACCCTCCCCCCTCATACGACGACTAAGCCGAATAACGACCTTCTTCTCCACCACACACAACATTGCCGCCTTCACCTCCTTCCTCATATTCCTCTACAACGGCAAATACCGAACACTATCAGATCGACTACTACGCATGCGCCTCGTCCCCTCCTCCAACCAAACGAGCAGAGAAGTCTCGTTCGAATTCCTCAACCGACAACTAGTCTGGCACGCCTTTACCGAATTCCTTCTCTTCTTACTCCCTCTAGTCGGCATCAGCAGGTGGAAGCGGTGGATTGCACGAGCCTGGAAGAAGACCAAAGCCGTAGTCACGAACTTGAGCTCTGGCAAACGAAGCGAAGGTGAAGACGCCGAAGATGCGATACCGGGTGGTGAACTCGGCTTCTTGCCTGAGAGAACTTGCGCGATATGCTATAGAGATCAGAACCCAACTGGCGGACAGAGCGAGCAGGACGTCATTTCTGCAGGAGCGAACACAGGCATCATCGGCAATGCGTCCACCGACGTCACGAACCCATACGAAACCGCCGAGTGCGGCTGCATTTACTGCTACATGTGCATTGCACGGAGGATAGAAGCTGAAGAGGGCGAAGGATGGATATGCTTGAGATGTGGGGAATTGATCAAAGAGTGCAGGCCTTGGAGTGGCGATGTTGACACTCCTGCGGAAGAACGTCCTAGGCGAAGCAGTAGGAGTAGTAGGAAGAGCATTGCTTGGGCTGATGAAGTCGTCGATGAGAAGGACGCGGATGATGAGGCTATGGCGATGAGCGAGGTGGATCCTATGCCTGTAGAAGATGAGATACCCGAGGATTGAGTCAAGGCTAGGTCTAGTATTCCCCAGAAAGACGTCAACGCCAGATCGTTTCAATGCCAGCCATCTCACTGTCAAAATTGAATGGGACTTCGAGCGGTTGAAACGAGCTCGATTGACCTGCACTAACTGATCAAACACTGGTGCTGGGATCGAAGTGCGATTTTGTCCCAAGGCATCGATTCGAACGGAAGAGCTGCAAGAAGAGTCGAGGAGCAAGACGCAGGAGTACCATTCTACTATTTTCCACGTGTCCCGTGAAAGATGAGTTGTCCGAGGGTTTGAACCGAGTCAAGGGTTCCACGCTCTCCAAGAAGCACGTCAGATTGAGAGTATCTTGACGCAATCCTCAAGAGCGGATGGCTGTTCGTGGAAGTTGAGAACAGGTGCTGGCCTCCACGATTGTCTAGTGGACCGGCTCCCAAGCAAGAGGCTGCAAAGCGCTGCAAGAAAGCAGGATGGCAGCATGGTGCCCTCCGTAACGAATGGAATTTGGAGTGATTGGAACGAGCCAGATTGGCTTTCACTAACTAATAAGTTCACTAACTAATAAGACTTTGGGTGCTGAGAAGAGCTGCAAGAGGAGCAAGACGCAGGAGCACCGTTCTACTGTCGTTCACGTGTTCAGGCGAGGCTTCGGCGAAGCTCGAAGCTGGAGCTCTTTCCGTCACGTCACTTCACGTCATTCATAGCCGATACAACAATTGCTCCAACTCATCCTCGACATTCGTCGACTCTAACCAAGTCCTCATCGCTCCGACATCCGAACATGAAAGCCGCAATGGCAGCCTCAATCAACGGCACAAGCGATAGCCTCAACATCACGAAGATCGCGATGATCGGACGGTTCCATGGGCGGCGGCATGGCACTTTTGTTCGCTGAGAACGGTGTTCACGTCTCCTTGCAAGACCCAAGCAATGAGCGAATGGACGCTGTTCTAGATGGCGCGGAGAAAGCTGGCGTGCAGGAGATGATCAGCAAGCACGACGACTACAAATCACTTTGCGACAGCCTCGATAGCACGAAAGTTTTTGTGTGGAGTCTGCCACACGGCAAGATTGGGGATACGGTACTGGACGGCCTCATGCCTTTACTGAACAAAGGCGACATCATCATCGATTGTGGCAATGAGCACTGGGCGAACACGGAGCGGAGGCAGGGCAAGTGCATGCCAAAAGGTACGCATCATACATTCGTGCTTCGAGGGGTAGAGGCTAACACATCACAGGCATCAGATACGTTGGATGCGGAGTGAGCGGAGGCTACCAAGCAGCGTGAGTACTGCTCCTACTGACAGTTGTACAAATCGCTGACAACTATGCAGCCGACGTGGCCCATCCATGTGCCCCGGCGCCGACGACGAATCCCTCTCCCTCGTCCTCCCTCTACTCCAGAAAGTCGCCGCCAAAGCGCCAGACAGCTCGCCATGCGTCGGTCGAATCGGCACCGGTGGTGCAGGCCACTATTGCAAGATGATCCATAACGGCATTGAACACGGCATGATGTCCGCAATAAGTGAGGCATGGGGCATCATGACAAAGGGCCTGGGCATGAGCTTGGACGAAGTAGGAGACGAGTTTGAAAGATGGAACTCGTATGGGGAAATGAAGAACACCTTTCTGGTTGAGATTGGGGCGGACATCTGTCGGAAGAAGAACGACAAGGGCAAGAAAGTGCTTCCAGAAATCGAGGATAAGGTAAGCACTAACGGGCAAAAGGGTTCTCCGAGACAGGATCGCACTCTATATTGTGCTCTGAGATCCTTTGAACTATCCGACAAGACCGAGACACTTGCTGACCCTTTTACCCTTCTCTTCTTTAGGTGGTACAAGACTACACCGGTGAAGAGGGCACAGGCGTATGGAGCAACGATGAAGCGGTCGATCAGCACGTTCCTGCACCGACCCTCACATCCGCACACTTCCTGCGCATCGCTTCTGGCGACCTCGAGCAGCGCCGCACGATCTCCAAGACCTTCGGAGGGGCACATGTCGAAGAGGCGGATTCACCAATGGGGATGTTGGAGTCGCATCGAGCGATCCTCGAACAGATCCGCTTTGCTGTTTATGGAGCGTGCTTGGAAGCCTACGCACAAGGCCTGAACATCATCGACAAGGCCAATACCAGCAAGCACTTCAATATCGACTACTCCGAGCTGCTACAAGTCTGGCGCAACGGCTGCATCATCCGAGCCGACCATATCAACCGCGAAGTGCTCTTCCCAATCTACAAGGTCCGGAAGACCGAGTTCCTCAATCCACTCTACGACACCACGTTCGCGGAGCAGCTCAAGCTGTGTTACCCATCCCTGAGACATGTTGTGATGATGGCAACGGGGGCCGATCAGGTGATACCGAGCTTGAGCGCGAGTCTGGAGTATATCAAGTACATGACGAGCACGGACTTGCCTACGAGCTTTTATGAGGCGGAGCTGGATTACTTTGGGAGTCACATGTACGACAAGAAGGGCGATGATCCGGAAGGGAAGCCAGAGACTGGGAAGCATCACTTCGAGTGGAAGCCTGCGTAGGGTGCTCGATAAGACAGCTGCAAGTGTCTCGTGAGTAGAACAGGTGCGGCAACGCTAGGGAGGGACCGTTCGTGTGTTTGTCAATCGATACACGTTGCGAGCATGATTCTACAATGAAGACAACTCGTACAGGTCGATTAGATCGGTTCGTTCGAGACTTCCGCGAGGTTTGTAGTGCTTGCAAAGACAATAGCGGTGTTCGAGATACTCTTCCGCAACAGTTTTGATCTTCTCAATGTCTACAGCACACACCCAGAACTTCGGAAGCGCCCAGATCTCTGAGCGCGGTATCGACGTTGATTTGCTCGTAACGTCGAACGCTAACGGAAGTACGAATAACCGCGCAATGAGACCGAAGAGGAATGGTGTCACCGCGAAAGCAGAGAAGCAGAGATGACTGTGATTGGATCGGTCTATTCAACGCTAACGGACGTTCAACTTTGGCTTGTGAAAGACAATCAGCTTGCGGACGTCGACGGCGACGGCGAGGTTGTCGAGAATATCGAAAATTCCAAAATCTCCCAAATTCGCTCGAGATATCAAATATCGAGGTGTTGTTCGTTACCAACGTGTCCAATCGGACGCTTGAGAGCCTCCAACAGCAGCATCAAGGATTAATGCTGTCGTTGCTGTTGTCAGCAATATTGAAGCTCGTCCATGAGAGTCGAGTACCGGATATTCTTTCAGCTTACTGTCGATTTGAGAATGTGTGAGCCTGCTGTTCGATACATCCTTGGTTACATGCTGCTGGACGCTAACGTACGTACTGATTTCGATGCTTTTCGTGGTAGAAGGCGTTGGCAGAACCAGGGCGCAACGAGATGACCTCCAACGGCCATACCACACTTTACAGTGACTTTTGAACAGGAGCTAGCCTACCGTACTTCATCGCCAATGAACAGGCTGCGAATCTCCAGAATAATGTTGTTCTTGCTCCCAGATGATGGGTATGGTAACGAGCCGTGACATGCCAAAGGCACAAAAATTGGAGGGCGAGCTATTCACACCTCATCAACAAACATCAGCTAGCGCATAACAATTGAGCGCCAATGAGAAGACGCCGGTGGTGACGGAGGCGATGTCTCGTCTCGTCTATGCCGCCCGTGTAGAACTAGTCTGTTCCAGACGATGAGTCCCGTAGGTGGAACAGTACCCACCAAAATCGAGAAGACAAGAGACAACAGAGAAGCACAGTCTGAACCTTTGAGGTGTGCATATGAAGCGTGAACAGGTACATTAGCTAGCGTGCCTGTTCGAGCGCCAATGAGGAGGCGACAGCGAAACAGCGAAGTGAGGTTTCCCTCCACGCCGGCCGCCGTTTTGACCCGGAACTATCTCGTGTGCAACCACGCGACGGACCTGCAGATATGTGAGGCGTACAACGTTCCCTTCCCGATCTCTCTCATTGATTGTGCATTGGCAAATCTGTGCTTTACACACCACTCATTCTCCTTAGTCACAACGAGAACTTGTGAGGCCGTGCAATGTTCAGCCGCGATGGACCGGTGGAGCAAACTACACCGCAAGCCGTGAAGTTCCAGCATCTCCGCTGCGACAACGGCCGTGCTCGCCTTGGGCATCCTGTTTTGGTGTCTGCTCATACAATCCATCGGCTTCTGTCGTACCACAGCCTGGTGTCTCCCGGTCGATGGCATGGATGCAACGTCCTGCTCAGCATTATATAGCCGTATTATGAGCTTTCTCCGCGGTGACTTCGGCCGCGATGGATGACTGTCGGAACAGAGAGGAGTAGAAATACCTTCTGCAAGACGGCGAACATGATGGTACGCACAAAGCACACATACACTTTCCAACATGACAGCCAAACTCACACCAGACCAAGTCCAGATCGTTCGTTCCACTGTTCCAATCCTCAAGGAACATGGCAACGCCATCACCCTCAACTTCTACGACACCATGATCAAAGACGTCCCGGAACTCAACAACATCTTTAATCGAGCCAGCCAAGCCAATGGTCACCAGGCAGGAGCCCTAGCCGGAGCGCTATACGCATATGCCTCCCACATCGACGACCTTGGAGCCCTGAGCCCGACCGTCGAGAAAATATGCCAGAAGCACGCCAGCCTCTACATCCAACCCGAGCACTACAAAGTCGTTGGCGAATACCTGCTCCAAGCAATGGGTACCGTCCTAGGCGCCGCCTTGACTCCCGAGATCCTCGAAGCTTGGGGCGCAGCGTACTGGCAACTCGCCAACATCATGATCAACCGCGAAGCACAGCTCTCAGATACCGCACCAAACTGGACCAACTGGCGCGACTTCCAGATCACCAACAAGTTCAAGGAAAGCGACGAGATCACCTCCTTCTACCTGCAACCACTGGATAACAAACCACTCCCTACCTTCCTCCCGGGCCAATACACCTCTATACAAACCGACGTCCCAAGCCTCAACTACCTCCAATGCCGCCACTACTCCCTCAGCGACGCCCCAAACCCGTCCTACTATCGCATAAGCGTCAAGCGCGAAGCCGGCGTCGACCCAACCAACCCCGACCACGTCAAGCATCCCGGCTACGTCTCCAACATCCTCCACGATGCCAAAAACCCAGGCGATGTGATCAAAGTCTCTCATCCACGGGGAGAGTTCTTCTACTCACCCTCGGGAGCCGCAGACCACCCGATCGTGCTTCTCTCAGCGGGGATCGGTATCACGCCCATGCTCTCTATTCTCAACACCCACAACGCCAGCGGGTCAAAACAGCCGGTCTCGTTCATCCACGGCGCTCGAACGACAGCGAGTCGAGCGTTTCATCGGCATGCACAGTATCTTGCGGACAGACATGAGCATGTGAAGTATACTGCGTTTATCAAGTCGCCGGACACGGAGAAGGATGTTGAGGGGGAGCATTATCATCATCGTGGGCGTTTGAGTCTCGGGAAACTGGATAGGGAGAAGGAGTTGTTTGTCAGTGATGACAGTACGCAGTACTTTGTCTGCGGGCCCGAGACGTTCATGACGGAGGTGGAGAAAGGGCTGATGGAGATGGGAGTGGAGCAGAGTAGGATACATATGGAGATGTTTGGGAGTGGTGTCATGGCGAGAAGCTGAAGGATGAGCAATTGGTTGAGCAAAAGTATGACGTAGACAATAGAACCCTGCGCACCTCGTGTCGGAACCTGGAATGCTACGAACAGTTCTCACTCAACGAAACTGGTTGGACGACTCAATTTCAACAACTTTCATTTCCATTAGTCTAACGCAGCTCACGGTCGATCAAGGGGCTATCATACAGTCCCTTGGTCTTTCAGGCAAATGATCTTAGACAGACCATGCCGTGTCGTGACCGCCATAGCAAAGCAATATCCATGTCCCTCCCAAGCAGCTCGCCCACACGAGACGACACCGCGATGCAATCATAACCATAAAGCAATCCTCCTGCCACGTGGACTGCCCGTACAAGCCTTCCATACCAAGCGCAAGAGGAACACCGTCATCTCCCGCAACCTTCGTACGTCCTTGAGCCATCACAACCCATCACAACCCCTCTCCCTCGCCTTCACCCTCACCACCAAACCCATCAATACCCTCGTAATTACCACTCACAATCAACCCATCCACCATCTTCGGCTTCCTCGGCCCCTTCTTGATCCCCGCATCCTTCCTCTTGTGCAAGTTCTTGCTCCCTGGTGGACGTCCCTTGCGCGCACTGTTCGGCGTCCCCTCCCTCCCTCCCACTAACCCACCAACACTATCCCCCCTCAACTCCTGAATGCGCCTCGGCACATTACCCATCAGTCTCCCTCTAGTCCCAGTCCCGATCGACGTCCGAATCGGTCCGCCAAGCGGCGTGGAGCCACGGTCAGGCGTCATGCTAGGAGCCTTGCTCGTGAGTCCGGTGCCGGTGGTGGAGTTCCTGGCCCTCTTGCGCAGCGGCTCGACGATGCCGTCGAAGCGGTTGACGGGCTTGACTGCGCGGCGGCCGGCGGTGATCTCCTCTTCGCCGAAGTTCCAGCCTGGGATCGTGCCGCTGAGTTGGGTGTGGCGCTGGCGGCGGTTGCGAAGCTCACGGCCGTCGGCATCGCGCTGGATCTTCTGGGCTTGTGGGTCCTGGTAGCCGAGGCGGCGCGGGTCGTAGTTGTAATCGTAGAGATCAGCTTCCTTCTTGTCTTCGAAAATCTGCTCATCAACTGGTACTCTGCCGCCTTTGGCGACTTTGCGCGGGATGCGAGCATGTGGTGCGGTGATCTTGTCGAGGTCCAGGTACTCCCGCTGAAGCTGGTCCAATGCATTCTGAGAATTGGCGGCAAGCTGCTTGAGGTTGTCGAGAGAGCGGGCTGCAGGATCGTGCTTCGTGAGAGCCTTGACGAACTTGTCTGGAGAGTTCATTGGGCGCATGCCGCGAGCCATGCGTTCGTACGGATCGGCGATGAACTCAGACGGTGGAGACCAGTCGTCACGGTAGAGCTCAGGCAGATCTTCGGCGGTGAGAATGTCCTCTTCCGGCTCGAGCATGCGTGGCTTGGGTGTTGGTGCCTTGGACTGTCCGTTCGATGAGGGCTTCGTACCTGTTCCGTTCTCCTGCGCCAGATAGGAACCTCGCTTGTTCACACGTCGCCGCTTGATAGGTGGCTTCGCAGATGCAGCGCCGTCCTCGCCAACATCGTTTCCAGCATCACCAGTCTCAGCATCCGCACCACTCCCACGCCTGTTCTTTTTCCTGGCCTTCGCCCTCTTGTGCTCAGCCGCAGCAGCCTTCAGCATCTCCTTCTGCATATCCTCATACTGCTGCTTCGTAAGTCTGCTCCACTTCCCACCGCCACGATAGTTCCAGGTGTACTGCGGAAACATGTCTGGTCCCTCCGCTCGCTGTACGAGAGCAGAGATATGTGGAAGTCCTTCTGCCTCCTGCTCCTCCTCCGCCGCATCCTCTCCTTCGCCGTACGACTGGCTCCGAGCACCTGGTCCGCGGATCGCAGTCTTCCTTGATGCGCCAGGACCGGGCAGGCCTCTCGCCCAGCGTCCCTGGCCACGATGATGGAACGTCTCATTCGGATGAGAGTTGACGTAGTCAGTGTCGACCAGGCCGTCCGGTGCTTCTTCTTCCCCCTCGTCATAATCGACAGGTGCGATGTTAGAAGCCCTGCGTGGCCCTCTGGCGTAGCGGCCTTGTCCACGATGATGAAACTCCAATTCAGGATGAGCATCCACGAACGCTTTGCTGAAGAGCTTCGTGTCATCTTCTACTTCTTCTTCCTCCTCCTCTGCTGAGACAACAGCTTGTGCAGTCTTCTTACGCCTGTTGGCTGCCCAACGCTCGGGTGGTGGCCCACGCATGTACTTAGCATTGCCACGGTGATGGAATTGGATTTCGGGATGCGCCTCAACGTAAGCCTTGGAGTAGATCGTCTGATCACGCTCTGGCTCGATGGACGCAGAGGCGGGAGTGACCGATTTGAGGGCCTGTACCACACTCTTGCGCATGTAACGCCCTTTGCCGCGGTGCTGCCATTCGATCTCTGGGTGCTTCCTGGTGTAGGCCTTGCTGACTGTGGCGTTGAGATCTTCGCCTCCATCGTCGTCATCTTCTTCTTCTGCCGCTTCTTCACCTTCACCATCCATCTGGCGAACATCATCGTCGTCTTCGTCTTCAGCTTTGATGTCGTCATCAAGCCCACCACCATAGCGACTGGCGCGCAGCCCGCTAGCGTCAGGTCCCGCTCTGTACCATCCATTTCCACAGTGATGGAACTCAACGCCAGGGTACGACTCGAGCTGGCTCACGTGAATGGTAGTCTTAGGTGCGAACGCAAATGAGCCATCAGCACGGCGCTTGACGGCGTGGCCTTGAGCATCGCGGTTCTTCGCCTGCTTACGACCGGGCGGGCGACGACCGCGCTTGTACCAGCCGTTGCCTGTGTGATAGAAGCGCTCGTTGGGGTGAGTCTCAACGTACTCCTTGTCGTAGGTTGGCGTTTCGTCCTTGTCGTCGTCGCTCGCCATGTTTTCGCTGTCCGCTTCTTCGCTGTCTTCGTCGTAGTCAACTTGGTTGGAGATTCGTGAACTTCGACGGTCGAAGTCGGTCATTTGAGCGGGTTTGGAAGTGCGTGACTGGCGGTTGCCTGTCAAGTGAATGTCTGGGGTGGCCTGTGCGTCGGTCACGCGGCGGCGCAGTGAAGAGGTTCTGTCCTTGATATCGTCTTCGTCGGCAGCTAACGATGAGCGTTGCTGGATTCTGGCAGAGCGAGATTGAGGAGTAACGATGGTTGCCTTTGAAGCTGAAGATTCTCTTAGCCTTGGCTCCCTTGGTTGTCTGTAAAGAAAGAGGTCAGCCACAAGGGTCAGGTGAGTGAATGACCGCACCTGAAGACGACGGTTACTCACGGCTGTGACTGAGGCTGAGTGAATGCTCGAGCTGCTGTTAAAGGCAAATATCGTCCCTGGCCACGGTGAACCCACTTGATCTCTGGGTGCTGAACTGTATACGCCTTGGAGTATGTGCCACGATGATTTGGTCCTTCGCCGTCTATATCGTCGTCCTCTAGCTCATCATTAGCATTGGGAAAGGTATGTGAAGTTCTGGCCGCCGCTTTTGAGTTGATGCTCTGATCCAGCTTTAGGAGTGCTTGTCTCATGGCGTCAACACCAGTGGCGTCCTTTGCTCTGATGCTGAACATTCTTTTGCCACGTATCTCACCGACGATATGCTTGGTCCGTTCCATGATTGGCAGTGCCGTGCCCGTTGCTGGGGCCAGGTCTGTCGATATGAGGTGTGGTGCAGTAGCAACAAGAATATCGGATGAAGTCGAAGAAGACGACAGGTTAGAGTGAGACCGTCGCAAAAACTTCGAGGTATTCATCCTCTGCTTTCGAACAGAAGCTGATGGCTGAGCAGGAGTCTCCATCTATCGATGAGTCCCGTACTCGATGATGAATGAACGTTACAGCATAGAGGACGCTGACATTGAGGCGTGGTGAGGCGGCTGTTGTTCAATCGAAAAAGGCGACCAAAGGAGACGGCCGCACTTTCCCCACGCTTTTCCTGCATAAATTGCGCTTCGGCCGGCTCGGGACGTTGGACTTAACTCAATGCGAGATAGCACGGATTTCAAGATCTCTGGAACAATACACTTTCCTTCCTGTATACATATTTATTACGAGGGTGAAGGCGGTAGATTCTCGAAGCCTGAGACTAAAAGATTTCGGAAATTCCACTATCACCATCCCGCCGACATCTCATCACCCATGGCTTGGATCTCGTTCCTTGAAGCCTCTCTGCAAAGATATAACGAATCCATACACTTTGCTATGCCTTATACACTCGCATTTAACTCCATGCTCTCAGAAACCTTTTACCTGCCCTGTTTGCGCATATCCGAGTCGAATTAATCTAGACTCTGACCAAGGCCAAGCCCAGCAACCCGGTCGAGGTACTGCATTTGTCACTGCAGCATCAGCTCTCGCGTGCGCTGCTTATGTAGCGAACCCCACCAAAGCCAGTATGCGAGGCTCGCGTGAGAAGTGGGGATGAGCGGTGGCTTGATCATTGGCACCGGTTGGAATCATGTCGAAGTGTTCGCAATTGCTGAGGATGACAGCCGGATGTCGGCGGGAGCGGCATACGCTGTAGTCAACAGCACCCGGTGAGCTCGGTATACATGTAGTACAAGGGCCGCAATGTATCTTGCTCAGCTCTCGGGACCATATACATAACCTGCACGCGTGAAGCCGGTTTGTTGAAGTCCTTCGGCAGGTCGAGTGTTTTGAGATCCAGGCATGTCAACGGTTACTCAAGAACCCATACATCCACCGGTCTTTGCGGTTGCTTTGAGCAAAGCTCCGGAAAGCAAGGTGGTCGAAGTTGAAGTGGAAGCTGAGGAAGCAAAGGGAGTGTTTGGGCAAACCGTGTCGAACCTCAACAGCCTGCGCCGAAACATGTCGCGAAGCCACCGCAAATCCGCAGGCTCGATATCTTCGGGATCGTGGAGTCCGGTAGAAGTGAGTGCTCCTTTTCGATTCTCGATCTTGCTTTTGAGCGGTGCATGTATCGTGACCTCACCAAGAACTGCAAGTGCGCTGGGACCATGTGACGTCGCGCTGATCAACGTTTCTTGGTTCCACCTTCCACCCTCCCACGCCGGTTGTGTTCTCATCCTGCACACGAACACGACATCGGACTTACATTGGGCGTATGCGAGCG
>JAABUK010006266.1_pt1 | contig 17869 bp, 14 predicted proteins | sample 5559141 | NCBI WGS metagenome assembly JAABUK01 (sample SAMN10711869, study PRJNA513367) | rock metagenome | isolation source: Antarctica rocks | place: Antarctica: Victoria Land, Pudding Butte nord | collected 2016-01-03 | reverse complement strand
TACCTACACCCCCCTCCGCCTCCTAACCTCCACCGCCCTCCCAAACTTCACCTACCAACTCCAATTCGCGTCCGGCCTCATCGAAGAAGCCATCCAAACCCGCTCGCAGCTCAAATCCTTCCTGAACGCCGCGTACGGCGGGAGAAGCCCTGACGGCGTCGTCGCCTTCGATCCTGAGGTCGGGATCAGGCTCACGGGACTAGAGGGGTTTAGTCACACGCCGCTGCTGAGTGAAGAGGAATTGGAGTATTATGCTTCAGAGTTCTCGCGCTCAGGGATCCATGGTCCGTTGAATTGGTATCGGACGCGTGAGGTCAACTGGGAGGATGAGTGGGCTTATTTCTTGAAGAATGGGGAGGTAGAAGAAGCGCCGAAGTTGGAACAAGAGGTGCTGTTTGTGTTGGCGACGAAGGATGGGGCGTTGAAGCCGGAGTTGGCGAAGGGGATGGTGGAGGAGGGGAAGGGGCCGTTGCCCAGGTTGAGGAGGAGGCAGGTGGAGGCGGGGCATTGGGCGCTGTGGGAGAAGCCGGAGGAGGTTAATGCGGTGGTGAGGGAGTGGATTGAGGATGTCGTCTTCAAGGGGAAGACAAGTGAGAAGGGAGGCAGTGCGAGTAAGTTGTGAGGATTGGGAAATGAGAAGCCGGTGCACTTGAGGCTGTGAGCATAGGGTTTTCATGATGCAACAAAGCCGTCGTGCAAAAGTAGGCCGATCTTTTCAGGCATTTCGCAAAGTAACAAGGCTGTTGCGATCTTCGTCGATCAGGGAGCAGTGCAGAGTTGCGTTCGTAGAATGACAGTTCCTACCAAGAAAGACACATTGGTGTGATTTACAACAAACAGCACGCCATTGTATCGAATGAACCGTTCCGCATGCTGCAGATTTGAATCTTTGCATCTGGATCTAGTCCTCTTATACAACAAAACAGATTCAGTCTCAAATGGCTGCTGTTTCTTATGGATGTTCCCTTGGCTGCAATCACCAAGACCATCCCTGCCACCGGTCGGCAGGTTCAGCTCAGAGAAGAAACCATGATTCTCGTCCTCGAGACATAACATCTTTGTCCCGTGCTTTCGCACGGCTCCCAATTGCTCTCACAGTGTTCCTCGCCGCCTGATCCTACCAGTAAGTTTCTCGCCGAGACCTGTCAGTGTTCCGCTTCGTCACCATAGTCGCTCCATGGGCAAAGAGAATCAGAAAAGATCAGCACTCTCCGATCCAGCTTGATACGTATCCACGTCCTTCAAGGCAAGGACATATAGCGGTCGGCGACTGGTCCACAGACGCTATCGCGTCACTTGACAAATGAGCTGTGGAGACCTTGTAGTAGTATTGTACGAGGTTCGCAGGCGACACGTGGCATCAACGACAGCCTCGAGAAGAGTTGGCGAGCTTATTGGCTGCCGTTGCAACGCTTGCGGAGTTTGGCTTTCCCACGGCAAAAGCGATCAGAGGGTTTAAGGCCGAGTAATCTGGTGCAAGGCCAACGATGCTTATGTTGTGAAGAGAGTGTCCTCCTGTTATTGATCAGCAAACCGGTAGACCGCCAAGAGATGAAAATTTCCTACCTCTCTGAGATACTCGCCAACATCGCCTTGACGGAAGGTCACAATGCCTGTCGGATCCATCTTCCTTGCTTCTGCGGTAGATCTGGCAGTTACGCCAAAGCCCTTCACTCAAAAGTCAGAGACATCTCCAGCAAATTTCAAGGCTCGGCTCACCAGAGGAGTATCATCCATGCCTAAAACCACAACCCCCTGATGCTCCGGGCAGTCTTCACTCCATCTGCCAACATGCGCCTTGACGATATTTCCACCATACAAGAAAGGCATCTCGCCATTTGGCTTAACCCAAACCTTGTACCTTGCGTGTGGTGCGATCACATCGAGGGAAGTAATATGTAACCTGAATTTGCCAGTCTTCGTGAACTTGCCCAGGCAAGTTCCTATAGAAAGCAGATTGTCTCGCGCTATCGAAGTCGCCAGATTCGCGAGTGATAAGCGGACGTAGTATACCCTCGACTCGTGCAGTCGAAAGACATGGCGGTCCTCACCGGTCTCACCATTTGAGGATGTGGGTGCTATGAGCTGATTCAAAGAGCGACCAGTATAGTTAGCCAGTTTCGAGAACAGCGTCTGCGTTTCAACGTCGGTGAGAGCGCGCATCTTGAAGACAAAGGAGGCCGGGTAGTCTGGTCAATGTCATGTATGACGAAGTTTAAGAGTCTCCCACTGGCAGTGCGGTTGGAAAGAGAAAAAGTCATCCCAGAAATCTTGGCATCTGCATCCCACCCGACAGATGCGGAGAAAATTTGCTGATTCATTCTTCGTGCCATACCTGACGAACGAAGCTGAAAGATGGCATATGGTAGGCCCGCGAAAAGGCAGAAGTTAAGCCCACCAACGAATCACAAATATGTGTCGAGAACGATACAGCCGACGGATTTGTTCCACCGAGCTGCTGAGTGGGATCTAGAACAAGAATATGAACAGCGGTCAAGATCGAAGACGCAAAGAGAGGCTACGAAGTTGCCAATTAAGACCGCAGAGGGCAGAATTGAGCGTCTGCGCGAAGGAACCCTTCAGGATGACGGGTCAGACAGCTTTTCAGGCACGGACAGTGAATCAGGTCATGATGGGGCGGACACACCACCAACGGATGGAATCGAAGAACCACCGCAGATTCCACTCAAAAATCAAATTTTGGCAGTAAAGGAGGAACTGGCGAGGATTGCGGGTTTAATGAATGAAGATCCGGAGGCGCACATTGGATCTTTCAAGAAGTTGGCCGCGGTCGCGGGCTCCACAGCTCACCCCATAATCAAGAAGCTGGTTCTAGCTACTCAGCTGGCGGTCTATCAAGATGTCATACCGGGCTATCGAATACGGGAATACAGCGGTGAAGATCTGGGAACAACATTGTCGAAAGATGTCCGACAGACGAGGCAGTATGAGCAGGCTATGGTCACAGGATATCAGAACTACGTCGACGAGCTTGCTTCAATCATGAGAGGCGCAACAGATACAGAAGAGACATGCAGTCTCAAGGCTGTTGCCATCAATTGCGCATGCGCGCTTCTGCTTGCAGTCCCCCATTTCAATTTCCGCGCTGAGCTTCTCAAGATACTGGTCGATCGGCTCGCAAGTCGGCTCCTTACCCCATACTTTGCAAAGTCTGTCCAGACTCTGGAGGATTTCTTCGACGCAGACGATGACGGTGCTGCATCACTTGAAGCAGTGACCTTGCTTACGAAGATGATGAAGGCCAGAGACTATCGCATACAAGAATGCGTTCTGAACACGTTCTTTCATTTGAGGTTGTTGTCCGAGCTGTCTGCGAAAAGCTCAATGTCGAAGACAGATAAAGCCGACAAAGCTCCGACCTATCGCGGGAAGAAGCTGAAATCAAAATGGGAGCCCCGCTCCAAGAAGGAGCGGAAGGTTGCTCGAGAGCGTAAAGCCGTGGAGAAGGACATGAAGGAAGCAGATGCAACTGTCACCCATGAAGCTCGGGACAGAATGCAGTCTGAGACCCTGAAAATGGTCTTCACCACCTACTTTCGTATACTCAAACTGGGAACCCCCCACCTCATGGGCGCCGTTCTCGAGGGACTCGCCAAATTCGCGCATCTCATCAACCAAGAATTTTTTGGTGACCTGTTAGAAGCGCTCAAGGACATCGTGAGCCAAGCTTCTGCCACTGATAGAGAGACATTCGAAGCTGAGCGTGACGAAGAAACCCCGTGGAAGCTTGAGGTTACTCGGAACATGCTTCGCGAGTCACTGTTGTCCACCCAAACCGCATTCACGCTGCTCTCGGGTCAAGATGCGGCCAAGTCAGCCTCTGCACTGCATCTAGATCTATCTTTCTTCACACATCACATTTACCAAAAACTTTATGAAATGGCTTTAGACGCAGACATCGAGTTTGGGCCAAAAGCTTTACGTCTCTCTAATCCTCATACGTCTTCAAAAGATGATCTAGCCCAGCCAACTCAACGTAAAGTGAACGTTTCAACACCAATGCTGCTGCTGACACGAGTCTTGACATCGATACTACTGACCCCTTCCGCACCTCCCCCAACGATGACTGCTGTAGCATTCTACAAAAGGCTGATCACGACGTCTTTGCAATTCCCGGAAAAGTCGACGCTGGCACTTTTGTCGTTAATGTCAAAGTTTGCACAGAAGCATGGTCGCAAAATCGAAGCGTTGTGGTACAGTGATGAACGGAAAGGTGACGGCAGTTTCCATGGTCAAAGCGAGAGCATAGAGGGAACCAATGTTTTTGCACTTGGTAGCGGTGTGTGGGAGGCAGAGCTGCTCAGGCATCATTTCTCCCCTCAAGTGAGAAAAGAAGTGGTCGATATTGATAAGCTTATCCAAGGGCTGAATAGATGATTCCGACCGAAGACACCGAAATACCCATCTATGAACCTGCACACTCCAGCATTCGTCTGTGAGACCCCATAGCCTCGTCAGTGCGCTCTGGAACCCCAGAATGAAAGGAGCTCGCTGCACCGCCGCCATGCGCTCGATGTCATGCCCTCCGACTCACTTTTTCACAAAGTCCCAGACTTCCAAGCAAGACCATGAACTCCCAGTCCTTTCCAAGATCTGCTTTCAGTTGCAGCTTTCCCTTTTTGTTCCAACTCTTCCAGAAATTATCAAGATATACAGCCAGGACCTCACCCGTCCTCTCATCTACAACTCTGTAGTTCCAATTCCCCATCTTCCCGGGTCCTGAACCACCGTCTGCGGCGTCGCGGCTGCGCTGCCACAAGAATGATCTCCGTTCACCGTTGATCGTCATCTTCAATCGATACTTTGAATGGCCGACACCCCGACTTGTGTTCTGCATGTCTTCCCAAATCATGTCCTTCTCACTCGTGTCTGGGTCGCCAAGACCAAGCTTAAGGTCTCGAGACAGGCGAAATCGGGCAACAGCAACAACGGGAGCGTGCTTGTCGATTCCTTGACGCAATACGATATCTGGGGCCGAGGTGAACTCGTGGGATTCCGAGAAGTAGATCACATCCTTCTGCTCATCGCACACCTTAATGCGTGTATGCCAATCAGAATAGTAGAAGCCATATGTCTTGAGACGAGGCGTGGACCTTGTCCCGGCGTCCTGCAGGGCATATTGAGAGCGCTCTGTAGAGGACTCGGATGCTCGACGATCGGGCGTGGCTGGCTTCAAGTAGGATTCCGCGTCACTCTCGTAGTAAGGCTTACGCTTTTCATTCATGGTGAATCGGACTTCGAGGCTGTATGGTAGCCTTCCATCGTGGAGAAGATGTCATCTTGAGGGGGGGGAAAGCCCCTTTATGTGTCCTGCCTGCATTCTCTCCATCACATCGCCTTCGCACTCAAGGGGTATCTTGTTTCCAGTTCAGCCGTCACAGCGTGAGTCTGCCTTACCTACAGTACTGGTACCACGATCTATAGTAATTGGCTGGCTTCAAGCTGGGCTGACGGAAGTGGTGGCTGGCCCTGTTGATCTTGCCCTACGCCTTGCCACGCGTTGCTCATACCAGTTGAAGCAAATATCTCACGTATCGCGGTCGACGTATCTCTCGGCAACACCATTGGCGGCTGGACGGCATAGCTGCAGAAGAGGCTTTCGACCCCAGAAGATGCGACGATGACCAATGTACTGTCAATCAGCCCCTTGTCCACACCTCCGGTCGGAACCTCCCAGATCATCGGTGCTTCATATGCCGGGTTTGGCATCGAACCTTCAAACCTTTATTCCTACACGGGAGGATCCGTTGCCAACGTCTTGTCGGTCAACCTGCTACACAATCTGGCCAACTACACTGGCGCGCCAGCTCATCTGCGCGTTGGCGGCAACACAGGTGATTACATGATCTATGTCCCTTCACACGACAGCTTCGATGTCAGCCCAACCCCCAATCCGGTCGGCCAAGGCAATTTTCCCAGCGACAATTTGATGTTTGGCCCTCGATACTTTGAAGTCCTGGACAGATTTCCACAACGAACTCCGATCACATTCGGCCTCAATCTTGCTTATAGCGAAACGGATTACCTGGATCGAATAGTCGCGTCAGCCGATGCAGCCAGGACTGGTTTGAAGAAGGTGGGTCTCGTTTCCTTTGAGATTGGCAATGAACCGGATTTGTATCTTCAAAATGGATTGCGCAAGGGTCAATGGGATGGCCAGGCGTACACGAGCCAATGGCTAGATCGGGCGAATGCTGTATATCAGCGGGTTCTACAACCGAACGGCATTGCGAGCAATTACTTCGAACCGGCATGTACTGCCTCCACGATTGGGACTTCATTCTCGATCAAGGACCTGGCCAGCTTTGGGATTGCTGACACGAACGGTTCTGCAAATTCCCTCATCAGCTCTTGGAATCAACACGATTACTATTATTATATTGGCGTGACGACATACCCTCTGACAATGGACCGCTTTACGGATCTGTCAACGACTATCTCCCAATTTCGTGACTGGACAACTCAGGTGCAGCAGGCAACAGACACCGGATATCCTTACGCCCTGAGAGAGATGGGGGTGGTAGGACCTGTAGGCTATGCGGGAATCACCGATACTTTCGCTGCTTCTCTGTGGACATTGAACTTCTTCCTCTACGCAGCTGGGCTAAACATATCTTCGGTGCAGATGCACATGACCGACAACAGCAACGCGAGCGCGTGGCAACCAATACCCTACAATGGCAATCAACCCTTCATTCGCCCAAACTACTATGCGTTTGCAGCCATGGCGCAGCTGATTGGACGCGGATGCTCGACCCAAGTGATAGGCATACCGATTCAGACATTTCCTTCCCGATATCAAGACCGGATTGGAGTTTACACGACATATCAGGAGGGCAAGTTGGCTGCCTTGGTCTTTATTAATACAGTCGTCGCGAACGCTTCTGGTTCGAAGGGAAGTCTTACCATCGATCTTTCCCTGCTGGATTTCTCTGGTCAGACACTTCACTTGTCCTATTTGACAGCGGATGGCGCGGATTCCACCCAGGGCACTACTTGGAATGGCATCAGTTACGACAAAAGCGGCGATGGCTCCCCTACCATCGTCAACTCTGACACGAAGAACGTCACCATTGGCGGCGATGGACGCGTATCTGTCGATGTGAGGGATAGCCAGGCAGTGGTGGCCAACATCGGCTCGGTCGTTGGCTCAGTGCCCACTGCCGCGAATGCGGCTTGTAATGCCGTGACTAAACCAGAAGCCACCTCGACGAACTTTCCTGTATCAACCGCCAGGGCCACCTCAGCTTCTTCGACCCCATCTTCGAGGTCTGGCGTTGGAGCTAAGAGCACATCTTGGTGCCTTTCAGTCCTCGGACTCACTGCATTCTTTGGTCTGGAGTTCTTTCAATAATGCATATGAAAAGGTTGGCCCGACCGATACGCTTCATAACCCGTCTTCGCCCTTCGTGGATCGCGTTTTGGGACTGGCCTGTAAAGGCCACGATTCACATGGAGGATGTTGGAACATTGTACTCACTTTGCATTGCATGGCTTGGACTTTGAAATATGTTTGGTGGGCTAGGCGTGTCTCCCAACTTCTGCGCATAAGTTCATCTGTACATAGCATAGAACGTAGCATACGCTACCACAGCATTTTCCAGCAGGATATGTGTTGGTTGAGGAGTCAGGATGGTTGAGACGCGCTTGACGCGCTTGACGCGCTTCCTAGAAATCAAGCCGGAAACGGATGTCATGGCCGCAAGCACAGAACAAGGGACAATTCTGACCAAATTCAATTTAGAATGAGATCTAGTGCTACTGCCAAATACTACCGAAGTCGCACAAGATGTCTCAAACATCAGAACAAGCTGCTCCTGTGCGTCGGCGCTCATCAGTGCTCTATGATCCTGCAAGGGACGTTTTCCAGCCCACGCCTGATGCTCTCTCCACACTCAACGAAGAGAACACTCATACCTCGGCAAATCCAACTGTACTGTTATCGACAGTCCTATCGCTCGGTCCGTGACTAACTCTCTCATAGATTCCTGAGCAGGTCATGACGTCTTCACCTCATTCCGATCAAAAATCGAATATACCTACCCCAACTATGACTTCTGATATCAGCAAGAAGCGCCAAAGGTCTCCATCTCCAAGGCCCAAGCGAAGAAGCCCGGATTATAAGAGGACATCACCACCGCCTGAGAAGAAAAGGCGTTCATCTTTCACCGAGCAGTCTCCTCCCTCTACCCAGCCAAGGGTAACATCACCCTCCCCCCCGAAACTGACCGAACCCTCCTCTACGACATCTACATCCACACCAAACCGGGCGCAAGATGATAAACTCCCTGCCAATCGTTCTTCAGCTGAACACGAACGTCGTCAAGATGGTCAAATGTCCTCAACAAACGGTCAATCCCCCCAATCAAGAAACAGCCGTCGTCCAAACACGGATCGCAATCAGATGAATGATAGAAATCAGTACCGAAATGGTAACAGAGGCCAGAGCCGCCGCTCTCCTCAACGTCACCACAATGGCGACTACACCCCTCCTCTGCACCGCTCACGGACTCGCTCTCCAACCCGCAGACGCTCTCCGTATGCGAACTCAGCTTCCGCCTACAACCGCCGCGACCCACCTCCCCGTCGCCGCCGATCTCGCTCACCCTCTCCTATCCGCCGTTCACCTCCTAGGGACGAGGCACAGTCTCACCGGCCAGGCGGTGGAACGGGTCGTGGCCGCAATGTCCTTGCGGTCGCCCAACGGCTAGCCGAAGAACGGGAACGTGAGCAGGAAGCTCGGAACGTGCACATTCAACGAGAGCGGGGTGTTCAGCACATGTCAAATCAATTTTACAATGCACGACCGGAGTATGTGAAGACACTTGGCAGAGATTGGAGGAAGAATGAGTCAAAGATCAAGGGACTTAGGAGTTTCAACAATTGGATCAAGAGCTGTATCATTCAGAAATTCTCACCTGAGGAGGCACCCCGAGTGGAGGAGTTGGGGTGGGGAGAGGAACCGAAGGCGCCTTCTGAGCGAAAGCCGCTGCTGGTTTTAGATATTGGATGTGGAAAGGGTGGAGATTTAGGAAAATGGCAGCTTGCACCTCAGACTGTGGGACTTTACGTTGGATTAGATCCGGCAGATCAGAGTGTCAAACAAGCGCACGATCGTTATGGTGAGATGAGAGGACGCAGAAAACCGATCTTCGACGCGAGGTTGCACGTCAAAGACTGCTTCGGAGGATGGATCGGTGATATCCCCATCATCAAAGAAGTAGGTATCGATCCAAACGCCGGACAGGGCGGACCCAGCAAATGGAGCGGCGCTGGCTTTGACGTTGTTACCATGATGTTCAGCATGCACTACGCATTTGAAAGCGAGCACAAAGCTCGGACTATGCTCCGAAACGTGGCGGGAAGTCTTAAAAAAGGAGGCCGCTTCATTGGTGTCGTGCCAAACAGCGACGCTATTGCCGAACAGGTCGTCAAGTGGTGCAAAGCCAACAAAGACAAAAAGCACGGCGGAGCAGCAGGGCTTGATGCTGCCACTAGCGAAACCGCAAGACCCGATGGTGGCGAAGCTAGGAAAGATGATAGAGACAACGATGCCGCCTTCAACGAGGCACCCCACTGGGGCAACTCCCTCTACAGCGTCCGCTTCGGCACCGACCGGCCCGTCCCTCAGGACGGCATCTTCCGGGACCCCCCCTTCGGCTGGAAATACATGTACTGGATGGAAGAGGCCGTCGACGTGCCCGAATATGTGGTCCCATGGGAAGCATTCCGCGCGGTCGCCGAGGGTTTCAATCTCGAGCAGAGGTATCGAAAGCCCTTTCTGGAGGTGTGGGAGGCGGAGAAGGATGATAGAGACTTGAGCACGTTGAGCGTCAGGATGGGGGTAAGGAAATTCGAGGGGGCGGAGCTGGGGATAAGTGATGAGGAGAGGGAGGCCGTGGGGTTCTACCATGCCTTTTGTTTTGTTAAGGTTTGAATCTCGAGGTTCTTCGGGGTTGGTGTGATGGAGATGAGAATATTCGCGAGGGACCTGCTGATTTGATCTCAGCACCGGGAGTTGCAGTCGCGAGGCAGATCCTCATCCTCCGCGACATCGATGGTAGTGACTGGGAAGACGGCAATGCTTGGGTGCATCCTGGCGAGAACAACACTGGCTTTCTACATTATAGATCGGGACCGTTCTTTCAAAGAATAAATGTGCCACCGCCCGCCGAGGACACAGACATGGCTTGGCTGCCTATTCTAATCATGGTGACCAGCCCACGCGTCGTCCTTCCTAAGACCAGCCTCTACCTCACAATCACTTATCAGGAGCTGATTCCCGTTCTCACACCTGAAGACTCCACCGCTTACTGCTTGCACAGGAGCAGTCGTTCAGTTTCTCAGTCCTCTGGCCAAGGCTGGAAATCAACTCACATCTCAAGAAACATGAACGGTCCCCGCGGCCGATCTTTCCAAGCGAATCATATGAGGATCAAGACGACGGCGTAGTTCAAGGAGATGGCCTCAATGCTACTTTCTGAATTGAAGTGATTTTTGAAGCGAGACTCTTAACAACAACATAACTACATGATCAATGGAAGGGGTCTCTCTCTCTCTGTCTGCTAAGCAGTCAGCTGGCAGAATCCACGTCGTTGTTGTTTTTCAGGCAGTATGGTCATGCATGTCTATGGATCAGTGATTTCTGTCCGTGTGACCCAGTGAAGCCCAACTAGTTTAAGGTAGTTAGTTTAAGTGGACCCAGTTCGATCCTCGGTACGAAGATGTTGATTATTCGAGAGAGAAAAGACAGTGGCGAGAGTGGGTAATCGAATAGAAAGAGTTCTGTGGTGACTTCCAAAAACAAACTACTCCAGTAATAATCCAGTTTCGTATTCTATACGGAGTACTCGTTAACAAATAACGAAACTTCGTGGTCGGAAATCCATGTCAGAAGTTTTGACTGGGCATTGACGTCTGCTTCCACTTGTCACGTCATGCAGCACCGGAGTCAGGGTAGTGAGCTTTCAGTTCATTGTCCATGCTACTCTTGAGACGAACCGTTTTTCTCCGATGTTTCCCGCGCACGAACGACATACACTAACTAGGGCTGTTGTAGGTACAGATAAATTGTCTGTCTGATTTCGATTCATGAACTAGTTACCCCCGCAAGCACTCGCTCGTGTCGTCTATCCATTCTGTCGTTCCATGAGTAATCACATGCCCAGAGCTCATTTCACTATCCTCGCCTTTGCCTTCGCTTGTCCTTCGCTCACGGCGTCTCCCTAGTTCATCCATTATCATAACGGGTCATGCAGTCATCAAGCATAGCCAGCGGTCCTTTCGCAGAGCTGGATAAGAGTCGTGATCAGATCATGAAGACATATTTTGTTGCAGAAACATAGCCAGCTGCTGGACCTGCTCCCTTGTCTCGTCGTTGAGCTGGTTTTCCGGCTCGCCCAACACCGCCTTGATGGCAGGTATCAATTTCGGCGTCAAGCGGACGATAGATTGATCCTCCCACTTGTACATCTGCACGATCATCTTCCACACCGGCTCGTTCTCTTCATAATCCTCTTTCAAGGGAATGATGCCACTTTCGATGAGCGGTGGCAGAATTTCATCAGTGGGGACAGCTTCCCGATTCTTGAGGATGAGTCGGCTGATGCAGCCAGCGGCGTTATCTTGACACCGCCCCTCCTTGATGGTGAGTAGATTGTGGACTTTGCTGAGGATCTGCGGGTAGGCTTTCGCAATAGTGGAGGCATCGTCACTTTTCTCAACGAGCCTACCAATCGCATATGCGGCGTTGCTTTTTGTCTGCGGGTCCTCGTCAGTAAGCCTCTTGAGCAGTATTTGTCCAAGTTGAGACGTAAATGGTGTGACGCTGCTTCCCATCCCTGTTATGACCTCGGCAAGGACGCCGACAGCAGTCGTACGCTCAAGCGTTTCTCCTCCTGAAGCATACTTGAGAATGTGCTTGTCGAACTTCTTCCAGAGTGGTGTGAAGGTCGGCCCGAGTGCGACCGCTAGACCAGATATCAGGTCCATAGCGCTGTCAACCACGAGCCAATCGAACTCTGTGGTTTCAATGTCAGAGAGGTCGCCTTCTGATTCTAGCGAAAATTCTTCTGCTTGGCAAGGATGCTTTTTGGTGATGAGTGCGATGACGACGTTGACGACCTTATCGAGGACTTCGGGGTAAGAAACCAGATTTGGACCCGTCAACTTGAGATTTTCGGCGAGGGATCGTGATGTGTCCATGACAGTTGTCCTATAGGTGACGTCAGTCAAAGTAAAACCGCGCATCGCTTGAATAAATAGAACCAAATCAATCTCATGTTCAGAGGGTTGAAAAACGCTTTCGCATCATACACATATGTGTGTCAAAGTGAGCTGGGTAACGAATGCATCTCATCAGGGTAGTTGATCTGTGGCAAAAGTACTCCGGACTGTCACATACCTGTCCTGTTCATATGTCCAAACATCAATGGTCTCTGCCATCAGGATCTCCCCAAACTTTTTCAGTCTTGGTGACGGCTCGACTTTCAGCGGCAAGCCAGGCTGCCATTTCTGCATGTGTCCAGCTTCCTCTTCGACATCCCAGAGCGCCGCAAACGCGCGGTGCAGTGTACTGATCGTCGCCTTCCGGATGCCCTCAAATTCGTGTGTGATTAGAGGCAGGATTTTTTCGATGGACTTCTCCAGATATGGTAAAAACTCGCCCTTTGAGTTGGAGATCACGTCTCCCAGTACTTCAATTGCGATCTCCTTTTCGAGTGCGATTGGTCCGACTGTCGTCAAGTCATTCCACTCATCGTCATCATCCTCGTCGATCTCAACATCTTCAATGCCACCATCTTCTCCAGTCACGTCGTCATCGGTCGCAGCTGCGACCTTGACCTTACCAGCGATAGTGACCTCTTTGTCCAGAAGATCACTTGCACTTTCGCCAAGGTCAACCTCAATGTCAGCTTCCTCTTGATCAAGACAATCAAAGAGAGCCTTGACAACTCCTGGTAGGAAATGTGCAAACTCCTCTTCGTATACTTTTGCAAGCGAGCCGAACAGAATGTATGTGCTCTCCTTCAACCGCGAATGGTCTAAGTTCAACGCCTCCTCGCTGGTGAGCATCAGAGGGGCAACATAGTTCTTGAACTTCTTCGGCCCTGCAGCTACAGCAAATTCACCCATTGCATCAGTTATGCTGGCTCGAAGATCGAGCTCCTCTTCACTCTCCTTCTTGGTGGCAAATTCCTGCATTGCATGCATGGACTCATCCAGATAAGGTAGGAATCCAGCCTCTGCAGTCGAGGCAAGTGACCCAAGTGCACTTGCAGCTAGTGCCTTGATTTTGAAGTCGGGATGCTGGAACAGCCTTTGTAGGAGCGGCGCCAATCGCTCAAGATACGGACTCGCATCTTCTTGTTCCATCCCGTCTACCACGGCATCAATAGCACTGCAACCTGCTTTCATGATCTCAATATTTGGACCCTCCTCTTCGCCATGGTATGCTTGCATAGCAGCAGTCAGATTTTTAAACAGCATTGGCATAAGCTTTTCATGCTGCTTTCCCAGATCTTGCGGGACGTCGTCCGCTAGCCTTGCAACTGAATGTAAGGCCGCTTGCCGCACTTTGACCTCAGGATCATCAAGCAGATGAAATACGATAGGAGCAAAATCCTGGACTTGAGTCCCGATGAAGTCTGGTGCACCTTCTACACACATTCCAAGCGCAAGAATGCCAGCCCTTCGATAATCAGGATCACTATGTTGGGAGAATTGGCGCAAGGCATTCAACAGTGGTACGATCACTTGACTCGAAGGTAATTGTTGAGCCATCGAATCAATGAGGCCCAATGCAGACCGAGCGGGAGTAATGTCATCATCGTCGGCGGCTGACTCACCCAGCTCGGTCACGATCTGTAACATACTCATGACCAGCTGCTCGCCTACTCTCATTCCTTGAATCTTGAGCCTTCTGTACTGCACTGCCTGCATCAAGAAGCTGATCGCTTGTACTCTGGTATCCTCAGCTAAGTCCCTGTTCGATGCAATCTGGTTCATGAAGATGACAAGATCTTGGAAGTGTTTGGACATGAGCTGATAGTCACAACCTAGAAGGGTTTGAAAGACTTCAAATGCCTGCATGATTCGATCTTCTTCTCCAGCATCGATGGTATCTTTGAGGACTCCAACCATTGCGGGAAATAGTCCTTGAAATGCCTTGACCGAAGCCTGGTCATCTTCTTCGTCTATCACTAGAGCCATCTTTGAAAGTGCGAGCATAGTGTTTATCCTGACCTCGTTGCTCTCTGGATCTCGGATGGTGTTGCCGAAGAGTGCGAACAAGTCTCTGAATCTCTCACTGAACCCGTCACCCATCGTCTCCAATATGCTGAAGAGAATGTACGTTCCCACCACCCGTTCTTCTTGTCTGCTACTCGTTGCAGCCTTCTGCAAGAAACTAGGCAAGTCCGTCCACTCTCCATCGTTGAGATCGATCTTCGCAATGGCGGAGATCAGTCTGGCGGCTGCATGTCGAACTTTCCCGTCATTTTCAGCGAGCGTCGCTTGTAGCAATTGAGACCGAGCATGAGGACGTTGTTCGGTAGGTATTTTTGTCCAGTGTATGGCTACCAGAGCTCGGGCTTCGACAGCAGCGAGCTGCTTGAGGGAGGTCGAGTCATGCGAAATGATCAGTTGGATGAGAAATGGTAGCGACTCAGGTTGCTTGTAAAACTCGTTCTGTAGCACCTTGGTTGCGGACCTAACATTGCCTTTGCTTGGTTCAAGCACAATTTGAAGCTGTTCGAGGAATCGTTGTTGATTCATCGTCGCAATGTGGTTGCGCTGTCGCGCAAGCTGCTTGATCGCAGCGCTAGGTTAGGTAGCTGCGTCACTTCGGAATTCAACTCTCAGAACATGAAAAGTCGGCAAAGAGAAGAGATACTAGATCTAAGTATTCGAGAAAGAAGACGAATTTTGCTCAGGCGAAAGAAAGCATGGGCAACATGCTCACTTTTTTCTGCTCCACCAGCTAATTTTGGACTTGGCAGGGTCCAAGCGGGCGACTCAAGGGCAGGAGAGTCACACACAGCTCTGAACGAATGGCACTCATCCGTACTGGTATTGGATGAATTCAGAGTGACTTGGTCCGAGAGCAAGGTGCTGACATAACTGGTGGTAACAGATGAGGACAAACTTTATACTATGCGAGGTGATTTTCTGAACGGCAGAGTACAGAACGCTGGAGTCAGCTCCCTCCCCTTCCCTGCTCATGAACCAATTATGCCAAAGCCCAAAGCCCACTGCCTCCCAGTTCCGAATAGGGGATTTCGCGCACTTGAAGGCGACCTCGGCCATAATGATGTAACTGGGGGCTTGAACGAGCATGCAGCGAAGCCGACGAAATTCTGCTGATTCAACTTTGTGCATGACGCTTGTTATGCTTCGGTATATGACAAACTACGAGACCCTTACGTCTGCTGCGTTCTTATCCCCTATCACCTTTCAACTACCAAAACACATTTGGTTTGCCGGAGTCGCACTTGCAACTCGTCGAAGGATAGAAGAGGCCTGAAACCTAAGCAAGCGTGCAATCGAGAGGCCGGTAAAGAGGCGACTGGGAGTCCTCATTGGGGCCGCCATAGCTAAGTCATTGGAGCGAGCCAGCACTGGTACAGCGACCGCCATCATAGCAATTCTCACCCAAGAGCATCCCTAGGAAGAACAGCGGAAGGCAACAGTGAGATCTGTACGGATTCCAAATTCCAGTCGTCATCTCGCGGTATGGCGCCGCCTCGATGCATACCATTGTAGGCCCGAGGGGCTCGACGCTGTGCAGAAGGGGGCCAGTGATGTTATTCGCACTCGATCGGAGGCAACACCAATGTTGAGATAATTTTGGCGAGGCTCATCTCATAGTAAACAACTAAGGATTAGATTGATCTTTGCTGATGAGATGTTCAAAGTGCTGAATCGACGTCTAGAGTCTTCTAGGGGTACTTCGCAGGGAAGGCTATAGCAATGTGCAGCTCCGAAGCTGCTCTCGTGGTCAATGCTGGAGGTAATCTGATATATGTGGAGCCGCAGAGCGTAATTCGAGGACATTTGCAGTGTATTTATGCGTTCTGAGCTTCTCTAATGATATCGCGTCCACTGAGCACCCACACTTTATCTGGCGCTTCTCCACTCAGTGCCTTCAGTCCAGCACTGACAGCAGCTTTGGCAATGACATCAGCATCCTGTGCCCAGCCATCCTTGAATAGACGCGAGTTGATCATTCCCAAACCACCAGCAATCTTCCTGATCACCGCTTCTGCAGGCCTACTTTCTTCCCGATATCCAGCTATTAGGCCAGGCCTTAGGATAACAATGTGATCGAAGCTCAAGGCTTTGATGTCCTCTTCAATTTGCCCTTTCATCTTTGAATAACCCATCATGGAACCGGTACTAGCATTCGCTGAGCTTATTAGTACATAAACTCTGCTGCCCGCTTCTTTCGCAGCTTTGGCCATTTCAACATTGAGGCCATGTTCGAGTTTGTACTGGTTCTCGAAGCCGCCCGCTGCGGCTCGTGTGGTTGCGAGAGCAGAGAAGAATAGGGAGGGCGGAGGGGAAAGAGTCTTGTAATGCTGTGTCCATTTGCTGGTGTCTGCGTCAACAAAGGCGGTTAATTTTGACGTGGAAGATGCCGATGGCGGATTGCGACGTGCGAGGATATCGACGCTTGTGACTTGAGGCAAAGACAGTAGTGTGGAAAGAAGATGTGAGCCCTTGTAAGGTTACGCTGGTGAGCAGATACAGATCGTGAGCTTCTTGACTCACCACCATACCGGTGCTTCCTAGCAATGCGGTCGTCGCCATACTGTCTAGTACACAGCCTGAAGTCAATCAAGAGCAGTGGATCTGACTTAAGGCAAGATTGGGTTCAGATATCGGTCAGACGCACGAAGCTTCGATTGTTTGGTCACACCACTAGATACTGTAAAGGCGGAAAAGAAAATAGTCCTCACTAACTTAGCGGCTTTCTCCACACTTCGGAAGATCACAGGCACAACCAGACGAAGCCAGCACATCTATACCAATGTAGAGTGAGTTTCTGTAGTCATATTGGCTTGATGGCACTGGCACTGCCGCGGCCATCGCTGCGCAGCTTTTCCATCAGCTCCAGCATCAGCGCATGCTGAGTTTGTTTTCACCTATGGTCTAGCCTCAATGTCTAGCTTGATTAACGGATTTCCAGCATTGTTGACAATGTCTCCACCTAAGTCTTTTGCTCTCCACCACGGCACTCCTACGATCTCTTTCAACCCCTACTGCGAAGCATCCGCGCACCCCTGGGAAGGTGGTACAAGCTCTCAGGCTCCGGCGGAAGTGGTTTCCTCGGATTACTTCAACAAACGAATAGGTCTCGGTGTTGGACTGAGCGCATTTCTCTTGGCAGTCATAGCATCGTTGGCCTACGCTGGTTATCGCAGGACACAAAGGCATCGACAGATACAACAACTGGGCGCGCAGAGGATCTTGGAGCGGCGCGGCACTGCCAGTGCTGTAGTGGATACTCGAAGGCCGGTACATGATCGCGAGATGCTGAATGCGGCTTCTGAAACAGCACATTATACGGAGGTTCGTCCGAAATAGGGCATCTGCGGGTGTGCCCGTGAATGGGCATGAACCAGGTTAGTCGAGCTCAAGCGGTGCTGACATCCGGCCAGCAGAAGCGTCGATACTGGAGGATAGGGCCATCCGTGTAGCGACACATGCCCACCCAGATTTTCGAAAAGAGCGAGCGTCACATCAATCCACAACGATGAGGAGTCTCCTATGTCGCTCGTGCTGGCTTCGTTACATAGTCTACAAACCGGTTGCGTAGCAACTCCTGATTCCCCTAATCTGCTCGGTT
>JAABUK010006265.1_pt1 | contig 17873 bp, 15 predicted proteins | sample 5559141 | NCBI WGS metagenome assembly JAABUK01 (sample SAMN10711869, study PRJNA513367) | rock metagenome | isolation source: Antarctica rocks | place: Antarctica: Victoria Land, Pudding Butte nord | collected 2016-01-03 | reverse complement strand
TCAGCAACCTCTGGCAGGACTATCAATGTGCAAAGATCAGGCAAGCAAATTACAGAAGCCAAGTCCGTCAAAGCAGCTGGGGTCAATCAGTTGCTGAGCAGTCATAGTCTTGGTCTGCCAGCAGAACGCTGAAACCACTTCCAGCCTCACTCGTGATGATCTGTTGAGCAATGCTGTATTCATGCTGAAATCGGCTTCACTGATCATGTGTCTCAAGCTAGACAATGATGGGCATGCCCCAGACCATCATGGCTCCATGGCAGACCCTGTCAGTGCTTGGTGTGGCCCTGAAGCAGGGCCTTGCAGCATCTCAGGCTAGCAGTCAACAGCCTTGACACCAGCCAACAAAACAATGTTGTGCTGCTGCTGAGGCTGCTGGTGCAAGTGCTGTAGCAACTGCTGCAGCATCCAGATGGTCAATTTGCCAAGCAGAGCATGCTATATTCTGCTTGAGGGGCTCATGCTCTCCGCAAACTTTAGTCTAGCAGCCCTCAGCTCCATACTTCCCACCACACATGCATTGTTGCTTGCGTGCTACACATCTGCCCTGACCCTCGTGAGAATTGATGTGGCTGCAGTACTGATAATACAAAGCATACTGACATCCTTGCCTGACAGGCAGCATTTTGCACTACACAGCTTGCTTGGTATGACTTCATGAAAATGAATTTGGTCAGGTGTGAGCCTTCTTTGAGCAGAATCTTCAACTTAGGTTGAGCAAAATCGGCCCACAGTGCAGAGTCCGACACGAGAATTTAGGCCAGTGTATGAGCAACTGCAGAGCGCTGTTCACGCGCTTCATAAATTAAATGCCTGCTAAGATATCTTGACAGCTTGAATCTTGGTAGTATTTCAAATAACAATCTGCAAAGAGCACTGTTTGAAACCACAGGTTGTATAGATTACAAACGGGGACATGCACAGCTACCCGTTGATCGTAGTGCATACAGCAAAACATGTGGTATTGTTGCAATGTATCCTCAGTGCAATGTGCTGCAAAGTTGGCGCATGAGGCAAGCAGCTCACTCTGCCCTATGCATGGAATGCCCACTGCTGGTACCTTTGTGTGCACGATTCAGCCTAGCACAAGAAACTTCATGCGCTGTGGCAGATGTTTCATGGGAGTGTGTCCAACTGCATAAGCAGGACTTGTGACTGCTGGAGGAAGGTACTGCGCAACATCAGTGACAGCGCCTTATGCAGGTCACTGCGGTAATTCGCACATGGGAGGCCATCGGGCTTCTGCTTTGCATCAGATTTCGAAGCTTCAGGCAAGGTTTCCAAGGAAACTATTTCTTAGGATCTTCGTTGCTCGCTTTCTTGTACTGTAGCACAACAAAGCCGTCAAATTTGAGTGGATCTGGAGAGCATAAGAGACGCTTGCTCATACAAGGCAGCCTACCAACGATCCAGCAACAGAGCCAACGTCTGGTAGCCTATAGTTCTGTGCCAAGTACACCCCAAACACGGTCCCCGTAGAGAACACTAGAGTTTTCCTGATCAAGCCAAACATGGTGGAGATCGCGATGCAAAATTCTCTTTTAATGCAGCAGCGTTCACAACATCACGCGCAACAGATGCATCTGCTTTAGCTGCAGCCAAGTTCTTGCTGACTGCGCCAAAATGAGCATGTGCTTCGCTGTTGACTACAAACTAAACCAGCGATGACTAATGACTTTCTACTGTAGGTCAACTCGAGTTGAGCTCTGCAGATCGCTCTATATGCAGCTGGGTCTGATTGCAGGAGCTTCAACACCAACAGTAATTTCCTTCTTGTCCACACATCGTCGGTCCCCCTCATGCAGTGTTTTGAAACGTTCTTGAGGTCAGGAACGACAACTTCATCTCTGTAGGTAGGCGATGCATACCGTGCAGTCCTTCCAGACCGCCTTGTCGGCACCACAATACCAGTGCTTGAACGAGCCAGCTGCTGCAGATGCTGAAAAGGCAATCTGTGACTCCTGAGACACCATTCAGTCCTTCCAGCGAAGTCCGAAGGCAGTCCCCTAAGCAGAGGCGCCTGCAGAGCTGGTGGGTGCGACTCTTCCTAGTCCTCCTTAGCGGCGTCCTTGGCTGGCAGATTTGGAAATTGGTCGTGACTGGCCACCAGTTGAATCCCTGGCATTTTAACCAGTTAGGTCACGAGACTGTGCACTGGTCTTGGAGGGGACCAACTTGCCCTTTGGAGTATAAGAGGCATCAGTGGGCTGACATTCAAGCTGGCAGAAAGCGCCCCTACCTCTTTGGCGGTCAGCAAGAGCCAGAATGTATCAATTGCGATGTCGATGCTCTTTGGTCGCATTTCTGCCAATTCAAGAGTCATGTGAGTGACTCTGCATTGTCACACTGTGCTTGTCAGTTCCAGAATTCCCTCTGGCTTGCTGTCAGAGCCCCTTTGCAGTTGGCAAACCAAACCATGACCAGCAAATGGTCAGCCTTGTCTCAAAGAGCATCAGCTCCATCATGGGCTTGTGTCTCTCACTTGCTGATCTGAGAGGTGAAGCATCCTTTGACCTGAAGAAGCCTCAGTGTTTCAACACCACTTACTGCCAAATTTCTGGTATCTCAAGCCGTCCCTGAAGGCCTGCGCAAGGAAGGTGTGACGGCCAAATCACATGTGCAGGGTCCAGTTTGTGCAGAATGGGAACAGAAGAAGGTGATGAAGCAATTGGTGGAGCGGGCCATGGCGGCATCACCAGGAATGCAAGAAATGCTCACACTGACCCCATGCGACCTGTGGCCATGGCTGAGAGGCAGAACTCTTTGGCTTGTTGGTGATTCCATGATGCAGCAGATGAGCAAAGCTGCCATATGTTTTATGTATGAGTTCTGGGATCTTAAAATCAAACCATTGGACAACACTACCAGAGCTGCTGGCCTGTATCAAGACTACCTTGGCGAGTTCTGCATTGAGATGCCAGAAGATTCAAGGATTTGCCACTTGCGGGTGAACACTGTGGCAAACCTGACACAGCGAGTTTTGCCCAACTTCAGCAAATTTACTGGCAAGATCAGCGATCTGATGGTGGTCAATGTGGGCATTTGGTACAGCAGACCTGCTCATTATGAGAAAGATATGGCTGAGTTTGCTGAGTACTATGCTGCACATAAATACGATTTGCCGTATGTTGTTTGGCGAGATAATGCAGCCCAACATTTTGCTACCCCAACAGGCGAGTTTGGTTTGCGCTTAGCAATGCCATTTGTCTGTAAACCGCTGAATGTTACTTTGCAGAGTGACAATACATTGCTGCCACAGCAGAACTGTGATGCTGCAGCAGCTGATGACATTGTGCAAGGTGGTTTTAGAAATCGCATTGCAAACCCCCTTATTTCTTCCCTTGGAATCCCAATTGTCCAAACTTGGAATTTGTCTGTTCCCATGTGGGAGTATTATCATCATGTTGCTGAAAAGGGCGACTGTACACATAGCTGCCATCCTAGTGGATACCAAGTTTGGCTCTACCAGCTACATGCTACTATTACTAGTGTAGCTGGGGACTTGCGGAGACATGCTTTGACTAATGCTAGTAAAGTTTTCTTTTGATCATCAGGCTGCAAGATCTGCTCTGCATACCGAGTCAATCGCATCACACAAGGGTCTGTTGTGCTGACCGCAAAAGCTTGAGATGGAGCAATCTGTATGGTGACTCACATCACAAGATTCCCAGCGCAGTACCAGAAAGACTAAAATGTAAGAGGTCGAAGCAACTTTCAGCTGCAACGTGCAATGAGTCTCCGACGTTTAAGGAGCCTGATTGCAATAGCACGCAGGGGTAGCGTTTTTATCGTCCAGATGGGGCGAACATTGTAGACAAGGTGTCCATCTCAGGCAGTCAGGAGCAAAATTTAGCATGACTAATGGGATATGAAACGGTTGCAAGCTGCAGACTTGCGTTGTAGGCTACAACTTGTAGCACCGTCCATGCACGATACCGCCCTTGAACATCGGCATCACCATATACGGAACAAGAGTTTGTGTTTGGATGTGCCGCATCTTGCCTTGAAGCATCCGCGCAGCGAACTCGTTCAAGCCTGACTGACCTCAGCATATAGCTATGAGTCTCGATGAGGCGCAGCCTGTTCAAGGCAAAACTGAGCCAGCCACTAAAAAGCATACTTTAGAGGATTGTAAAGCGCACAACAAAGAGGAGGATTGCTGGCTAGTCATCAGCAGCAAAGTGTATGACGTCACACAGTTTCTAGACGAGCATCCTGGAGGCTTTGATATCGTCCTTGCTGCCACAGGCAAGGCATGCCGTCTATGGTGTCTGCCGTGCGTGTCCTGTGATTGTCAGCTGCTCTGGAGTACTATTGTGAGGTTGCCAAGCAATATGTGCTGTGCTATTTGTGTGATCAGGCAAGGATGCAACAGAGGATTTTGAGGAAATTGGCCACAGCAATGCGGCCAGAGAAATGCTGGAGAAGTATTACATAGGAGAATTTGAGGTGAGCTCACAACATCCAGCTGGAAGCATCCAGCTGATGGCAGCAGGACAATGAAACAAATCTGTTAATGTGTGTCGGCAGGGAGGGAAAGAAGCTGCCAATCAAGTGAACGCAACAGCCAATGCATCTGCTAAGGAGGCAAAAGCAACAAAGACGAGCAGCAGTTTCCAAGGCATCCTACCTTTCCTTCCTATCATATTTGTGCTTGTGGCCATCCTAGCTGGATACCAGTTTCTTGGCAAGTGAAGACTCTCTGTAGCTAGCTTACTGTCTGACCACTACTTTGTGCCAGTATGCGACGGCACATGGCCAGCACTGATGACAAGTGACACAATACCTTCGTTGCTACAACCTCAGACCTCAGCCCCACACTTGTTGTTTGCCTCATACTTAGTGACATATATGTACTTGTGGTGCTTGGTTTCTTGTACTAGTGTATTCTATACTGGTGGTTGCACTCATTCAACATGTAGCCCTCTAGTTGCAGCTGCTCCTATTGAATTGGTGCTGGACATGGTTGTATGTCTTTGGCTAGACAAACACCAGGACGTGAAACTGATGACTTGTGCAGCTACTGTGCTGGCCAATTTCCAAGCAGGCTTGTGGTCTATCTGACATATCATGCACTGACCTGCTGTGTAAATCCTGGACAAATTCACGCCTCGTTGATGCCTTGATATACATCTTCTCAACGCATTCTTGCATAGTCAAAAATTGTTGTTGAACATGCATAAGATGATAGAACGTGGATCTGAATGCAATCCTGTCGAGGTTTGTGTGAATTCTGCACAAATGCATCCGATCACCCATTGCACCTGGCTACTTTCTCCCTGAGTAACTGACATGCAACACGTTGCTACCTTATATTAGCACAGGAAATCCGGCAACTGTCAAACTAGCTGGGCACCCATTCAGGAGGAAATACCTTATATTAGCACAGGAAATCCGGCAACTGTCAAACTAGCTGGGCACCCATTTAGGAGGAAAAGCGTGCGTGAAGGCCACTCACTGCCAAAACCTATTGCTGAGTCAATACACCCTTAGATGATGCAATTTGCCCAGCCCTGCGTTCATCAATTTCACATGCTTTTCTCAAAGCCCTGGCAAAGGCTTTGAATGTGGCTTCTACAATGTGGTGGGAGTTCTGGCCAGCAAGCTGTCTGATATGCAAAGTCATGCCACTTGTGTTGACCACAGACTGGAAGAAGTGTTCTACTAGCTGGGTGTCATAGCTTCCAATGTGATCAGTTGGAATTTTCAGATCATAACTCAGATGTGGCCGCCCAGACAAATCCTGCAACAGCACCAGATTATTCACACACAATAACATATGTCTACTCTGTTACAGCAAGGCATACTTCAGCTGATGAATGCAGAGAGATATTGTCACAAGCAGACAATGCAGTTTCCACAGCATTTCAAAAAGCAAAGATGGGGCACAGACGACACGCACCAGCACAACATGGACAAGTGCCTCATCCAAGGGTGCAGAGAAGTCCCCAAAGCGATGAATGCCTTTCCGGTCACCCAGAGCTTGTGAAAGAGCACCGCCAAAGGCCAGGGCTATATTCACACAAATGCTTAGTCACTCAGCAGGCCATAATGCTTTTGTTGAGTGTATCATGTCTGCTGAGCATCATACACAATGTCAAGTGATGTACCCGTGTAGCAGCACACAATCAGTGTAGTCAATTCTGTATTTCTGCTCAAGCGTACCTAGATCTTCATTGGTGTGGTGATCATCAATCCAAGTGTCACCTTCTGCTTCAATGTTGAGGTCAAACAGACCATGAGAGGAGATTTGCTGCAGGCACAGTTGTGAAGGTCTAGCATAAGTGAAAAACGTGACAGGTCCCATTTTATCAATATATGCAGAGGCTTCTCTGACAGTACTCACATCTAGCATGTGGTTCAAAAAGTGGATAGGAGTCTTGGCCTTGCACCGTCCTGTTCCATCAATACTTATGGTGACATCCACCTTGGTCTCCTTTGTTTCCCTTTTGACACGCCCACTGCGGAGCACTGGGGCTGCGGCTTCTGTAGTGTGAGCTGCACACCATGAGCAAAGACGTCAGCAAACCTATCCTGGTGGTACTGGCGGACAAGCTCAGCTGTCACAGCTACTCACCTGCTTGTGCTTTGCCGACGCCATTCTCTTGTGCTTTCGCACTATCAAGCTGTGCCGGTGTAGCTGCTGAGCATGCAAGATCTAATCTGACACCTCGTGACACTTGCCGTCCTTGTCGTTGCGTTGGAGATCTTACTTGAACATTAGGGTAGCTACAGCTAGGTCGTGACGAAGAACAGGCCGGACTACTTTCTGCCAGGAATCGGCCAGCGAGGCCCTGTGCAAACACCATTACAGAGAGACAGGCAATGTGAAGATTGAGCACCAGACGGGAAAGGACGCTCTGAGAGCGCTATGAAGCCGCAGGTTCAATGTCATAACATGAGTCAGGAATTATGTGGTCAAGTCCATTCCTCTGCTTCTCCGCCTTGATCATTCCGATACCTGTAGAACAGCCTGCGCGCCTGTAGTTGATGCTGTTTGTCGTGCATGCCAGCTAGTGCCAGCTGGTGCACTGGTCACCTCTGTGAACACTGCGTTGGCACAGGTTCAGTCTGGTTCTCGCGCCCGATCATAGTATCAGATTTCTGTGCAGAAGTGCCCTCCTGCGACATTCCGCTGCTTTCATCTGCATAGCCCGTTCAGGTGTCATCAGCGCCGTATTTTGTCACAGCTGCTGTTGCAATCGCCCCCCGCCCAACGAAGCGCGGGTTGGCTCGTGACAAGCAAACTTAGGTTTCGAGGCACGCCTATTCAAGCAAAATTTGCCGGCAAAGTTTTGAGCTCGTGCCTGCCTGACCTGTGCTTGATGATGCTGAACACCTCGACCCATCTCGAGGCAGTGTGAGCAGGGTGAAGCTTTGAATTTTGGTAAACCTATCTTAACTCCAGGGGGCTGCTGGCTACAAAGTCAGGTAGAATGCTGTTTCTTGCGTGTCGATTGTGCGTGTTCATCATGTATGTGACAGAAATTGCACGCACACAGAGACCCAAAATCCAGCAATTGTGACTATGCAGGCCAGATCTTGCCGCTCAGAGCTGTTGTGGAGGTACCATACACAAAAAATAGACTTGGGCAGTAATGCCAGCAGCAGAGAAGCCAGGTTTTGTCAGCTATTCCATTCAAAGAGTTGACAGACCAGATGCGAACTACATGCTGTTTTGGCTGCAAAATAGCAGTAATGAACACACACTGGGCATTGTGGTAAACATCTTATGCTGCAGCATCCTTTGCAGCTTGCTGTATCTGCAGCACAATCTGTTGATTGCTGTCAGCAAGACATTCTCATTCAGATCTGAGATGCTGTATGAGCAGGGTAGAGATGCAAGACACAACAAGAAGTGGAAGTACAAGACACATCCAGACTTGACTGCATACCCAGCTTACACTTCTGATACAAAGTAAGTCAAATGGGCTTTGCCATCGGGCCTTGCCATTGGCATATCAAGCAGCAATCGTCACCCTGCAGTTGAAGATTGACCTGCATGTGCATGGGCCATTCTTGCAATTCATCATCAAAGCTTGACCTGAATATCTTGTCCATCTGTAGGAATGAAGTGTTGGTCTGGCTAGCCTCCATTGGTGCAGAGCATATGGTTCCTGCCAAGAAGGCTACAAACCTTCCCACTATGACAGAAGATGACTGGCTCAGGCTGCAACCCAAGGCAGCCAAAGCTGCTGTTGCTGCTAAGGAAGCTGCAGAGAAACCCAGTCAGACTGCTGCTAAGTCCAAGGAGACTGCCCCAAAAGCAAAAGAGTTTGCTCCAAAGGCAAAGGAAACAGCTGCATCCAAGCCTAAAGGCAGACCTAGGTATGATCAGATGTCAGCTTTGTATCATGAGCGCTCCTGCTGGCTGTGCACAAATGCAGTACAGATATACTACTTTCATTTTGCCCATAGATTCCTCTGCGTGTTGCAGCCGCTACATTCATGACATTTGCTATATCAGCTCAGCAGCTCTGAATCAACACAAGTTCGAGGTAGTGACTTGCAGAAGCAGATTTACAAGCATATTCACTTGACCACCTGTAGACTCTAACGTCTCAGATTGCAGGCTATGCAAAGCTGCATGCAAAGAGTTCAAGTCATGACACAAGGAGATAGATGACACCGAAGTGACACGTGAATGCAATCCAAAGACAGACAGACCGCGAAGAGCCACCCCAAAAGCAGATATTAGGTGCATCATGATGCAACAAGGAGATCAGCAGAAGTCATTGATCTGTGTGAAAGCCTGCAGGAAGAAGGCAAAGGTTCGGGAGATCTGCATGTACTGCAGCAAGACCAGCCATGCCAGTGAAGACTGCCCAGTCAAGCTGGCAGCAGAGGAGGGGCATGGCACCGAAGACGAAGAGATCAGCAACAGCGAGGGCGAGGATAATGAAGCAGAGGCTGAGCAGAGCTGTGAGCCTGAGACCATCAGGCATCAGCCTGCTGTTGCACCTCACAGGAGCCAATCTGGCCGAGATGCTTCCTACAGCCCTGAAGTGCAGGCAAGCAGGGCAGCTGCTGTATGCACCTGCACTGTGGCATTACTCATCATTGTGGTTGCCTCTGTTGACAGCATCCAGCTTTTTGCCACTGCATGCCAGCCATGCAGTGCAAGAACTACAGCATTGAGAAGGTTGTCTGCCAGCAGAAGTGCATATCAAGGCTGTGTTTGCTGCTTTGTGAAACATTGCTACCAGAGTGCTAAAAAGCTATGGCTGTAGTATGCTTACTGTTGCTTGTGCGTCTATTGGCAGTAAGGATGCTAGGTGTGCTGTACTTAGGAAACCAACCAGCATCACCAGGACCACTGTCAAATTGTTGTGTGTACTTATCAATGTGCTTGGTGACTGCAGGATGCATATGAGCATGATCCAGATCTGCTGGTAAGCTCTTCCCATCACATGCATATGCTTGCCTTTGCCTGTTGGGAACTACATGCCAGTACTCCATGAGTTGATGCTGGGTACTTTGTGCTGGTGGCCCTCACCTATTCTACAATGTATGCTTGGAGGCATGACAGTTGTCTGTCTTGTACCAAGGCTGCAATTTGTGTGCAGTTCTACTTGTTGTCAGTACGTGTGAGTAATTCTCAATCAACTGATGTTGGTCTTGCAGCGGTGGGTATCTGGCTCTTTGGATCAGGAAAAGCTGGAGCTATTCACCAGATGGAGCACACAGCTTACAGGTCCAGTCATGATCAATGCAAAGATACAACCATGCACCCAAGGATGTTGCACCTGCTGAGCACGCTGTGCTATCAAGTCTGACATGTGTCCTACGGCACGATTGTATTAAAACAATCTCATTCTGACTGATGTGTTCCACGTGTCTGTGTTGTTCTTTTGCTTTTGCAACAAGTATATAATGTGCTTTGGTCCAATGTGGCCAAATGCTAAAGCTGCTGCCTGTGTGGTTGCTTGGTCAGTGACACTGGGCTCCAACATTTCATGGCCATGCAGGCATTGTGAGTCCAAAGCCACCCCAAGAAATGCATTTGGACAGTGAGGGGCAGCCCTTGAGGTGGCTGCCCACCAACACAGCCATCAACATCCTACGCAAGCTGGAGTCTGAGCAGGTCTGTCACCCCTCCTGCCCTGCTGGCCTCTTGCCCTGCTGCCCTCCTGCCCTGCTGTCTTCCTGCCCTGCTGCCCTCCTGCCCTGCTACCCTCCTGCCCTCCTGCCCTGCTGTCTTCCTGCCCTGCTGCCCTGCTGCTCTGCTGATCCTGCCAGTTGCACTTGACCTGTAGCACACAGCAACAAGGCTGTGCATGGTAATGTGCAGCTTTGCTATGCATGTATATCTGCTGTTGTAGAGAGAGGTAGACAGCAACGTAGTTACAAGATATTGGTGTGATGCTGTAATGTACCAGCTAGAGCTCAACGATTACCCTCACTTACAGAGCCGAGTTGCTCCAGTGGTGGCACACCACCACTGACAGCAAAAGGCTTTATCTGCCTACTTGCGGTCAGTGGTGATGTGTTACCAATGGAGCAACCTGGCTTTTTGAAGTGAGGGCGATTGTTGCTCTTTGGTTGGTGCCTCACAGCATCAGTTTGATGTCATGTAACTACAACGCAGGCTTTCACCGTACAACATGTGGGCACACCATCACTGACCGCAGAAGGCGTTGTCTGCCCACTTGGCAGCGCATCCAGCATCTGATCAACACTTTTTGCAGATATATTTTGGAAATCTTCTAGACATCTTTAGACGTCGTCTGGAAGATATCCGGAAGCAGTGTTGATCAGATGCTGGATGAGCTGCAAAGTGGGCAGGCAACGCCTTTTGTGGTTGCTGGTGGTGTGCCCACATGTTGTACGGTCAAAGCCTGCGTTGCACATTAGATGGATCTTAGCTCATTGTATCCTGCTACATTTGCATGGTATGGGATGGGTCATAAAGTTTGCCACCAGTTTGGACCTGTGCTAGCATAAGAGCAGTTATTTTTGAACAGGAATGTATCAAAATGTGCACTTTTCATTAACCAAACGCTTCTGCTGCAAGATACTTTGTGCTTGGCCGAACGTCACCTCTTGACTTTTGCTAGATGTGTGTATGCGTGTGTGTCATCAGACTTCATGCCACTATTGAGCCATGTGGGGTGCTCGCTGTTTGGCTTCGCAGCACTTCCTTGTCTGAACTTTGTAAATTTGCATCTACACAGAACTCATTCTCATGACAGAAAAAGGGGTTCGTGCTGTGTGCTTGTTGGCTGACGCTTGACCTGCTGTCCTGCAGGTCACTTTGCGCCTTCTGGAGCTGAGTCAGATCTCAATGCCTGTTGCCATGCTGCGTAACAATGCAAGTGCAGAGGTGGCAACACTGGCAAAGACACTGGCCAAAAGGTGGCGTGAATTGGCAGTAGCAGCATTAGACTGTGCAACTAAGGCACTAGAACGTAGAGCATAAGTGAGCTGATCATGGCCAAAGATGGAACTATGTATTTTAAATGTACATTAGACAATTAATAGAGAGCATTTTTGCTAACAAGACAGGTACCAGGTTCACTGTGCATCTGCAGCCAGGCTTTTGAGCTACTCAATCTGCGTCAAGTGGTCCTGGTGCTCACTGTGGTTGACCGATTACGTTTGCAGGTGCTGTCTTGCGTGTACAAATGGACCCCAAGTATCAGTCATGAACAACCAGTGCTCACATAGTTTTGAAGCTAATGCATGCTTGATGTATGGACTGTATGAACACATGGCATGGGAGACATCGTACAGACTGCAGTCATCGTTACTACAAACGCCTTGCTGTACGCAATTGACAACACGAGGTTGTCATGGTCCCTCTGATACAGAATTGCTGTCAGCGCAGTTTCACAAGGCTGCACTAACGGCAGTTGTTGTCAAGCCAGAAGAAGAAGACGGCACTGAGCTATGCTTCTTCCGTCAATGGTGTGTGACATCTTCATCACCATATGGGCGCCAGTAATGCTTTCCAAGCACTTTGTCTTGTAGCAACACAGGAGTAGGTGCAGCAGATATCGTCACGTGGACTTGGGGATGCTTCACAAAACACAAAACTTTTGTTTGCCATCAACCCACTTTGGAAAGTGCTGTCAGTCACATGTGTACCCCTTAGGAAGGCGTTGATCATTCATAGCAACACTTCTTAATCCAACATTTGTTACACAGACCTGACATCCTTGCTGATATCTGTGTATGCGCAGCGCCCAAAGCAATCTAGACAGGACACTCTACAACATGCATCCAATCTGCCTGGGTCATGAGTCTCATAAGGCTTATAAGGTAACTATGGTAGATAGTGCCATAGGACTTGTACAAAAGCATATCAGTCTCCATGGCAAGGCATGCAGAGGCCCTTGAGCTCAAACTTTACTGCTTGTATGCATAAAGATGTCTCGATAATCAGCAATTTTATAGGGTTGCCAGACCTCCTTCAACAATCCCCAACCCTGCACAAACACCCAGCATGAGTGCTGCTGCCTGCTGCTTGCCTGTATGCCTCACTGCTGCTTCTTGCTGCCCATGTCATCTGTGCAAACTGTAGCAGAGCACTGCATGCTGATTGGTGGCATGACAGTAGCACATGCGTGATGCTGATCTGCAGATGATCTATAGCTTCGCCTTCAGCATCATACAGCGCAAGCATGCGGGGGCATTGTTTCACTGTGTGCATAGCATGATAGCGTGTACCAGCTGAATGTCTTGAAGCAACATGTCAAGCTCCAATGCGGTGCAGATATATGATGTGTCAGCACAAAGCTCACAAAAGCAGCTCATGCACAGCAGACAGCAGCTGCAGTCACCTTTCTGTATTTGGAGTAGCCCATGTCGCACAGAAGTTCATCCCACAGTAGCTGATGGCAGTGTGCCAGTCTCCCAGCTCTGCCATCAACATAGCCACATCAGCAAACAGGTTGCAGAAGACATGCTGGCGACTGTGCCATGGACACGTCTCGAAGCACACAGTTTTGGCAAACAAAAACATATTGGCAGAAACACAGGCAAAAGAGCTATGCACGCACGCCAGGTCAGCTTCAAGGACAGCAGATTGCGCATAATGTGCATCAACTTGAGCTTGTAGGGGCTTGAGAGCAAGATTGTCAGTTGTAATACCTGAAGTTATGAGGAGGAATGAAGCTATATCGCCACGCCTGTTTCCTAGCCACATCTGCTCTTTGCTCATCTTTGGGAGGTAGATCAAATTCACCCTGCATGCATGTCAATGATGCTGGTGTCGTGAAAGAACCCTTTCAGGGCCCAAGCCATGAGGTCAATTACATGAGGCCCTGTACACATAGCTGCAAACGCAAGCTGGTATAGACTGCCCTGCAGCAAAATAGCACAAGTAGAGCAAGCATTGAGACCATGCAACAAATCCACCCATTGCTTGCCACAAATCAGGTTCACCAACACTGCCTAGCTTGCACCTTGAGTGCAGATCTCCACCACAGAAGGATGCTGTGCAGTCTGTTGCTCATGGTTTGTAGCTGGTCAGACATGCCATCATGATAAACAACACGATGGTCTGCAATGCTGTGCATTAGGAAAGCAAGGATGTGGTGAAGTTTGCAGCATGCATATAGTTGCACTCGGCTTGGATATGCAGAGCATGCTATGAAGCTGCAAGAAAGGATGTAATGAAGTTTGCAGCATACACATAGTTGTATCCAGATTGCACTCAGCTTAGATATGCAGAGCATGCTGTGAAACTGCACCTGTAAAAGAGCTGCAAGCCACTCTGCCTGCAAAGCGCTGTTGGTGACGGCGTTGAATGTGATCACCTCACTGCCTACAAATGCTAGGCCCTGTAACCAGAGCAGACATACAGCTCAGCCATCAATCCATGCTCTGCACGACAAGGCATCTGGGGTCAACAGAAAGCACACAAATCCCAGCTGGCCTGAGGGGCGTGATGCTGAATATCCACAAGAAGATGTTCTAACTTTGCATTGGTATTGACAAATGTTATAGCAATTGTCCCATTCTGTTCGTTATTTATAATAGTGAGCAAAGAGAGCGTTTCATTATCAAAGAGGGCATGCGAGGACATACGGCTCCTGAACATTGATCTTTAGTCACGAGCTACTCCTTTGGAATTCGGTCAAGGTGCAGCCACCAAATCCAAAGCAATGCATGCATGGCGTTGAATCAGACAGATAGGGACTGCCCATTTACATGAGGTTGTCAACAGGCAGCGCCACAACCATATCAATGTCTTCTTCTCCAGTGAGAAGCAGTCCAATGTGCTAGATGCATCTTGGGTACAAAAGCACTCACAAAGTACATACCATACATGCACTGTAATACTGCGTCAGGTGTATCAGCATCACCCTTGGTTGAGATGAGTCAGGATTCTGAATCTGGCATTGAGTCATCTGATGCAGCTGAGAGCATCCCTCAGGTGACAGCGTAGCCATTAGGCAGATGAATGCGCGTGCACAATGCTCACCTGAACATCAGTTGGTATTGTGTCTCTGTACCAAGGAATCCCTTCCTCTGTTTGGTGGAGGGCCTTCAATGTTTCCTCGGCTAGGTAGTCATACTTGCGCTCAAAGCCAGTTGCATATATGACCAGGTCTGCCGGTATAGCTTGGCCTGAGAGAGTTTGCAGACCATCTTTGGCAAAAGCTTCAGCCTGACCTGTGGTGGGATTCGGCACACACACAGCCTTGTTGCACGAGTGGTATTGGTATTCAGAAGACTAAGTGGCTAACGTCACAGAGTGCAATGCAGCAGCCAAAATGTGCAGTTGCCTGTTGGGCTGTGCTTGTTAAGTCTGCGTGCTCTATGCCTGCCTGAAGCTCAAGGAGCATTGGCCCATTGGCGAGCTGCATCACAGTCATGTGGACTGAACTGTCAGGGAATCACCTGGAACCACTTTGATCTTGCCAGTGTGCAGATGCTTGAGGAAGATGGATCCTGGGTTGATAGTGCCAAGCTCTGCAAAGGTGTCCTCTTCCGCACCTCTCACAGGAATCATTTCGGGTGGCAGCCTATTGTAACATGTCCACAGGTTAGCTTGATGGACAAAGACAGCGGTGCATGTACTTCAGTAGTGTGGCCACTCTGCCATCATCACCATGCTTGACTGGTGATCATCATATGTACACACTACGCTTGCAACCATGACCCTACATCCCCAACCAAAGCTGCTATAGGCAAATTGTGAGCAGCACAGTTCAGATGGTAAGGTCTTCACCCACTCTCAACTTTGCTGACGTGAGCATGAAGACACTCGGTGACGCATGTATGCTTGGTGCACTCGATTACAGCATTGACCGTCTGTCATAACATTGCAGTGTACATCTGCCATACCTGCTGTCACTCCATCAGGCATGCAAGCACCCCTGGTGTACAACATGCAGCACAGAAGGCCCATGCATCATACAGCATGGGGACCTCACGTGTATCATGGTCCAACAAGTACATGCATGCACGGGGAGTGAGCCATAGACACTCATGCATACCCAGATTGCCATGGCAGAAGCATCCCCATGGATTTCCAGATGGCCTGCTTGACAGGGGTCATAATGCGGTGGACGAACTGCGTGATCCTGGGCAAGCTGGGGTAGCTGCTAGGGTAAGGATGGGTACTGAGCCACACCCCAAAGCAAGAGTACTTGATGTAGTCGCAGGGTATGAAGCCGAGCAGGTTCAAGGGCAGCCAAAAGTGCGCCTGCAGGCTGCACAAGATCTAGCTTTCCTCACAATGCAGAATCACACACATTCTGGGCAGCCCGATATAATACTTGGCTTCCAGGAAAGTCTGTAATCATGCAGAACAGAGATGCTTTTGGGGGCAAGGAGATCATAGCCAAGCAACTGACAACAGCAAACTTGTCTGCTGCAAAGGATAAGCGGGTCATCGTGATTGGGAGTGCCAAATCTGCTCTGGATGTAGCTGGAGCCGCAGGAGAAGTTGCTGAGTCAGTCACAATGGTCTGCCGCCAGGTGGGCAGGATTGACTAATGTGATGTGTCAGCTGAGCCCAGTGCACATCATGATTGATCGGCAACACAGCACTACCAAGTCATGTCAAAAGGCAACCAAAATGTGCCGTCAATAACATCTAGTGGCCATCTGTGCACACCATTCTGGCAGAACTGCAGCCAGGCATGACTTGCCACAACATACACTAGCCATTCTTGTAGAAGTTGCAGCAAGGCCAGAAAATCGCATACTGATGTGTTGGGGATGTTACTGTTGAAAAACAGGCAGCACAACACCATGAGGCCAAGAATGAGCCTACGCTAATGTGTGGGATTCTGGGGATTAAGAAGCTGCCGGTTGCCAGAACCACAAAGTCATACACTTCCTCGCGGCATGTTGCTGCCTGTGCAGATTTGGTTACTAAGTCCACTGACCACCTGCACAGAAAGACGTCTTGCTGTCTTGTTGCAGCGGAAGTAGCCCTACGCAAGCTTGCTTGGATAGCATCAAGCCTTGTAAGTAGGGATGCTTGGCAACCGGTACACCTGCCACAATGCAGTGCTGCACACACGCCAAAGCACCACATAAGCTGGCAATTTACAGGTCCAACAAGTACAGCAATCCTTGCTTGCCATCAGTTCACACAGAAAACCTTTCTGGCATCGCTGGCTGCCTGGCTTGATGTCATCAGTGTAAAAGCAGCCCTGAAGAGCGTGAAATATATGCTAGCCGCTTTGGGCGCAGCATGCATGTATGCACCATGCTGTGGCGTGATGATTTGCACTGAGTACCTGCTGTCTGCCACAGCTTTGTGACAGAAGTTGAGAAACTGATGCTGGACTCCAGTTGAAACTGCTTGGTGTACATCTGCAGTGCCAAACAAGCTGAAGCTTTGACGACATCGGCACAGTTTCAGCAGTTGCGACATCAGCAAGAAGCACCTCAATATACTGCTGTACAGCTGGAGCAGGTGGAGTAACGGCGCCACGGTGCTTCTGTATCAGTGCGTCCGGCCAGGGAAACTCCGGGAACTCGTAGTATGGGTATGTCACTGCGAGCAGCGCATGAGAAAGCGTGCGACACTCAAGTATGCATTGCATTGACGACACAACGTACGAAGGGAGCAGAAAACTTGTCGTGTTGGCAGAGTGTCTATATTGTCGAATGCAGCGCTGGCTGATGGGTTGGGCATGCGTATATACTTACCCTGAGCGCCCTGCAGGTGAGCAGTAGTTCTCCAGACCCCTCCGACCCCAATCTCGGTTTCGTAAATATGAAAGTCAACGCCACGTTTCTGAAAAGCTCGTCCCTGCTGCAAGCCGGCAACCCCGGCCCCTATCACTGCGACCTTCATGCTGATCAGCACCCCTCGTGGGCAGAGCTCTGACTTGCCGTTCGTCAACGATGCACGTCGACCGCAAAATACGGCTGCTGCCTCAGTCCGCGAGAACTCGGACTTCAAGTGCTCTGTGTCGTCGTTGTCGTCGTCGTGAAGTTGCCGGAACCTTGACTTGCCTGCTCCCCCTCCCCCGGGGGAGGGCCCCCCCTTCACCCTCTATGCGTTTCCGAGCGCTTCTTGCCTGCAGAACGGGAAAATCGACGCCGCGGAGGGCGGCCATCGTCTCGACTGTATTTCATCTATGCCAATGTTGCAATACGGCTTCGCACGTCGCAAATTTGGGTGTCATAGAGCTTGATCATGATGATCAGCTGACCTAAGAGTTTTTTGAAAGTGCAACTGCACAGCCACAGGTGGTTCATGTGTGTGCCAACTACTGCTATCAGCCACAATTGTATGGTCAAGTCCTGTCCCACAAGTACGCACCATATACGCACTATACAGCTCTCGTCAAAAGTGGTGTCCAGACTCTGAAGCAGGTCTGTTTAAGACTATCGTAGAGCACACAGCTGCCGAGCTTTTCGATGCTGCGACTCAGGACAGGTCAACGATCGATACAACAATG
>JAABUK010006263.1_pt1 | contig 17876 bp, 24 predicted proteins | sample 5559141 | NCBI WGS metagenome assembly JAABUK01 (sample SAMN10711869, study PRJNA513367) | rock metagenome | isolation source: Antarctica rocks | place: Antarctica: Victoria Land, Pudding Butte nord | collected 2016-01-03 | reverse complement strand
AGAGCCCTGGGCTTGCGGTAGCCTAACAGCCTCACCCTGTTTGCACTCCCTAGGCACACCCTGATCCAGGTACCACAAAGTCCCATGCCTGAACCATGTGCGAAAGCCCTTGGACCGCAGGGCAATGGCACGTCTGGACTACTTGTTCCGCGTTATCGCGGTTCGTTCCGGACATCAATTGGCATTGATCAAAGCCTGTAATCTTCTTCTTCTTCTATCAAGCGGCTATAAGCCCAGGGGGAAGCCGCAATAAGCCCGGGGGGGGCAAGCAAACGGTTTTTGGGGATCGCGATCGATTTTGCTGATTTTGACTGCTCGCCATCTCGCATTGGACACAGCGCACGTCTGAATATGCACAAAAGCTCCCTCGGCCTTGAGTAGATAGTTGAGAAGCTGTTTTATACCGCGCTGCTTGCAGACGGCCCTGCACTATAATGGTGTGTAAACAAGCACTGATCAGTGACTTTCACCCTAGTTGATGAGCTATTGCGTGTGCAGCACACGTATGTAAGACCAACTTGATGTAGTGGCACAGAGGAGCTCGCCTGCAAGTTGGTAAAGGGCAGAGGTGAACAGTTCCCGCATGATTCTACCCCAGCTCTGTGCCACACGGTGCACCCTGCAGAGTTCAGCTTGACCTCAGTGTACTTTGCAGGAGCCAATTCTGTCTGGCGCACAGATTGCCACCCTGCCTAAACCAATCACCAGATACTGCAGAATACTTGCAGCTTTCCTCAAGTATCAAAGCTGAGCAGTATGGAACCTACTCTGCTTCTGTACTGTAGATGACCCTGACATTGCCACCACGCGTGGTCACAAGATGCCGCAGTGTAGCATCTGATCAAAAGTTGGTTAATCCTGAGTGGTAAAACAGTGGGTTGCTGCAGCTTGCTTTGAACAAATGAACCACGACACCAACTTGGCTGTTGAGAAAGTCTGCGAGGCTTGGCTAGGCTTCACGGTGAGCCAACTTCCAGTTGAGCTGACTGTCAGCATGGTCCAGTCAGTACAGCCACGCTGGTGTTGGAGTGCGTGATCAAACAAAGACAAGGTGTCATGTTGCACTCTTTAGTCAGCCTTTCAGGACCAGTATGTGTGCATGCAACTGAAGGGTGCAGTATGAATTGGTATAGGAACAAATAGCTGAGGTATGTGCATGCAGCTTCGGCGTGCTGTGCAAACAATTTGTCGGCTGGACTGCCGTGAATCTTACAGTTGACTTTGCCAATGCAGGCTGACCACAACCAGTTTTCCTTGATTGAGTTCTTGGAACAAATCAATTCAGCTGTATATGCTCATTTGAATGATGAGTGGATTAAGATCCAAGCAATATGGCTAGATGCACAAATGCAAAGCACAAATTTTGGGATGTAATGATCTCAACGTGGTATGTGTGCATCTTGCGACAAATTGCTGTTGTTGTGACAATGGCAAGCAAGTCTATCAACACACACAGCTTACTTGGCACATTGCAGCATGCGGCAAACTGCCTCTGGTGGTGTTTGACCCAAGTACTGCTGCTGTATGTCACAGGGTAGAAGGCCGCTCATGTCCTTGCTTTCTTCAGGTATAAACAACTGTTACACCGGGGATGTTTGCTTGTGTCTAATGACTCAGCAACGTTTCACTCAGATCCAGCATCTGAACTCAGCTAATTGTTCATACAAACTCAACCTGGAACAGACAAGCTTCAACAGCTCAGCCGAGGGTCCTTGTTTGGCGCATGAAGACTCACGTCTGCAGCCAACAGCAGAATAGAGATGCACATATTGCCTCATTCATACCTATGCAATGCCAGTCTTCATACAAGTCAGCAGATTCTCACCAGTGGTGTACAGCACTCATTTGCTCAGTGCAGAAAGCATGTTTCAGGTTTCAGCGCTACTCTGCAGGCATTCAGCACCCTTGTTTAGCACAAGTGCCCTCATGCAGACATGCTTTTCACACAAATTAGCAAGCTCTTGCTAGTGCTGCACAACAGGCAATTGCTCAGAGGACAAAGCATACTTTGTGATTCAGCACTCTTGTGGAGACGAGACATTCACACATGCCTGTTTGAGAGCCTGGACATGTAGCAAGAAACAACAATAATTAACACGCTTTCCTGTACATGTACCAGGCAGCATAGGTGCTTGCTCATGCTGCAGGAGAACAGGCGTCAGACAGGAATGTCTGCTATAGGCTCATGTAGCATGCAGCACTTCCATCAATGGTATACCATGGCAGTCAAATTCAGATGTAGTTGCCCAACAACGTCAGGCAGAAGAAGTGAAAGCAGCACCAAGCAATGATGTGTGTCTCTCAGGCCACGGCCGCCAGTCTTCATACTTCTGCTGACTCCTCAGCGGAGTGATCTTCACCATCACTGCATCGTGTATATCAACACCTGCTGTAAACGCCTCAGCAAACACTCCGACATCTTTCTCAGCATGCAAGTCTCTCACAGTAGCCTGAGCATCTGAAGGGTAGCCTAGCTGCTCCCAAGTGACTGTGACATTGCTGATGGGGTATTGGGTGGTGATGCTGTGCCTGTTGAACAAGACAACTGCCCTTGAGCCGCCTTTCAATGGACCAGCATACACCTGCACACAGGTGCAGATCAAGCTCTGCAAATCAGTGTATCCCAGGGACAGTGTATCTGAGAATGAATCTATCAAGGACAGGTGCAGATCTTTTTCTGAGGTAGGCTCTGAGCATGACGTCAATGGGATAACAAAGCTTTGGACAGCTTATGTTGAGGTAGGCTGAGCATTGTGTTGAGAGAGGCTCGACAGAAACTCTACATATTGGACATGGGAGTAGCTCCATGTCTGTTGTGTATCAAGACACATGCACTCCATTGTATCACTGTGAACCCCGTCAGTCCTGCTGTCTTTTGCACAACTATGGGGCTGCAAGGAGGGCAAAGTAATGCTCTGCCAGCAAAGCATCGCGCCGGTTTTAGAGTTCGCATTGCTACTCCTGCTGTTGCTGCTGTGACTGTAGCTGCAGCTGCAGCTGCAGCTTCACGCTCAATGTGCTAGCTGAAAGTTCAGTGCAACAACCGCACGCAAGGAATCATGCTTTGCTGCTGTGGGACGCAAAAATCACATGCACATGCCCAAAACATTTCACACATACAGCAAGCAAGGCTAAAATCAACGGTACCTAGGACCAGCAGCCCTCCTTAGAAGGATGGTTGCTGCAAAGAACCAACATAGAGGCAGGTGCAGATTACCTCTATAGGCCCTTCCTTCCATATTAGATCTCCCGCTGCACCCAAAGGATCTTGGTTCACAGCTATGACCTCACTGGCAGTCAGGATCTTAAATGCGCTCTTGCTAAGCTTGCGCAGGTCTGCCCCAATGAACAGGGGGGACTTGAGCAGGCACCAGAGGGCAAAGTGGCTCCGCTGCTCATTTTCCAACAAGCCGGAGTTGCCCACCTGCACATGTGTTGTCCAATCAAGGGTAAGTATATGTTTGCAGCGTGATACAGCTTGCTTTGAGGCATGTACAACACAACGGGCACTGTCTGGCTGCACACCATGCGTAAAACTTGTAGTGTATGTCTACACAATGTATGTTGCGTGTGTTGTGAAGACATGTCTATATCTACCATGTATGCACACAGACCAGAGCTGATTGATGACTGCTGATAAGGGCGGTCAGCACAGATATTCATCCCCCTTATCCCAAAACAATCAACATTTTACACACCTTGCTGTCAGCTGCCAGCCAATGTCTTGCGCACCTTGAAGCTGTCTGGACTGAGCATAGGTGCATGATGTAGCATTGCAGAGCAAGACACATGGCTCACCTCCAGCATGTCTGGGTCATTCCAAGCCCCAGGCTCAGCATATCTTGACAGACCAATGGTGTTGTCCAGACACCTCAACATGCCATCCCAGGAGTTCTCTATATCCTGTGTTGTCCTCCATGAATTGCCAACCTACACACAGCATGGATACTTTTGTCAAAGCAGGGTGAAAAGCAGATGCTCTTACAGCATTGTATTGGTGCTTGCAGGCTACTGTGCTCTAAAGCAGGCAGATCAGATCGTTTTGGCCTTGTGACATGCTTTGCTATGCTGAAAGTGCAAGTCTGCTGGGAGCAAGCACAGCCTGTCTAACACAAAGCAACTACTGAAGGTGCACACAGACATGAACGTTTGAGGTATCAGTGCGCCATGCACACAGCTTTTGCTGACCGCAGCAAGTTCATGAGGCAATCAGTGATCACCTTCTGTGCCCATTTCCAGGGATCACCTGCTCCCCAATTGCACATGCTGAACAAAATTGGCCGCCCTGTCCTGTTCAGGGCATCTCTCATGGCAGAGTACCTGTCTACTATCCAGTCACTAGCTGGTGCATAACAGTTGTCGTACTTGAGGAAGTCAACCCCTAGGTCTGCAAAGTATTGTGCATCTAGCTCTTCATTGCCCCTGCTGCCTGGAAGGCCTAGGCAGGTCTTGCTGCCAGCATCGCTGTACATGCCATACTTGAGGCCTGAAGCAGCCACAGTTCATGTACATGGGATGCACACATGGCGCCTGATGCTGCATGATGTGATATGCATGATACGCAAGGTTTACTTACCTTTGGCGTGAACATAGTCTGCTACATGCTGTATGCCTGATGGAAACCTTGTTTCGCTAGCAATGATCCTGCCATCCTTGCCTCTGTCCAGCTCTGACCATCCATCTGCACAGGTCCAGACATCGTTGCTCGGCCACAGATAGGGCAACAGCAAGACAAGGAGCCGAGAGAATTATTCACCTACCATCAATAACCAGGTAGTTATAACCTGCTTTGATCAAGCCTGACTTGACCATGATATCGGCGGTCGACTTGATGATGTTCTCGTTGACTGCAGCAATACTTCCAGTCGAAATTGTATCTGATCAGCAGTGCTAAGATCAGCTGTGCGCTGCATACGACACCTACTGTCTCCAGCAAAACAATTCCACGTGTTGTATCCCATGTGGGGTGTTCTTGCCAGGCCGTTGTTGAGAGCGTCAACACAAGCTATGTAAGCGGTCAACAGCGCTGCTGCCAGCGGCCGATGATGCGACCTCATACGTCCTGACGATGTCACAGCAATTGAATAGACAGCGTCGGAGAGGGTGGTCAACCAGTGCACATATAACCACTTGGGCACTGCCGTTCAGTTGCGCTATGCGCTTCTCGCCAGGACAAGATAGGTCAACTGAGCGTTACAGATGCATGCTGAAGATGATACTCTATTTGTGCGTGCTGCTTGCTAGACTCTACTGTACCAGTAGCAACAGCCATTGGATGCTGACTTGGTAACAGAGGTTGCAACAACAATCAGTCGCCAATAGGGAACAAAGCTGACTTGTGTATGTTACAATGCTTTACAGTTGCTTCCTTGATAGATTGGATCTCAGATACACGTTCCCAAGGATGCACTGATTTGCAGAGCTTGGTAAAGTGTCTGGATCATAAGGGTATTGTGTTAGTGTTAGATACAGTATACGCATGCAGTCAAGCAAGGGTTGTGTTAGGCTGCGTGATGCACTGAAATGCATTGGAATGCATCTCGGAGGTCATTGTTACAGTATAGTAGAGCTGCTGACGTCGAAGTGTGCTGAGAAATCAACTGTAGCGTCTGCTGCTGACTGTGAGGTCGAGGCTGACAGTCTGACGGCCGGCCACGAGCGCAAGCACAACTGGTTGTATTAGTGGTTATACCTATATCAGAAGAATACTATGATTTATGATTTACAGTTGCTTTTCAAGTTGTCAGATTGTCTGTAGCAGCCAACGTCTACACATGTACATATACAGCATATACAAGAAAAAGGAACACATGTTCACAGGTGCTTCACGGCAAATTTGGCGTCTGCTCACCTTTTTTTGGTTATTCAAGTTGAAAGATCAAGAAAATACAGCATGTCACCGCAAAAGCAGGACAGAAAGAAAACCAAAGAAAATCCATCGCCTTTCAGCGACCAAAATGCATAAATCCACATAAAAGCCACTTCAAGCAGCCCCAAAAAAAGCACAGAATGTCCAAATTCAACTACCCCAACATCACACATGCTGGCAGTCCCAGCTATCTCATCAACAACACAAACATCATAACACGTGCCAGCAGGCCTGGTCTATCTCATCAACACAACAAACAACACAAAAACTGGCACACCCCGCCAGCAGATCATCAAAAGAACAGCTAATCCAAAATAAGCCACCTAATTCCTCCTCAGATATGATCAAGCCGCCGAGTATCACTTAGGGTGGCCTCTACACCCTGACCCTGGGAGAGCCACCTGCACACCACAACATAATCAAATAGGATATTTGTAAGATACAAAACAGATGCACATGATTCCACACAAGTACAGCAAAAGAGCAACCTGAAGTTATGTGTAATGCTTGCTAACCAGTGTACATGCACAGCTGCTGCCTTCCTGTTGGCCTGTATCAGATCACAGCAAGCAAGCATGCATTGAAATGCACTTTGTAATGCACCACAATCCAACTCTGTAATGTAGCAGCGGCATACTTATGCAGCACCCTAAACACCCCAACCACAGCCCTCAGCACAGCTCATAACTTTGTGCACACAACAGTCACAGGTCAGGGTGGCTCAACTTACCAAGAGCAGCAGGCACCAAGCGGCCAGCCATCTTCTTGGCCTTGGCGCCGATCTTCTTCTTCTCAGAAGGAGTTGGGGTCTCCTGCTCCTGAACGGTGTTGACCACTTCCACGTCCTTGCTCCTTCGGAAGGCCTTGATCCTGAAGTCCTTGAAGGAAGAGGACATGCGCTGCAGCCCCTGCACAGCATCACAGATACAGTCAGCATCTGCAACATGCAGTGTACTGTTGTATTACACCGTATTACTACATTACATTGTAATGCGACTTGGCAGGCAGCATTTCAGCAGTGTACAAAGCTTGAGGTAACACACAAGTGATACTGTGCTGCACGCAAGAGTCTTGTACCATGTCTAGAACGCAAACAGCAGCTTTCAAAGAAGCTTGAACACAAACACTAAGCGGAAGGGTCCAGAATGACACACACAGCATGGTTTCACTGAAGCAAATCACATACATGCATGAATAGGGTCATACCTTGGGCTTGTTGCTCTGCTCCAGGAAGACCTTGTCAGCCTCCTCCTTAGCAGCCTTGTCAGGTGCAGGTTCCTCCTCAGTGGCCTCCGCCAAAGAAGAGGTGTTCTTCTCAAAGGCTCCCCTCACCCCTGAAGAAGAAGTTGGGAAGGCATCCCCAGCACCAGTCTCCATGGAAGAAGAGTGGGTGCAGTCCTCTTCAGCAAGCTCCTCCTGGCCAATGATGGGGTTGGTTAGGGGAGAATTGGGGTCTGACATGGGCTGCTGCACAGGCTGCACAGCTGTCAGGATCGGCCTGGAGGATGACCGAAGAAATGGGATGAAGGTGCCCAGCCCAGACATAGCGCGTTTCAGGCTGGACTGGGAGCGTAAGGGGGTAGGCTGGTGGCTTGTGGGGGGTGACATGTCAGCTGCAGGGGATGTTCCCAGGTCTCTGACCCTGCACAGCAAATCAAATTTGAAGCAGCTTGTTCAACACACAGCTGGTGCATGTTTCAACAAGATTGCACGCGAGCAAGCATAGTGCAAAGCAGACACGCATACATGCTTGAATTGACCATGCGAGCATTGAGTCTGCACTCATGATGTGCAACATGACAACTGCAATCAGGGGATCAAGGTGTGGAGATGGCCTGACAAGAAACAGCACTCACCTGAAGGACACGGGGCAGACTTGACACTCGCTCCTCTTCCATACACCGCTGCAGCACACTTCCCTCGAAGAGATCTAGGGGTGCAGTGGTCATGGTACTATGGTGACTGCCAATGCTTCTCCAACACTGCTGCAATGCTGATGAAGCAAAGATGCTCAGGGCAGACTCCGGGAGGCTGTAGGCCGAGTCTCTGCCTTGATGGTGCAGTGCATCCTGGATGCAGCTGTATGTGAAGTAGTCAAGTGCTTCAGCTGGCAGTCCGGCCAAGCACATATGGCCGCCGTGCCGGAGCAAACCTCTTAACGCGCTTGTGCTGAAGATGCACAGCGCTGGAAACTCAAGGCTTCCGTGGATGGTACTTTCGGAAGCTGGGCGGGGTCCTGCAAGGACAGTGCAGCAGTCAGCGTCGTTGTCGTCTAAGCCTCAAGGGCGGTATCGAAAGCCTTTACAAGATGCGACGGATTGACATCCTCAAGGCAGCTTGAGCCTGTACCTGAGGTCTCGTAGACCCCCAGCCAGGTCAGCAGCTTCAGTAGGTGCTGCGTAAGCATCCAGGTGCCCCCTGTATGGCCACCAAATGGTGAGCCAAGGTTCACGTTCATGTACTCTGTAGTATGTGAACAAAATCGACTCAAAATGACCCAGATGTGGGTTGCGGTTGCAATTCAGTCAAAATTGCAATGACAGGACCTTGCAAGATGAACAGGCCCTGGGGACACCAGCTTGGCAGGCAGGCGCTTGTTAAAGGCGATGAATGCGGTTCGCAAACTGGATAACGTTGGTAACTACTTACACACAAATGCTGCAGGTTCCATCAACTCCCACCAGTCCAATATCGGAGGCTCCACCTCCCCAACGAAATCTTCTGGCCACCCCGAGAAGATGGGCGTAGCCAAACAAGCAAGCGCCAAGAAAAGGACTGCGAACGGCAAGCGCCATATCATTGCTTTGAGCCACATGGTGCTCAATTGACAACGGCACAAACCGGTGCTTGCCTGTTTGTTTTGCTGCTTTCTTTGCAGCACGCCATAGCAAGCAGCGCTGCAAATAAATCCCGGGGCTGGGATCGTCCCCGCAGGGCAGCATTGAGATTCCTGAACTGTGCATACCTGCTGCTGACAACAGGACAGCTAGACAGTCCACCTCATGTCAGGCACATTGTAAACGCCCGCTGACAAAGGCACAGCTATTTTTCTTTGCCACGCTGGGTGGCAAGGAGTCTGGTGAGATATGGTCATGACACCCTTGACTGTGCATTGTTACGGCTTATGACCGCTCTCTAGCCATGTGCATCAGCTTGCTGCTTACTGAGCGAAATGCGCCTGCATGCAAGCAGCCACATTTGCGACACCCTAGCAGTCTTTATATGCTGCAGCTACATGATCCATATATGTATCTATATGCCATTCAAATGCCAATGATCCGCACCCTTAATTATGCACCACCTTCGAATTACACGAAGTATCTGCAGCTGGTTTACCTCGCGTATCTGGGTGTCATGCACGGTCGCTGGCTACTGGTCACCTGAAGACACAATTAGCATACGTATACTCCGTGTTTGTGAACACAAACGCTAGAGCCTCATTGCATTCACCCTTGCATGAGATAGGCCTAGTCTTTTAGAACTTGACACTGTTGCAGATAAAGTAGCAGCGCAGCAGAAGGTCCACCTCGTCTTGAGAGTGGACTTCTCTAAAAATCTGTGCGGAACCATTGTCTTTGCTGTGCCCTGCAGATGCGCATCTGCTTTGCTCTTAAGAGACAAGCTTCCTTCCATCTGCTTCTTCTCCTCTCTCTCCTTTGCATCCCTCCTACGCACAGCAGAGGCCGCTGTGCTTTCAGTATGTTGCAACCTGCATGCGACACAGACCAGATTTTGCTCTGCCCGGCCTAGTGCTAGCCTTCAACCACAGAGTGCTGCAGCATCTTGCTGCTGCAAAGCAAAGGTTGCCTGCTGACCTACAGCGCTGCAAAGTGCTGCACCTCATTAGGCAGGCATGTGCACAACTATCATGTCTCCAGCGCCGCGCTCATGCATTTGAGCAGACAATGCTATTGATGCTCTGGGTCTGGCTGCTGCTCGGCGTCTAGTATCAACGCGCAATCATGCAGACTGTAACAGCATATGGGAAGCATGTGTTGGTGATGGCAAAGAGCGCCATCAGACATGATTTGCACAGAAACATTTGTTGTGCAATAGCAAGCAGTGCTGCTTTAAAGACAGGTGAAGACCTGGATGTGCAATGTGTGAGCATCCCATGTCGATACTGTGACTTGGAAATCACTGATACATTGGCAACATAATATGTATGCACTCCCTTCAGCTTGATGTCAGCTTGCTGGCAGACACCACTTCAAAGCTTCCTGAGTAGTTATGCTTGGTAGCCAGCTTGTCTTTAGCAGCTGGAGGAGCCTTGCCCTGCCCTGTCAAGCCTGCCTTCTGCCCACCAGGCATTGCCTTCTGCCTACTAGGCACTGCCTACTGCCCACTAGGCACTGCCTTCTGCCCTTTGCACAGTCAAGCGTTAACAGCAGGTGCAGACAAGTCACCTGCCACATTGCACTCCACAGGCTGATGACACAAAGAATACAATGGCATGTTACAGACGGCTTGATCTGCTGCTCAGCATCATCATCAGAGTCACTGCTGCTCACTCACATGGCTCAAGACTCTGCTATGCAAAAGCTGTGGGCTGGTGGAAGGCTATTCATCATCATGACCTGTGGATGATTGGGATGACATTGGGGTTAGCTTCATCTGCACAAGCACAGTCACAATAATTGGCCATGTACGTGTGTTGTAGGGATCAAACATTCCTGAGCAGCAGCCCTCTCATAAGAATTGAAAACTGATGTAACGACGTCTGGCTGTGATTGCGCCGGCAACGTCAGTCTACATGTCTCAATGCCCTGACGTCAAGTAGGAAGGCAAGGCACCAAGCTGGGCAGTCAACAGCAGCAATTGCTAAGCCGTGTGACAAAAAACACATGGTGGTATGGTCAGTATATGACTGATGCTATGGCACTGCAAGTCCCATTACAACAAACAGTACACAATCAGTTAAGCCATGTCATCATGTACCACACTCCCCTCGCTGCGGTCAACGCTGGACATAACAATTTATCTTGACTCAGTCAGTCAAGCCACCCAATGTTGCAACACAAAGGAGGTGGCAGCCAAGATTGTGTTGCAAGAAATTTGTTCAAACCTAGCAGAATTCAGGAGCCCTTAAGTTGTTACTGCCACACGCCGCTTGTTGCCTGTCGGCATCTTACTCAGTGAACTGCGCACAGACGCATGCAGAGCTTTGTTCTCCTTACTCCACGGCCGCCAACTTTCATAATCCACCGTTGATTTGTGAGGTGTGATCCTGAGCATCCTTGCATCATGTATATCCACAGCACCAGTGAAAGATTCTGTAAAGGTTCCCAAATCCTTCTCAGCGTGCAGGTCTCTGACTGTGGCTTCTACATCTGAGTCAAAGCCTACATCCTTCCAGGCAACAGTGATGTTGCTAATGGGATACTGTGTCCCTATTGCATGTCTGTTGAAGAGGGCAACAGCCCTACCACCACCTTGCAAAGGCCCTGCATACACCTGCAAGGTACACACACAACTTGCTTGTACGAGAAACCAAACCCAGTCTTAAGAACATGACACAAATTGACAGAGGCCCCACAAGTTGTACTGCATACTTCAACTGCATTGCTAAGAAAAGCACTGGACACTTTGAGGAGCTCGTCCACTTGTTCCTGTAAGCCTACAGGCAGACCTACACTGGAGCCACAACTGGCACACTGCAAGGTGATGAGCCTGGTGTAGGATTATTTGCTTTGCAATGCAAACTCAAATGTAGCTTTAAAAGCTTGTTCTGACGCTTTAGACGAAAGACAACATGATCCTTACCAATGACTATCATCCAGCATAACTTGATAGCTGTTTGCACCAACAAGACATGGCAACACATGGCAACAAACGACCCCCAGCATATCTGATAGCATACTGCGTCAACCAAGAAGCACCAACCAAGAAGCACAAGAAGCATCAACCAAGAAGCACAAGTGACCCACCTCAAGGGGCCCTTGCTTCCAGATCAGGTCCCCAGCCACCCCCAAGGGGTCTTGGTTCACAGCAATGACTTCAGGAGCAGTCAGGATCTCCTTGGCTTCTCTGCTCAAGGTGCGCAAGTCTGCCCCAATGAACAGAGGGGACTTGAGCAGAGCCCAAAGGGCAAAGTGTGCCCTTTGTTCGTTCACAGTCAGTCCAGGGTTTCCTACCTGCAGATTGCAGCAGTCAAACATGTATACCTCATCCCATACTCCATGTTCTGGGCCTGCATATGTACATAACTAAAAGTCGGCACATATACAAAACCAAAAGCCTGCATATGTACATAAATAAAGCCTCTAGCTGCAGCTTGTGAAGGTGATTGCATTGCTAGGAGTCATGATGGCTCATCATGGTGAAGCAGTGTGGCCAGCTAGGAGCCAGTGACTGGGCTCAACACCCCAGCTGGGGATCCCTAGCTGGACTCTTGAGACGAATTGCTGAAGTGCAGGATCATGATCTTACAAGTCATGATTTGGTAAGAGGGCTGTAACATTGACCGTAAGCACAGTAAGCAAAGGTGTATTCAATGCTGCAAGCTGCTGTCTGACAGTCTGTAGATCACAGCCTCATGCACATTGTGAATGTCACCTGACTGCAGCCCATATGACCTTACAGACTGCATTGCGTGCAACGACCTAACACCTCCCAAAGGCTTGCTTCTATCAAAGTGCACTTGGGCGACTTGTCTGTATTGTCGCAAAAGCTTGAGAGGTATGGGTTACCTCCAGCATATCAGGGTCATTCCATGCACCGGGCCCAGCAAACTCTGAAAGGCCCACAGTGTTGTCCAGACACCTCAGCATACTGTCCCAGGAGGCTGCAATGTCACCTGTCGTCCTCCATGAGTTTGCAACCTGGACAGCAGCATGCACCAAATCACTGAGCATGTCAGCAGCAGAAGCTCAGCAAGGCTGCTCTCTGGACATCAAGAAAAAGAAAAGACAAGTTTACGCTTTTCAGCAATCATAACGAGAGCCTCCTAAGGCAGCAGCCCAGAATTCTGGACATCAAGGTCATACTGGTGCTCTGCCTGGTGCTTGCCATGCAACTTGGCTGGCCAAAGCCTGCGTGGCAGTCTGCCTGTGTGTAGGTCGACATGGCGCCCAAACAGTGTGTAGCATCAATGTGAAGGTGCTAATCTGCAAGTCTTATGCAGGGGCACATGCTAAGCACAATGTCTCATCTGTAACAGGACACTCATGGGATTGAACAGGAGCAAACCAGAAAGTCATTTGTATACACAGCTGTCGAATCTTTATATTCATGGACAAGATGACCAATGTGAGCATGTTGCTGCTGGAAAGTGGAAGTCACCTTGGGACCCCAAAGCCATGAGTCCCCAACCCCCCAGTTGCACATGCTGTACAGAATGGGCCGCCCTGTATCGTTGAGCGCATCTCTCATGGCAACATATCTGTCCACTATCCAATCCTCAGGGCCGGCTGCACAGTTGTCGTACTTGAGGAAATCAACCCCCAGGTCTGCAAAGTATTGTGCATCTAGCTCCTCATTGCCCCTGCTGCCTGGAAGTCCTAGGCAGGTCTTGGGACCAGCATCGCTGTACATGCCATACATGAGTCCTGCAGGCAACCTCAAATTGCCTCTGAGCCACGAGGAAGTGCTGGTTATGCAAGCAGAAAGGCATTGCTGTTTGTTCACTTAGGTACCGTGGCTTGAAATGAGAGATGGCACACGCACTGTTTGTACCTGTTCTGTAGGCTGCACATGCCAGCGCTTGTCAGGTACAATTCAAAGCAAAGACACACATGTCACCATGCAGTACGTTGCACATCTTCAGTCTATCTGCTCTACACCTGGCAGCAGGAAGCAATGCTTGCCTTTAGAGTGAATGTAATCTGACACATGCTTGATGCCTGAGGGAAACTTGGTTGGGTCTGCCACAATCTTTCCGTCATTACCTCTATTCAGTTCTGACCACCCATCTGAAGCACACAGCAGAATGCAAATTGGCATACTTGCCGCTTATGTATTGCAGTTGAGAAGTGAGTATTGCTCACACAAATACTTCATCCTAGCTAAAGTTGGTGTGCTTACCATCAATCACTAGATACTCATAGCCTGCTTTCTTCAATCCAGAGTCCACCATGATATCAGCGGTTGACTTGATAATGTCTTCGCTTACTGCACAAGAGATTGTGGAGTCAGCAACCATATGCTGATCAAGGCATTCTCCTGTTGCGTGTCTTTGTACGTACTGGAGCCGTAGAAGCAATTCCACGTATTGTACCCCATGTGCGGCTGGATGGACAAACCGTTATTGAGCCCATGCAAGGGCTGCGCCCAACACAATATCGCAATGAATGCAAGCGTTGATCGCCATCCTGATGCTGACGGCATGGCTTCAGAGGACTGTTCACGCAGTGCTCAATCTGTGGATGCAGCCGTTCACAGTTGCTAGCGTATTGGGTCAGAGCACTTTGGTCAGCTGACTATCAGCGTTGCAGTGGCACGCTCCAGGTCTGTCAGGTAGACAAAACGTCGACAGGTTTACAATTTGTCGTTGGGCACAGCATGAGCAAAGCATGCAAGTCACCGCGAGCGCCATGCTGCGGTGACCTTCTGATGCACAAGATGACAACAGCCCAGCTGTGCCGTGTAGCAGAACATCCGGCGCTGCCATCGCCCGCTGCTGCTTTTGACGCTCTAAGCTGTTGATCAGCCCAGACTTGCAGGGTGGTAGCATGGCAACGGCGTATGACTTCGAGGATGACGAGCAAAGCAACGATTTGGGCGACGTCGGCAAGAAGCTCCTGGCTTGCAAGTCCAAGGATACGCTGATCAAGCTGCTGAAGGTATACAAGAGACTGAACAACACCTGTCTGTGACATGTGGCCCTGCGTTTTAAACTTTTGTTTGCATGGCCTGCAGCAAGCTGGGGAGGTGCTTGACAAAACATCTCAAACAGATGCTGGCGCTAAATTGGCGTCCAAGGGCGTTGCCAAGGCCATTGTGCAAAAGACAATTTTGGACCACAAAGACAAAGCAAGTGCTGCTTGCTGACAACCCTGCAACTGCCAAAAACAAAGTCAAACAGCCGTGCCAGCTTTGCCAAGATTGGCATGATGATGCAGTTCTCTTAATTGCAGGATGTCAGAGTGTGTGCAGCATACTGCCTCAGCCACATTCTCAAAATTCACGCCCCAGACTCACCGTACAGCACCACACAGCTACAGGTTATAAATCCACATCACTTCTTGCTTCAAATTCACAATACGTTACAGCAACTGAGCCAAGCTCTCATGCCAGCAAAATGGCTGAGACACACTGTGGGTTTGCAGGATGTCTTTGGGCTTTTTATGTGGGTGTTTCGAAGGCTTGAAAACCCATCATCCCCATCATATCAGCTCACCTTATCTGTGCTAGACAACATCAGTCAGGTGCGTGGTGATTTGTTCAGCTACATTTTCACGCAACGCTCAGCAAGATACAAAAGAGAGGCTCTTGGTTTTGTGACTGCAGATCAAATGCTGTTTGCTCATGCTTGATTTCGACAATGATGAAATGGTCTGTGATCTGTTCAAGGTTATGCTGGGCACCGTGAAGTAAGGGCTTCAAAGTTCACCCTTGAGCACTTGTCAATGATCTGTTTACTAGGCTTGTGTTGACAGACAGAACATCATTACCTGCAGATCCTTGTTCTCGGTGTCAAGTCAATCCTTTGTCCTTGCTCATTTGAGATTCAATGACTGCATAAAGCTGCGTCTAGACCATTCTGCTATTCTCACATCCAATGACTCGCATACAAGTAGGCTGTGATCTCAACCTATTTGCGTCTGCAGTGGTGCCAACCATGAGTCTGTAGAGCCTGCTATGCTGGAGGTGAGAAAGCCCTCACACACACACACACTTGACCTGATTGCTTACACTGCACTATTTATTACGAGTCATAGGCCGCCACTTTCTGCATGGAGGCAGTATGTATCAAAAAGCCATGGCCCACAGTGATCTCAGCCACCACACAACTCCTGCTTGCATGCAACCCACATAACTGGTTCTTTCTTGCTCTGGGCAGCCCAGTATAACAACCGGCTTGTCATTAGATTGACGTCAAAAGGAGTAGTTCCTATAGTTCATTTTTCCTTTCTTGCTGCAGATTATGGCAAGCATGATTGAGGAAGCTGATGATGTGTCTCAGCCGCTGCTTGATGTCATTCTGGAGTGCGTGACCTCTCCCAACATGGATGAGCAGCCACAGGCATACAGGTCACAACCCCCCTGCTCTGCATGGTGCATCAAGATGTGTTTGTACACATAAAAACAAGACACATGGGGAACAAACACGTGGAAAAAAGCAAAAGCAAAAAAGGGGGGAAAATCACATGCACTTCATGCATGTGCAATGATGGGCCGCACACTGAACCCCAGATCTGCTGCTTTGATGCACTGTCACGTGCTGTTTCATGCCATGCTGTGCTGCGCTATGCTATACCCTGCTATGCTGTGTTGACTCAACCATGAACTTGCCAACTCATGCTGCCTTGCTGCCATTGCGTTTGTATTTCTGTTGTGTCACCTAACTTTGGAACAAGTCAAATACCATCTATGACCACCCAATGACCACCCAATTCTGGCACATATGATGACAGTAAAAGGCCTACGGTGCAGGTTAGCTCAGCAACTGCTGCATCGGGCTGAGGACAGGCTGCAGCGCTACCTGCAGAGGTTTCTGAACAACATCATCCTAGGTCATGGGACCGACAGCAGCCTGCAGGAGGAGGACTACCCAAACCTCATCTACCAGGTCTCTCTGCCACCCATAACCAGCCAACTGAGCAGAATTTGTCTCAAAATGCATGCATCTCAACTCAGAGCAGCATCCAAGCAAGCCAGTTTCTTATGGAACGCTTGTTTTGCCTCCTGAGGGAGGTACAGCTGTTGAGGATTGTGTCACACCCTGACATCCTTCTGCCATGGGAGTAAGCCTGCTACTGTGGCAGATGACTGGCAGCAGCAGGTCTGCAAGCTTTTTTACCTGGGTTGCTTCAAGCACCAAAGCTTGCTGCAGCATCTCAAGTGCGCAAATGCACCATTGAGTCCAGCAAGAGTCCTCTCTTGCCAGTGTCTCTGCAGTGAGTGCAGTGAGTCATAACAGTGGCAAGCCGACTTTCACACTGCTGACTGTACCTGATGCAAAATGCTGCTGTCTCTGGCAGATCCACCTGGCCTGTCCTCAGACGCTGCTGCCCGTGTTGCCTCTGCTCATCCATGAGCTGCAAGTCGAGGTGGAAGCCAAAAGGCTGGACGCCATAGATGTGCTGGGCAAGCTGTTCACCATGCCTGGCTCTGACATGGACCAGGAGTACAGCTACCTCTTTGAGGAGTTCCTGCGCCGCTGCAAGGACCAGAAGGTGAAATCTTCTTTATTGGAAGGATAATACTAATGATATTAATATTCATAATATAACGATAATGATAATGATAATGATGACAATAATAATAATAATAATACTAGTATTAGTAATAACAATAATAATAATAACAATAATAGTAATAATAAATTCGCTTTCCAGCTCATGATGAGCTAGATACGTGCGGGATAAGTCTTGTCTGAAGGATGCCAGAGAACAATATAAGTTAGCATTGCCCTGCTATGTCAGGATTGTGTGATGTGCCCTAAACCTGCGCTGGAACCATACCGTGAACATAGATTCCAAGGACAGCAGTATGTTGAATAACTACAAAACCAGAAGGTGGGAGGGAAAGTCTGTTTGCGTCCTTGCTGCAACCTTGTTCATGTTTGGAGACTGGGCTGTGCTGTGTGTGCAGGGTCTCTATGTCATAAGTCAGGCTTGTTAGCATGCATGCTGAATGATGCTGTCCGGTGGTATGTGCTGCGCCGCATTGATACATTGTACTTCATCAGCATTTGACACTTGCCTCATCACTTCAGGTGTTTAAGGTGATAATCACCATTGTCTTGAGTGCAGATCGAAGTCAGACTGCGCGTCATCCATCACAGCAAGAAGATGTTGGGTAGCTGCTCACAAGCATCCTCTGCCAAGGTGAGTGTGCCTCGATT
>JAABUK010006261.1_pt1 | contig 17879 bp, 16 predicted proteins | sample 5559141 | NCBI WGS metagenome assembly JAABUK01 (sample SAMN10711869, study PRJNA513367) | rock metagenome | isolation source: Antarctica rocks | place: Antarctica: Victoria Land, Pudding Butte nord | collected 2016-01-03 | reverse complement strand
AGCCAAAAGATGAGACAGATGATTTTGATCTCGAAATAAAAGATATAACAGTACCTGAAGAAGAAGATGTTATCATCGAACAAAAAATCTCAAAAGTCAGGCTTGATCCTTACGAACCCACACTTGAGCTGAGAGATTATAAGTATCCTTCTTTAGACCTGTTGGAGACGCATGGAAGCGAGAAAATTGTACATGATCCCGCAGAATTAGAGAGCAATAAAAACCAGATTATAGCCACGCTGAAAAACTATGATATTTCCATTCAGCGTATTGCGGCCACCGTTGGCCCCACAGTTACTTTGTACGAAATTGTGCCTGCACCCGGTGTGCGCATCAGCCGTATAAAAAATCTCGAAGATGATATCGCTTTAAGCCTTGCAGCGCTTGGCATTCGTATCATAGCGCCCATTCCCGGCAAAGGCACAGTTGGTATTGAGGTTCCTAATGCTACAAAAAGAGTGGTAAGCATGAAAACTTTGCTTGCATCAGAAAAATTTCAAAACAATAACTACTCTTTACCTATTGCCATCGGCAAAAAAATTGATAATGAAAACTTTATTGTTGACCTTGCTACTATGCCGCACCTTCTTATGGCCGGTGCTACCGGCCAGGGTAAGTCGGTTGGTTTAAACGCTATTCTTGTTTCCCTCTTGTATAAGAAACATCCGTCACAATTAAAGCTGGTTTTGGTTGATCCGAAAAAAGTGGAATTAAGCATTTATAAATCTATAGAAAAACATTTTCTTGCCCGCCTTCCCGGCGAAGAAGACAGCATCATTACTGATACCAAAAAAGTAGTGCATACTTTAAATGCGCTTTGCATTGAAATGGATAACCGGTACGACCTGCTGAAAGAAGCGGGCTGCCGTAACATAAAAGAGTACAATGATAAATTTATTGCCCGCAGGCTAAACCCTGAAAAAGGCCACCAGTATCTGCCGTTTATTGTATTGGTAATAGATGAATTTGCAGATTTGATTATGACCGCCGGTAAAGAAATCGAGATGCCGATAGCACGGCTGGCACAGTTGGCACGAGCGGTGGGCATTCACCTGATTATTGCTACGCAACGCCCTTCGGTAAATATCATTACAGGTACGATTAAAGCGAACTTTCCTGCAAGGATTGCCTTTAAAGTTTCAAGCAAGATTGACAGCCGTACTATATTAGATGCCGGCGGCGCCGAACAGTTAATTGGTAAGGGAGATATGCTCATTAGCTTCAATGGTGAGATAACGCGTTTGCAATGCGCTTTTGTAGATACCCCGGAGGTTGACAGTATTACCGATTTCATTGGTGATCAGCGGGGTTACCCGGAGGCATTTTTATTACCGGAGTATGTAGATGAAAAAGAACTTGAAAGCAAAGACTTTGACAGCAGCAGCCGCGATCCTTTGTTTGAAGATGCAGCCCGGCTTATTGTCACCAGCCAGATTGGAAGCACGTCACTAATTCAAAGGCGAATGAAGCTCGGCTACAACCGGGCTGGACGCCTTATGGATCAACTTGAAGCCGCCGGAATTGTCGGCCCGAACCAGGGCAGCAAGGCTAGAGATGTGCAGGTAAGAACTGAAATGGAGCTTGAAGAGATATTAGGTGCTTATTAAAAAGAGGAGTAGGCCGCCGTCAAGTGCATTTAATTTTTCCGCCTTTGATTTCGGACCTTGGCTGGAGATTGCTTCGTGCCTCGCAATGACGAATACTGATTTTAAAAAAATTGCATTTTCAACTTCTTATTTTCACTCAACAAAACAGATCCTATTGAAAGTAAATTACAGGCATTTCAATCTCCCTTTCAAACATCCTTTTACTATTTCAAAAGGTACAAAAACGCACCAGCCGTCTTTAGTTGTGGAGTTGGAGCTGGGGCCTTTTAAAGGATATGGAGAAGCTCCTGCTATAACTTATTACAACATTTCTGTGGAGCAAATGATTGAAGACCTGGAAAATAAGAAAAATTTTGTTGAAAAGTTTGCCTTTACCGATCCTGAGCGTTACTGGCATTACCTGCACCACTTATTTCCGGCCAATCCTTTTTTAGTCTGTGCGCTTGATATGGCAGGATGGGATTTGTACGGAAAAATGAAAGGAAAACCTCTTTACAAATTGTGGAATACCAATTTTGATAAAACGGTTTTGACTGATTATACAATCGGCATTGACTCTGTAGAAAAAATGGTGGAGAAAATGAAGGAAAAACCATGGCCGGTGTATAAAATAAAATTAGGAACTGCTGATGATATTGCCATTGCAGAAGCTTTAAGAAAAGAGACAAATGCGGTTTTCAGGGCAGACGTAAACGCCGGATGGACTGCAGATGAAGCGCTTGAAAAAATACCTGTCCTGGCAAAATCAGGTGTAGAATTAATTGAGCAGCCACTTGAAAAAAATAACTGGGACGGAATGAAAATATTATACGAAAAATCCGTGTTGCCTTTGTTTGCCGATGAGAGTTGTGTATCTGAAAACGATGTAAAAAAGTGCGTCGGGTATTTTCATGGTATAAATATCAAACTTACAAAATGCAGCGGCATTACGCCTGCAAGAAGAATGATACAAAATGCCCGGGGACTTGGTTTAAAAGTTATGATGGGTTGTATGAATGAATCTACCCTTGGCACTTCCGCCATTGTTCATTTTCTTCCTCAATTAGATTATGCTGATGCAGATGGCCCTTTACTGCTCTCAAAAGATATAGCAACCGGCATTGATTATAATTATGGCGCAATGAAACCAACAGAATTGCCGGGGTTAGGAGTGTCAGTGAATTTCAATTTTTCAGCATAACTTTTATAAATCTCCATCTTTTCAAATTGTCTGTTCTGCAAAATCAGTAAAAATTTAAAAAATCCTCTAATCTTTACTTTATAGTTAATTTGCATCAATAACATTTTTTACTTTCATCTTTACTAATTGAATTACAAACTTTAGTTTTACCATGCTTAATACATTTGTACTTCTTAAGCAAAACGTATAACATCATAATTATAACTTATGCAGGTAAAGCAATATCCTTTTTATATAAAAAGCACTGTTATCCTTTTAGGGATTATATTACTGACCTATATCTTGATAAATTTAAGAGATATACTCGTACCTGTTGCATTTGCAATTATTTTTTCAATTCTGCTAAATCCCCTGGTTAATCGTTTTCGAAAATCCGGTATATCAAATGTTTTTTCTATTATTATTGTTATGCTCATAGCAATTATAGTTGTTTCTGGCATATTATATTTTCTTTCTTCCCAAATCATTGGTTTCGGAGATAATCTGCCTGTTATAAAAAGTAAGTTTGCTGCTATTTTACACGCTTTACAGCAGTGGCTGCAGGTAAAATTTGGTCTCTCTATAAATAAGCAGGTGCAGTTGCTCAATGAGGCTATGAATAACAGCAAAGCGATAGTCGGTCAGACAGTAGGCACAGCATTAGGTACGCTTACAGTTATTTTTTTGCTGCCGGTATATATTTTTTTGTTGCTTTTTTATAAAAAGTTGATCCTTAACTTTTTATACGAAGTGTTTTCGGAAGAAAACACAAAGCAGGTAGGTGATATTCTTAACCAGACAAAAACTGCTATCCAGAGCTATATGGTAGGCCTGCTGCTTGAAGCGCTGATTGTAGCTATTTTAAACTCAGCAGCGTTGATGATTTTAGGTATAGATTATGCTGTTCTTATAGGCGTTATCGGGGCCATCCTTAATATGATTCCTTATATCGGCGGCATTGTAGCAATTGCTTTGCCTATACTGATAGCTACAATAACTAAAGAAGGGTATTCTGCACAATTGGGCATAATAATAGCATACTCTGTTATTCAGTTTATTGATAATAATATTTTGGTTCCGCGTATTGTTTCCTCCAAAGTGCAGATAAATGCCCTGTTTTCTATCCTTGTTGTTTTATTTGGCGGAGCCTTATGGGGAGTTTCCGGAATGTTTCTTTCCATACCTGCTGTTGCCATTTTAAAAATTATTTTTGACCGGATAGATGGCTTTAAACCCTGGGGCAAATTATTAGGAGATGAGGTGCCAACCCGCCACAAAGGACAAATATGGCTGCGCCGCACAAAAAAGAAATCAGTAGCCGAAGAAATTGTAGATCAATAAAGAAAACTTTACTTTTAATATAATCATTTTTTAGTTTTTGGTGATTCTGCAACAATCATTATCAACGCTTTTATAAGTAAAAATTTTAGTTAAAAAAAACTTAACTGTAAACGTAAATTTTGGCTGTTTATCCTATCGGGAGTATCTTACATGCATTATAAGAAAATACTGTCAAAATATAAATTCTCTGCCGAAAAGTTTCTCTGCAACCAGGTGTTTTCTTCTTATAATTTCCACCACATATAATAATCAAACTAAGTAACAAAAACCTGCGTTTAATGAATATGTTTATGCGTAAAAAAGTATTTTTGTTTTTATCTTCTGCTGTTATTATTCACTTCCTTTTCATTTTCGCTGCATCACAACCTTTTAAGCCCGTTAGTTCACCTTTTTCAGAAGTCAGCAGCATTTCAAATGCTTCTGACAACCTTTCAGTTGTTGCTGAAAATGCTTTAATCAAAGGCAATCCGGTTACAAACAGTCAATTATCTGTTTATGACGAGCTTGATCTCAGTAAATCCGGTTTATCAAGATACGCGTTTAATTACGCAGTAAAAGGTTATAATTACCTTCTCGCTGACGGAAAACTTAAAAATGAACAAATAATATCTATAGTAGATTTTAGCCAGGCTTCCAGCAAAAAACGTTTATATATTATAGATTTAAAAAATAAAAAAGTCTTGTTTAATACCTACGTTTCTCATGGCAGAAATTCAGGGAAGGCAATGGCAAACGAATTTTCAAACGAACCTGAAAGCAACAAAAGCAGTCTTGGTTTTTACGTAACAGGCGATACTTACATAGGCAAGCATGGTTTTTCGATGCGGTTATTTGGCGAAGAAAAAGGAATTAACGACAATGCCAACAGTCGTGCAATTGTCATGCACAGCGCTCCGTATGTCAGCGAAGGTGCTATTCGCATGCAGGGTTTTGTTGGCCGCAGCCTTGGCTGTCCTGCCTTACCTGAAAATCTTTATAAACCAATCATTGAAACAATCAAAAACGGCTCTTGTTTATTCCTTTACAGTCCTGATAAATATTATGCAGCTCATTCTGATATTTTGAAGAAAGTTGCTTAAACTGTTTTATAAATAACTATAAAAAGCCTGTATTTATTAATACGGGCTTTTTTGTTTTTGATATTAAAAATGATTGATTTTATATTCATGAGTAAAACAAAAGGAATCACAAACCGGTGGAAAATCATCAGTTAAGCCGACAGCCCGTTGAAGCCTATCAGACTGCCAGGTCTTGTACTGAAAATGGCAAAATGCAACTTTTTCCCGTATTTTAATAGAAATTGCTTTAAAAAGACTGTTGACTGACATAACTATAAAAGGAAGACAATACAGTGCTGAAGGAAACGCAGGTTTTTAAAGATTACTTTTGTTTTCAATTAACTTACCTGTCACACCAGCAACCACACCGCCTGCCAGGTATAATGCAATAGTCATTAACCTCGTTTGAAAAGTGCGGGCTGCGGGAGCAGGATTTAATCCTAACGGTTTAGGCAAATAAACAGCTCCGATGCCTGCAGCAAGCCCAAGTAGAGTGCCTCGCAGAATTGCTCCATTTTCATCAGCAATACCGGCAATACTATAATAAAGAGAGTTACTTAAAACGTCTCCTGCCATGGTAATTTTAAAGAGCTTATGTTCATCCGGAACAGGCGCATCAAAGGTCTTTAACGATTTTGCAAGAGCCTGTATGCCCAGTAAGTCCATTCTTGGTGCATCCGCATTTTTTCGTCTTATCGTTTCATGCAGTAAAGTAAGTGCAACCGCTCCGGCAATTCCTCCTCCCATAGCTGATAATATCTTCATAATTTTTTTTACTAATTGCTTAAAAATACAGTGCCAGAAGAAAACTTGCTTAAAATCACTGCAAATTTTTGCAGCCATTCCCTTAAACCTGCATATTTTGCGGCTTTTAGAAAGAATATAATTTTTAAATGTCACTATTGCAACAAAAAATCGTAATTTATAAAATATGAAAAGGCTGTTGGTAATCTAACCGGTTGTATTATTTTTGTATTCCCAAATTGCCCGATAGTATAATGGTAGTACTGAAGATTCTGGTTCTTCCTGTTTGGGTTCGAATCCTAATCGGGCAACTTTAATAAAAATAATAGATTGATAATCAATTAGTTATGAAGTCATTTTATTGATGGGGTACGAATTGGGGTACAGATTAGGAAGTATTATTAAGGCATATATCCAATTAATTTTAGCCTTTTTCAATTTAATTATTAACTGCCTGAAACACCTTTAATTCTATTTTCTCTCATCTTACTTTATCTTTTATAATTTTAAAAAGTAAATTTTATTTGAAATATCAAAGATGAAAAATTGGGCAGTATTAGGCTTATTGTATGATTTACACCCCTCCCCGTATAATTATATAAAATTTAAAAGGCAACATTTTAGTTTCTGTAAGAAAGACGATCCCACTATTACTGCTTCTCTATATCTTGACAATCTTGCTGGTGAAATAAAAAATAACATTGCAAAAGAGTCTTCCGTAAATAAAAAGTCTTTAACCCTCGCAGTTATTAAAAAAATACTGGAAAATAAAGGGGCGAAACAAGAATTTATAGCCTTGCTTGAGAAACAATCAACCGCAATTAACGATGAAATAAAACGCTTTTTAAATACGGTAAGCTCTCTGGTACATAATTTACCTGTTGAAAAAGAACAAATTACAGTTAAGGAAGAAGTACAACCAGCTGCAGTCCTTCCGGCAAGAGCGTATGCTATTGCTACGCATATGTATTTAGAGATCAACAACAATGAACTGCATTATGAAACGCTAATTCGTGATACTGCTGCATTAAAAGAATTCATCACTGCCACATTTAAAGCCAGTAAAATATCCGGCAGGATAGCCGATATGAAAAACTTCTCTTATAAAAAAATCCTTACCGGTAAAAATAATACAAGTGCTAAGGGACAATTATTGCCGCAAATAGAACAAATTGCCGATAATCCTGAAATATTCGGAGAAGATGTTGCTGCTTTTGCAGGAAATATTCTTGAAAAACATGCTGAAAAGAAAGTTCGAAAGACCCTTTAAAATCTCTTTCCCTCAATAACTTTATATTTTATTAAAAAAAGGTATACCCTGCACTTTTAAAAGGTATAGCTTCCATTTATTTCAGTTGATTTGGATAGCAGATTTGCTTTCTAAAATCAAATATATGTCTCCCTCCATTTTATTCAGTGATACTCCCGAGCATTTTTACGGACAGCTCAGGGAATGTATTCAACAAACCATCAAGCAGGAATTTTCCACGCTTAAGAAAGAAGATAATGAAGTTTACCTCAAAAAGCACGAAGTCTGTAAGCTGCTAAAGGTATCAAAGCCGACCGTTGATAGCCATGTGGCCAACGGCTATTATAAAAAGCATTATGTAGGGTCAAGAGTATTTTTCAGTAAGCAGGAAATTCTGGCCTACCTCACCAAAAGCAATAAGACTACCTGAATTATTCTGTTTACCAGTTAAATATTTTTTTATGGATTATGTACGTATAGGTACTACCTATTACAAAAAGGTACGCAAGCCTTTAGCTTCCGGCGATGTTGTTGAGTTTCTGGTTCCATGGTCAACCGAGTGTATTAAGCAAGATCATGGTAAAAATCATCTTTCCACTGTTCCCCGCTTTGACGGCTTTTGCCTTGTACCCAATCATCTTAATTACAAAAGAGAGGTTGACAGTTTTTACAACCGTTATCATCCTTTCCTGCATGAACCTTTGCCCGGTTATCCTAAGCAGATACTTGTCTTTCTAAACCATGTATTTGGTGAGCAACTGGACATCGGTCTGGATTACTTAAAGATACTGTTAATGTATCCAATGCAAATACTACCCATTCTTTGCCTGGTAAGTACAGAACGAAACACGGGTAAAACCACATTCCTGAACTTTCTTAAAGCTCTATTTGGCGATAACATGACCATCAACAGCAATGAAGACTTTCGCAGCAACTTTAATGCAGAATGGGCGCATAAACTTATTATCGGTGTAGACGAAACATTTCTAGACAGAAAAGAAGACAGTGAAAGAATAAAAAGCCTGAGCACATCAAAATACTACAAGATCGAAGCGAAGGGACAAGATCGGCAGGAAATTGAGTTCTTTGGCAAGTTTGTCCTCTGTAGCAACAACGAGGATAATTTTATTATGATTGATCCCGGAGAGATCCGCTATTGGATCAGAAGATTGCCCAGCTTAAAACAGGATAATAAGAACTTGCTGGAAGAGCTCAAACAGGAGATTGCTTTTTTTATCCACTACCTGATTCAAAGACCTTTTACCACCCAGCCAACCACGAGAATGTGGTTTCGAGCTGAAGAACTTTCGACACCAGCTTTAAAACGCGTAAAACGGTACAACAGAAATAAACTGGAAGTGGAGATGGCCCAACTGCTTTTATCTATACTGGATGTAAAGGACGGTATTGAAGAAATACACTTCAGCCTGTCAGACATACAAGACTGGTTAACAAAAAGAGGCTTTAGGGGATATGATAGCGGAGCAATCAGAAACGTGCTGCAGAACACCTGGAATTTGAGGCCGGAGAGTAATTCAATTACTTACCTGCAATACAGGTTTGGTACTGATGGAAACATCTATGAATTAAATATAAAAGGAAGGTTTTACAGGATCAATCAAAAAACGATTTTTAACCTTAATAATCTTGATGATTTTGATGCCATTCCTATAACTTCTTATTAATCAAAAAGATATACGCATCAAAAGTCGCATCAACAGCGCATCAAAAAAACAGGGTTGATGCCGGATTTTAAAGGCTGATGCGGACTTGATGCTACAATAAATAATTAAAGTACAAGCAGTTATAAAGGTTTTTATCACTGCATCAAAAAAAAGACCCATGAACCACCCTTATTTATCCTATGAGGAAGTGAAGCAGACAGACATTGTAGAGTACCTGGAACAATTAGGTTATCAGCCAGCGAAAATCAGAAACAATGATTACTGGTATTTGTCACCCCTAAGAGACGAAAAGGAAGCATCTTTTAAAGTAAACAAAGCGCTAAACTTATGGTATGATCACGGCACAGGAAAAGGAGGAAGTTTAATAGATTTTGGAAAGTTATACCACCAATGTTCGATACCAGAGTTCATCCAAAAACTATCTCAATCTTTTTCTTTTCACCGGAAGACACTAATGGTTCAACAGCCTCAGGCAAACACACAAAAGGCTACGGAGGCACTTGAACCTAAGATAAAAGTGATAGCCGCAAAGCAACTAACAAATCAAATCCTTTACCGCTATCTCAGTGAAAGAAAAATACCTTTTGAAATTGCAGATAAATACTGCAAAGAAGTCCACTTTGAAATGTATGATAAAAAAATATTTTGCCATTGGATTTGAAAACAGATCAGGAGGATTTGAGTTACGCAATTCAGTCTTCAAAGGCAGCAGTTCACCAAAAGACATTACAAATATTACCACTCCAGGTGCCAGCAATATTTCAGTGTTGGAAGGGTTTTTTAGTTTTCTTTCTTACCAAACTCTTTTTACAAGAAATGCTCAACTGACAAATTTTCTGGTACTAAACTCCCTGTCTTTTTTTCAAAAGTGCCGGGAAGTATTGGACGAACACCAGAAAGTCTATTTGTATTTAGACAGGGATGAAGCCGGAATAAAAAATACACAAACAGCTTTGAGGTGGGACACAAAATACATTGACCGGAGCGATTTGTACAAGAACCACAAGGACTTAAACGATTATTTAATAAGTCAAAGTCAGCAATTAAAACAATCCGGGAAGCAGAGGCAGCATTTATAATTTTTTAGGGAGCCAGCTATGTTTTGACCGTGTCAAAACTTCCTTACCCTCATGCTACCGCATTCAACCAGGAGTAGCTGGCCAGGGAAAAGTTTACAAAAAGTGAAGAATGAAAACAGTGACAGAGACAGCAAACATTACCCAAAACGACAGGATTAACAAGGGAGGAAGACCAAAGAAGCAGGAGCATAGGGATCAGAAAGTGACGGTGATGTGTACGCGTATTGAGCTAATCACTATCCGCTTTTATGCCAAAGAAATGAGGATGACTGTATCAGAATATCTGCGCGCTTTAGGGCTGAAAAGACAGGTTGACAGGAAAGCAAAAGCACTACCGCGGGAAGTTTTACAACTGACAGGAACCCTTAATCACATGGCAGCAAACCTAAACCAGGCAGCACACAAACGAAACCGGGGAGATGAATTAAACGCCATTGAAAGAGCAGAACTGATGGTACTATCCGGTGAAATAAAAATGTTAGCCAAAACCATAAAAGCGGCACTAAAATGATTGGAAAGATCAGTATGGGAAAATCTTTCAGGGGATGTATCAGCTACTGCCTGGAGGATAAAAAGCAGGAACAGTCGCAGGAAGCCTTATTTAAAAACCGGGCAGAGCTGATTGTATTCAACCAGTGTTTTGGTGACAAAAAAGAACTCACAGAGCAGTTTAATGATGTGCGTGTGCTAAATTCCAGGATAGAAAAACCTGTACTGCATATTACCTTAAGCATGGCACCGGAAGACAAAATAGAAAAGTCAAACCTAATGGAAATGGCAAGGGAATGTGCCAAAGAAATGGGTTTTGAAAACAACCAGTACATAGCTGTTTCTCATATTGATACCGGTCACCAGCACCTTCATATTGTAGCAAACAGAATAGGCTATGATGGCAAAGTGGTAAGTGACAGCCAGAACTACAAAAAGATAGCGCAGTACTGCCGGAAGATGGAACTGAAGTATGATCTCAAACAGGTACTAAGTCCGCGCAGGTATTTATCGCAGGAGCAGCGGAATATTCCAAGACATGACCAGCGAAAAGAGCGTCTGCAGCAGGATATTAAAGAGGTGTTAAGTAGGTCAGCAAACTACCAGGAGTTTGAACAACGGATGAAAGAAAAAGGATATCAGATTACCAAAGGCAGGGGAATATCTTTTACCGATGAAAAAAAAGTAAAAGTTAAAGGAAGTGAAGTAGGTTATCCTTTGCAAAAGATTGAAAAGATACTTCAGCTAAAACAACAGTTACGACAGGTAAAAGAAGATCAGGCAAAACAGGAGCAAAGTCAAAAACTGCAACCAGTGCGAACAATAGAGCAATATAAACACGCAATGCAGGAAGCGGAACCTCTCCGGGACAAAGAAGGCTTTTTAACTAAAACAATAGGAATCCTTCTTAATCCCACCGCAGGTATTGACAATTACGTCCCCCACGAATTGCTGAAGCAACAACAGCAGCAAAAGAAAAAGAGAAGACTTCATTTATAAGGAAAAGAATAGTAGAGTAACCACAACAAAAGCAACAATATTAGTAACCATTTAAAATGTAATAATTATGGACTCAGCAGTTATGGAGCAGGTAATAAAAGAAATTTTGCAACAACAAAAAGAAATGTCAGCAGAGAAGGAGAAAGAAAGTGAGGCCAGGCAACAGATATTTATTAAAATGGAAGCATATGAGAAAAAACTGGATGGAATAAAAATACCGGCAAGTAATCCTTCAGCTATATTACTACCTGTAAAAAGGTGGATAGAAGAAATCAGGAGTGAAATGGAAAAACAACCAAAAACGGTGATACAGGAAAAATGATTTCAGTCATTACCAAACTGGTCTGTTGAATTATACAAAGGTATCTTTAAAGGAATAATAGTTCTGATTGAGGTTATTTACGGTTTAGTTGTCCTTAACCGATATATGCGAGAACGTGAATACCTGCATTACAAGCAGGCGTGGCAATATTTATACAGCCAACAAAAAGAAGACTATAAGATGTATTTAGACAGTGTATGGAATGATAGCCAGAACGGGAAATAAAGTTTCAGGTAGAAAGACTAAATAAACATGCCCCAAAAATTTGATTTATTTAATACGTATGTTTTTTAAACATACGTATTTTAGTTTCAAGTTTTTATATGACTACTAAGCTCACTTTTGAGTATCAACCAGGAAACTTTTGAACGTTCCAGGCGAATTTCAAGAAAAAGAGGCAAAAGCATAAGCAAGATCTAAATACAAGTTATAACCTTCAAAAAGGTTTGGAACTGTTTCTCTCTTCTCCCTTTAGCTGGTAAGATTTGACCTGATTCTTTTTTAGCGCTTCTATTTTTTAAAAAAAGCCTATATTTAGTTTTTATAGTTCAACCATTGATAGCCAAATCATTTTTATCGAAAGTGCCTTAAAAAACTTAACCTTTCTCAGTTTTAATGTTGACTATACACGATAAGGGAGCAGAACCTGCCGTTACAGGGCAAGTATCCTGAAATGGTCGCTCAAATAGCGCCCATACTTTCAAGACGGCGTGATACAGGAATATGGGAAGAACAACCCTTGGTTTTTGTAAACTGTCACATTTATAGTAAGTTCATTTGATTTTCTACATTCTGCAAAAACAGTCTTGAAGCGTCCAGGTACTCCAGCATTTTTTGCTTTTGTTCTTGTAAACTGAGCTTTTCAATTCCTTCAATCGCATCATCAAGATGGTAACTAATATCCGATGTAAGTTTCTTTACATTAGTAACAGTTTGCCTAAGTGCCAATCTTAACTCCATTTCATCCATCACAATAGCCGCTAATTGCTTTAATATCAACTGCTCTTTTTCAGTAAGTGTTCTCGCCACTTTATCAATAATACACAATGTTCCAAGATTGCACTGGTCTTCTGTTTGTAGGGGTACCGCAGCATAAAACTTTAATCCAAATTCGCCGGCTACTAATGGATTAGCTAATGTTCTTGGATCACTACAAGCGTCTCCAACAACATAAATTTCACTTGAAAGTATAGCAGAGGCACAAAGCCCTGGGTCTCTCCCTATTTGGTTAACAGTTAACCCATGTGCAGACTTAAACCAAATCCGGTCTGTATCAACCAAACTTATAATGGCTATAGGTACACCAAAAATAGTAGATGCTAATTGCGTTATCCGGTCAAAACTGCCGTCAGGTGGTGTATCAAGAATATCATATCGTTTCAATGATTCAATTCGTTTCTCTTCATTGACCGGTTTTACAAGGGTTGACATAGTATTGTTTTTAATTTTTTTATAAGTCTTACTTTACAGGCAAGATTATTTTAAATGTTGCACCTTCTTTTAATTTTCCTTCAGCAAATATGCGCCCTTTATGGGCATCTACCACTTTTTTGCACAAAGCAAGTCCAATTCCGTACCCGCCGTATTCACTTCTGTCGTTAAGTCGTTGAAATATTGTAAATATTTTGCTTGCATAATTTTGGTCGAAGCCAATCCCATTGTCTCGAACAACAATTTGTACATAATCTTTGAGCGGCTCCAATTGCCAATCATTTTTCTGGTCTGTACTAACCTCAGCTGTTTTAATTGTGATTATAGGATTAGTATTACGCTTAGTAAACTTTAGTGCATTTCCAATTAGGTTGTAAAAAAGCTGGTTCATTTGTAAAGGAATAGCATTAATTATTGGAAGAGTACCAAAATTTATTTTTGCATTCTTTTGTGTTATCATTAATTCATAATCTGATAATATATCAAACAATATTGCATTTAAATCAACCTCTTCAGACCGTATGCCTGCTTTAGAAAGCCTTGAATAATCAAGCAGACTGTTTATTAAGCCCGCCATTCTTTCTGCTGAAGCTGTAATTTTATCCAGGTGTTTTCTTGAAGCAGCTTCGGTGTCTATAAGTTTGGAAAGTAAGCCGCCATATGTTCTTATTTTTCTTAAAGGCTCTTGAAGGTCATGAGAGGCAACGTAAGCAAATTCCTCCAATTGTTGGTTAGAGTCTTCCAACTGTTTTCGTTTATTTTCCAGTTCTACTTCGTTTGCCTTCTGGGCACTAATATCTCTTATAAAAGCAATGAAGACTTTTTTATCCGCCTGCTCGGTTTGCGAGATTGTTAACGAGATATGAAACTCTTTACCAGCTTTATTAAGTGCAGTTATTTCGATGGTTTTATTTAGAACGTGTGCCTCACCTGTAGTCAGCAGTCGCTTCATCCCCTCATTATGTGCATCCCGGTGATTGGTTGGTATTATTGAAGAAGATAACGGCGTACCCAAAACCTCTTCCTTAGTCCAGCCAAAAAGTGCCTCTGCTTTTGGATTCCAAAAGGTCACTTTTCCCTCCTGATTTATTACGACCACAGCATCAGGGGCATGCCTGAGCAGGCGATGCATATACAATTCACGCTCCTTTAACCGCGCCTCATTTTCTAACTTAGCTGTTATATCCCTAAAAATTCCTCTTGTACATAATGGAGTATCGCCAGCCTTCCTTAATGAAACAAAACCTTCTAAACTAACTATTCTTCCTGATTTTGTCTTAAACCTTACAACCGTTTCTTCATTAGCAATGGCGCCATCGATAACATTTTGGCGATATGATCTAAAATTGTCCCGATCATCCTCTGTTACAAAGTCATATACGCAAGACCCTTGAATTTCTTCATGTGGATATTCTAGCGTTTTACTCCAGCTTTGATTTACATAAAGTATAGTTCCCTCTACCGAAATGAAATGAATTAAGTCATGAGCTTTATCAAAAAAATCTTTAAAACTCTCGTCATTTAAGAAGTTATAAACATTCTCTAACAATGGTTCTCTTATCACGTTTTATGAAATGATGTTGTTATATAATCTTCAAGGGTTTAAAGTGTGGCTGATGTTTAAACAAGTACTGTAAAAGTAGTTCTTATATACCTTAAAACAGTAATGGTATCAATTGATTACATCCCTTCCAATTTTTCATTAAATTAAAAGCAGAGAAACTACTTTTATTAAGGATTTGGAACATTGATTACTAATCATTTATATGGTTTTTTCCTGTCGTTATTTTTTAAAAGAGTGTTATAATATTAAAAAGAAAAGTCCCACGGAGAATTGAAGACTTTTCCCGGGGGATAAGAATTTTATGATTTATTCTGAAAGACTAATCAACAAACATATAACGGTTGAGTTTAAAAAAAATTATATATCTAAGAATAATTTTAACCCAAAAAGTTCATTAGAACTAACCAGAGAGGTTGATGAAGGGCGAGGAGATTGTATTTCCATTCTCCCAGAGTTTTGTTATCCAGCTTCGTCGTTTTATATTTAAAGACATCTTCAATATACGTTCACTACCATTTTTTACCATGTAAGATCCGATACCTAAACAACTGTAACGAAGCGTTTTTAAAGTAGGCCTTACTTTGTCCTGCACTATTACCTGTTTAAACAAACTCATCAGGTTGTAGGCTACCATAATAAAATTCAGCGTGGTTTCAGTTGCATCAAAACTGTGCTGATTTATTTTGTCTAAGGCGTAATCGTATTTCAATTCCTTAATTCTGTTTTCACAGGTAGCTCTGTTTCTGTAAAGTCTCCATACTTCTGCGGCAGGTAAGGTTAGGTTAGTGATATAACAACTATGACGATAACCATTTATTATTTCATCATCTTCAAACAACCGCAGCACCTTTCCGGTTGCTTTTGGCCGCTGCGATACTTTCTGCCTTACCATCACTAATCTGCGGGGCTTATCCCAGATGGGTGACTGGTACATTCTTTCTGCTATTTCAATACCATCATCTATTTTCATCCATACTTTTTGACTTTGAATAGTTCGCTGGATAGTTACGTACATAGGGCAGGCAATTACATAAGAGATAGGCTGGTGCTGTGTTTCAAGTAATTCAAAAATCTTTTTTGAATAAAAACCTGTGTCCGCTCTGAGCAGTCCAATTGTTTTATTTTGCAGATGTGATAAGGTTTGCAACAGGAATGCTTCAAAGTTATTGGCAGTATGAGCATCACCGCTGCGCAACCAAAAGTTAGCAACCATTTCCACATCTGCTACAAAAGCCATAAGGGGGTGGTGAGAGCTTCGTCCCGGTTTTTTTACATTGTATCCTACTGCTGCTCCCTGTTGCTGGCCATAGCGGGTAACTACAGAGGAATCTAAATCAAGGGTAAAATTATTGAAGGCTAAATTGTTGAAGAACCATTGATAAAAGTTTCGGAAAACGTTGGTGTTGTCTTCCATAGAGAACTTCTGGAAGTAGCGGATAAAGGCCCGGTGCCCGGCCATATTTTTCCATCCAAACATTTGTTGTATTACGCCATCAAACCTGGTTACTTCCAAATGTTCATATCTGGCCGCTCCGCACCAGATAGATATAATAAACTGAACAATGATTTGTACAGGATCATACCCCCGGTTTGAGCCTTGGGCAGGCAAGGGGCAGGTTTTCAAAAGGTCAATGAAGGACATTTTGTCTATCATTTTCTTTAGCAATGCAATGCCTCCCCAGGGGGTAATTTCTTTATCTGTAAATTCTATTTTTAGGTCGGACATGAAGTAAGAATTTCTTACCCATAAAATTGCCACTTTTTATAACAACTATTCAAACAAAAATCAATACCAGTAGGGGTTGCAGGAAAAAAACTTCTAATGACGGTCATTAGAAGTAAAAAGCTAATGGATATTTTGGGATTAATACTATTTATGCACCCTAAATCATGTTACTACCCCCTTTTGTAATCTTTTTTCTATTTTTTATAACTGCTTTCTTAAATTGATGTTAACCTGGGAAAAGAGTTTGGGGGAAATCTTTTATAAAGAAGCTGCAAATTTATATTGCACTCTGTACCAGTATCGGTAGTTCCGCTTACTTAGCCTATGCATCACTCCAAATCCTTTTGCAGCTTATTAATGCTCATCCAGCAGATGAGAGACTTGCATTATTTGGCTTCTTGTTCTAAGAACTAAATTTATAATTTAGGAAAAATATTAATTGGTCTTATTATATCTTTTTATTGCGCTTGTATTGCACAACTAATACAAAAACTACTTATACTACGCTAATTCGTCCTTCGCTACAATGTTATTTGTTTTCATTTTTGAATTCTTAATACCGCCTTTTGGTCCAATGTCTCATTGGCAGGAACGAAGCAATGTGCATGCATAAGAGGAGCTTTTGTAGTTTTTCATCAGTTGTTCATTATGCTTCTTTTTGTCACTTTTTGTCTCGGGAAGTAGAGGCATAAAAAAACAAATCAAAATCAAATAACAACATACTGTAAGGTATTTGTAAACCAACTTAAGCCCTATTTTTACCCAAACCTAAAACAGTAACTGCATTATTATTGGGAAAAGACCGATTTTCAGAAATGAAATCGTAGCCTTCTTTTACCATAACGTTCGAGATTGAAAAGACTCATTGCCTAAAAACTGGGACTTCCCACAGTCAAAAGTAGTTTTAATAAACGAAGTTTTACATCCAACGAAAGATGTTGATAAAGAACGGAATATTGTGAAGATATAAACAGTAATGGTTGCTTGTAGTTAAGCAGGAAATTAGAGATAGTTGAGCTATAACTATATCACGCTGTAGCTTTTTTTAAACATCACTTCACTCGAAACAGATGAACGAAGTAGCCCATTCGCGTTATTTATACCACTTTCTACCCTTTAATTCCTTTTCTCTTTTCCCACTCCATTGCTAAAATTTTGGCATGATCAGAGGGTAAAATACGAATATATCTAAGAAAGGATTTTTCCGTTTTATGACCGGTAATCGCCATGATTGTAAGTGGAGGAGTGCCGGCTAAATACTCGTTAGTAGCAAATGATCTTCGGGCTGTATGCGTTGAAATAAGTTGCCATTTAGGATTTGTAACTGTAACCTTACTGCCGCCTTTTGAGTAGGTTTGGCTAAATGAAGTATGAAGTGATGGTATCATTTCTCCAATTTCCTTCACATAATCATTCATTTTTTGAT
>JAABUK010006260.1_pt1 | contig 17883 bp, 17 predicted proteins | sample 5559141 | NCBI WGS metagenome assembly JAABUK01 (sample SAMN10711869, study PRJNA513367) | rock metagenome | isolation source: Antarctica rocks | place: Antarctica: Victoria Land, Pudding Butte nord | collected 2016-01-03 | reverse complement strand
GATTGGTACCGGTACCAAAGGATACGTTAACTACCGGATCCCCCAGGCTGCCACGGCATATCTGTGCCTCGTTTATCAAACATGTGAGCAGGATTAATAAAAGAATACCTATTTTCTTATTCATTCAACGAAATACAATTTAAAAACCTGTTTCCAACTCACGATAGCGCTTCGTCTACTTAAATGCCATAAAGGCACTAAGGCACGAAGTAATATAAAGAAAAGAAGAAAGACCTTTGTGCTCCTTAGTGCCTTAGTGTCTTTGTGGCCTACTTGTGTTTTACCAGTAGCCCACTGCCAATTCAAATATAATATTTTAAGTTAAGTTAAGCTTTGAAGACATCAAATCATCTACTTCTTAACATTTCGCTTTAGTATCTTTGCACAAAAAGAATCAAACTTTGAAGTTTAAGGTTTAAAGTTTAAGGTTGAGCCCTGATGTGCAATCAGGAAAATTCAGCTTAAGCAACTTTCTTCCTGACGGCTGACGGCTGATAGCCGAAAGCCAATTCTTCCAAACAAAAAAACATGCCTGACATTTTAGACCAGTTACAGGAAACAACAAAATACATACAATCGCAATACCCATCCAGGCCGCTGGCCGGTATTGTATTAGGAAGTGGATTAAGTAATTTATCAGATGAAATCGAGATAGAAAAAGAAATCAATTATGATGCTATCTCTAATTTTCCGGTTTCAACAGTAGAAGGGCATCATGGGAAGCTCATCTTTGGCAGGTTAAGCGGAAAAGTTATTGTAGCCATGTCTGGCCGTTTTCATTTTTATGAAGGCTATACAGCAAAGGAAGTGGCGTATCCTATCAGGGTGATGAAGCATTTGGGAATTGAAACCCTGCTGATCAGCAATGCTGCCGGTGGTATGAATCCTGATTTTAAAATAGGCGACCTGATGTTGATCCATGATCATATAAGCCTGCTGACAGTAAATCCCTTGTTGGGTAAGAACGATACAAATCTGGGTGCACGCTTTCCTGATATGAGTGAACCTTATTCAAAAGAATTAATATTGAAAGTAGAAAAGATTGCCGCTAAGCTGAATATCCCTTTAAAGAAAGGAGTATACGCCGGCGTTACAGGGCCTTCTTTTGAAACAAGAGCCGAATATAAAATGCTTCGCCTGCTGGGAGCTGATGCAGTTGGCATGAGTACCGTACAGGAAGTAATTGTTGCAAGGCATGCAGCACTTCCGGTACTTGCCATGAGCGTTATTACAGATATTGGTATCCGTGAGGAAAATAATATAATCACACATGAAGAAGTATTACAGGCGGCTAAAGATGCAGAACCAAGGTTAACAAATATTTTTAAAGAACTGGTAGCACAGTTATAATAAACAGAGCGATATTACAACCTGTTCACTGCATCTACAATTTATATCATTAATTAGCCGGGTTTATAGTGTGATTAAAAGATTGAACATATCGTTTGCACTTTGTTTACTAACATTATTCCTGTGCCAGCAAGGCATTGCACAAAATCCGCTTCGAAGGTTACCCGGTGCAGGCAGCTTCGGTGGCCGTTCCGGCGGTAAAGGTGCTGATAGCCTGGGACACAGAACAGGCCTCGAAGATTCGATTACTATTACATTCCGGTACCTGGATACCAGCCGGTACAGAGGTATTGATTCCAGCTTCGACGATTTTTCAAAACGTATTCCAATCCCTGCCGATTATGCTTTCCTTGGCAATATGGGTAATGCGGCGCATTCACTGATCTTCAATCCTGTTAAAACAGCCGGATGGGATCCTGGCTTTCATGCTTATGACATCTACCAGTATAATATACCCGAAACAAGATTTTTTAGTACCACACGTCCTTACTCAGAAATCGGCTATGTGCTTGGCAGCAGAACAGAACAGCTAATCAATTTACTGCATACCCAAAATATAAGCCCAGACTGGAATGTTGCTTTTCAATATCGTTTGATCAATGCCCCGGGGGCTTTCAAAAATCAAAATAGCAATCATAACAGTTACCGGTTACATTCATTCTATCAATCTAAAAAAAAGCGGTATCATGCATTATTCATTCTGATAAATAACAAAGTTCAGTCGGCTGAAAATGGCGGTATTTTGGGTGATAGGGACTATCTTAATGATATAAAATCTTATGATAACAGGTTATTAATACCGGTGCAACTTGGTAACAATGTGGGTAGTACTGCCAGCGTATTCAGCAGCACCATAAATACCGGGACTAAATACAAGAACTTCACCTTTATGTTCCGGCACCAGTATGATTTAGGAAAAAAAGATTCTATAGTTACCGATACTACCGTAATACCGTTGTTCTATCCAAAATTCAGGCTGGAACATACTTTCCGTACTACTTCTTATACGTATAGCTTTGTTGATGCAGCGGCAGCAACTCAGAATGCTGATTCAGGATTTTACAGGCGTAATTATGGATTTCTGCAAAATCCTTCCTCACTGCTGGTACAGGATAAGTGGCATGAATTGGTTAACGACTTTTCTATCTACCAGTTTCCTGATGAAAAAAATGCCCAGCAATTTATTAAGGTAGGAGGAGCATTACAAAATTTGAAGGGTCAGTTTGATAACGGCACCCAGCAGTTTTATAATCTTTTTGTTCATGGTGAGTACCGCAATAAAACACGTAACCAAAAGTGGGATATTGAAGCTACAGGACAATTATATTTAGCGGGAAAAAGTGCAGGAGATTACGCTGCACTAATCAGCCTCAAGCGATACATCAGCAAACAGATAGGATATTTTCAGGCCGGATTTAACAACGTTAACCGCACTCCGTCTTTTGTGTTTAATGATGCCAGCAGTTTTAATTTCGACGGGTCATCTTCCTTTAATAAAGAAAATATTACCAGCATTTTTGGTGTGATAGAGCAACCGCAACATAAATTAAAATTATCCGGCACCTATAACCTTATTACCAATTACACTTATTTCAGGGATTACTATCATACCGATCAGTCTGCCGCTTTGTTTAACCTGCTACAACTTAGTCTGGATAAGGAATTCAGGATCGGCAGAAGATGGAGATGGTATACAACAATTACTTTACAACAAAAAGCCGGATCGGCACCTGTGAATGTTCCCCTTATATATACCCGCAACCGTTTTGGATTTGATGGTAACCTCGGATTCAAAAACCTTCATTTACTTTTCGGAACAGAAGTTAAATACAACACGCCCTATAAAGCTGATGGTTACTCCCCGGTATTAGGACAGTTTTATTTTCAAAATACTCAAACAATAAGTCTTAAGTTGCCTGAAATAGATTTTTATCTTCATTTACGCATCAAAAGTTTTACAGCATATGTGAGAACGGAAAACCTCAATGCTTTGAGAATTAAAGACAAGGTAGGCTTTACTAATAATAACATGGCAGCACCACTCTATCCGTATCAGGGTTTACAAATACGGTTAGGAATCTTTTGGAGTTTCGTAAATTAATTTCTTTTTTAACTACGGGAAATCCAGAGTGGAAGGAGAGGTTACACAGAGGACTTCTCTCTGTGTATTAAACGATTAAAATAATTAATCCCTTCCCGTTAACCATTAACCATTAACAATTAACCATTAACCATTAAACAGCATCTACATCAGGAACAACCGACACCATACGATATCTTTTATCCTGGTGCATCTCTGCAATCGTTTCAAGAATACTTTGTTTACAACTGTTTATAAGATTTGTATCCTTGGGCAACTTGAATAATAGTTCCATCAAAAACTGGTTACGAACACGGTTAACAACCGGTTGGGCCGGACCAATCATGTAGTTTTCAAAATTCTTTTTTATCAGTCCTGCAAACAAAAGAGCTGCACCTCCCACTACCTCATTGCTTTTATGACGAAAAGTAATTTTGATCAGCCTTGAATAGGGTGGATAAAAAAAATTCTTTCGGTTTACAATTTCTTCTTCATAAAACTTTTTGTAATCGTGCTGTTGTACCAGTTTAAGAACCGGGTGGCTGGTGTTTCTTACCTGTATTAACACCAGTCCCTGTTTATCTTTTCTGCCTGCCCGCCCGCTAACCTGTTCCATCAACTGGAAAGATCTTTCATTAACCCTGAAATCTGAAAAACCCATAATAGCATCTGCATCTAATATGCCGACCAGTGCCACGTTATCAAAGTCAAGTCCTTTCACCACCATTTGCGTTCCAACGAGTATGTCTATGCGTTTTTGTTCGAATAGCTGGATCAGGGTATCATGTGCATGCTTTCCTTTAACCGCATCAACATCCATCCTGGCAACTTTCACTGATGGAAATAGTTCCTGCAACTCTTCTTCAATCCGTTCCGTACCAAAATTAGTCTGTGCAAAATGGTGGTTGCCACAGGCTTCACAGGTGGTTATCATCTGGTACCAGGTACCACAATAATGGCATTGCAACCTGTTGGAAATTTTATGATAAGTGAGTGATACATCACAATATTTACAATGCGGTATCCATCCGCACGAAATACATACCTGGTAAGGTGAATAGCCCCGGCGGTTTTGAAAAAGTATCACCTGCTTTTTGGCTAGCATACTTGATTCTATCGCATCTTTCAGCAAAGGTGAAATGATGACCTTCATTTTTTCTTTGCTTGCTACTTTCTTCGTATCAATAATCTCAATGGCCGGCAGGCTGATGCCCCCATACCGTTCATTCAATTCCACCAATCCATATTTACCGCCTGAGGCATTAAAATAACTTTCAAGTGAAGGAGTGGCGCTTCCCAACAATACATTAGCGGGAAACAATGAAGCAAAATAAATTGCCGCATCCCGGGCATGATAACGGGGTGCCGGGTCATGCTGCTTGAATGAGCTGTCCTGTTCTTCGTCACAGATTATCAACCCAAGATCGTGAAAAGGAAGAAACAATGAAGACCTTGCGCCTAAAATAATTTTTGCTTCCCCGGTTTTAACTTTATGCCAGATCTCTACCCTTTCATTCTGGTTGAATTTTGAATGATATATAGTAATGTACCCACCAAAATGTATTTGTAACCGGCGGATGATCTGCGAGGTTAACGCTATTTCAGGCAGCATGTATAAAACCTGTCTGCCTTGTTTTATCAGGTCTGCGATCAGCCTGATATAGATAAGTGTCTTTCCGCTGGAGGTAACGCCATGTAAGAGGCAAACCTGTTTTTCAAGAAATGATTGTCTTACCGCTGCTAATGATTGCTCCTGTGCTGCACTCAGTTCAAAATCAATAGTAATAGTTTTTGGCAAATACCTGATGCGATCAATAGAACGCTTTTCCACGAGAAGGATATTTTTTTCAGTCAGTCCTTTTAACTGGGCAACAGAAGCATTTGCTTTTTTTAATAGTGATGATTGAGTAACCTCCCCTTCCGTTTTCCTGAGATGTAAAAACGCAAGCAGTAATTCCATTTGTTTGGGCGCCCTTGACCAGTTGTTTAATAAATCAGAAAGGTTATCCTCATTGTCAAAAGAAGGATTAAGCAATACATAGCTTTCTTTCTTTTCTTTATAGGTGGTCTTTAATTCTTCCCATACAAAACATATCTTCTTTTCTATCAGGCGCTTGATAACAGGGTATACATGAGTGGCATCCAGTATCTGTTGTACTTCTACCAGTTTTAATTCCTGCTTCAGCAGTAAAGCTTCTGCCACCAGGAACTCTTCGTCATCAAGATGCGAAAAATCATCTCCTGCTTCTTCATTAAATAATAAAACCGTTTCACTGCTTAGCTTGAAATGTGTTGGAAGCGCGGCCTGCATCACTTCTCCTTCACTGCATAGATAATAAGCTGCCATCCACTCCCATAGCTTCATTTGTTGCGGGATAACAATCGGTTCCGTATCCAGCACGTTCAATATATCTTTAGGAATAAACGCTTCGGGTTTTTCCTGGTGAACGCGTTTAACTATTCCTGCATATTTCTTATTCTTACCAAGCACAACTTCAACCCTGCAACCAGTTTTGATCATGGAGATCATCTCCTGCGGCACTGACCAGGTATAATTCTTTGGCAGTGCCAATGGAATAATCACCTCCACATAAGCAGCGGGTACGGTGGTAAACAATTCTGCGGTATTTGCGGAAGTTGTCAAGGGTTTAAGTTAGTGTTTATAGCAATACCAGGTTTATACGCACCCCATTTTATCAGTTCTTCGGTCATCTGTTCATATACTTTATTCTTTAGCCAATCGATGTCTTTAAAGGTCAATCCATCCACCGGTACTTCTTCCATAAAAATAGCTCTTGAAATACCGGGTGTAAGGGAAAAAATGCTGTTATAATGCAAACGGTTTATCGTGTCAGGGAATACAATAGGTTTTATGGGCGTTTGCGTTTCGATGGCAATCCGGAAGGCTCCGTTAAAAAACTCCTGCAAAGGCTGGCCGGAGGTATTGAAAGTGCCTTCAGGAAAAATTACAACAGAGATATTTTTTTTTAAAATTGATTTTAGCGTTTTAACACTCCGGGCCCTGTTTTCGCTATTGCTTCTGTCTACCATCACTACGGCTTTCCGGTATAAATAGCCAAAGACAGGTATCCTGGATAACTCCACTTTTCCTAAAACCCTTATTGGCTGGCGCAATGTTTTCACCAGGATGGGCACATCCATATAAGAAATATGATTGGCTACAAAAATAACTGCGTGATCGGTGGTATGCGGAGCAATAAAAATATTTTTATGGAAGATGCCAACCATAGGCAGCCAGATATCGGCCCAGATACTGCAAAGTTTGTAAATGAAATTGCCCCCTTTTATCTTGCCAAAAAAACTGGCTATTATTACCAGGGGGAAAATAATCAACAGGAAGAAAACAAATAACAGGAAAGCGTAAATAGCATATAACACCTGTATGATCTTTAATAATATCTTCATGAATGTACGCTGACTTATAAAAATGAAAATTATGATATGTGCGGGGAATTACCTAATTACTGCTATCCTCTAATACCTGCAACGAATAAACCACGCAGGTGAGCCACAAAGACACGAAGGCACAAAGAAGATTAAGAAATTTTTTTTTCGTATTCCTTTGTGCCTTCGTGTCTTTGTGGCTCACCTGCGTGGTTTTTATTTCTTTTTAGAGAATGATTCACAAATTAATTATTTTTAAAATCTCCACTTACTTATGACCCACCGGGATCGTTTTTAAATTGTTCTCAAACCTATTTTTATAATAACCGGATATCTTCAAAATTTATGAGTAAAAAATTTACAAATTACAAGGCTATAACCTGTATAGTCATTTTTCTGATTGCCTCATTGTCTTTGTCTGCACAGCGTATTATTTCTTTTAATCCCGTTTCGGGTCGTGTTGGAACTACCGTTACTATCACCGGAACGGGCTTTGACCCTGTTGCAGGTAATAATATAGTTTATTTTGGCGGTACAAGAGCTACCGTTACATCTGCGTCTGCCACTCAACTGGTGGTAAAAGTCCCCGCGGGCGCTACCTTTCATCCGATATCAGTTACAAAAGGCGGACTAACGGCTTACTCTCCGAGACCTTTTATCACCACATTCGGATGTGCCCCTGTTGCAGTTAACGCAACTACTACCTTTAGCGAAAAACTAAATTTTTCGAGTGGCACCTTTTCATCACCGGTCAGTATTGCTATTGCCGATTTTGACGGCGATGGCAAACCGGATATAGCTTCTACCAATTAGGATAATAATTCGGTTGCAGTATTTCGCAACATTAGTACCTCCGCAACACTTAGTAATACTTCTTTTGCACCGCCGGTAAATTTTTTAACAGATCAGGGGCCCGCAGGGATCGCTAGAGGTGATATTGATGGAGACGGAAAGCCTGATATCGCTATAACTACTACCAGCAGCACTGTGGAAGTGCTAAGAAATACAAGTACCTAGGGAACCACCAATGCGATTTCTTTTGCTGCTCCGGCAAGTCTTTTAACAAGCACCGGCCCTACGGATTCCGCGGGAACCGCAAATATCAGTATCAGTGACCTGGATGGAGACGGCAAACCCGATCTGGTAGTAACCAATCCACTTAAAAGTAACATCTCAATATTCAGGAACATAGGTACTACGGGAACTATTACAAGAAGCTCTTTTGGAGCGAGAACAGATATAGGTGCCGGCGCTGCCCCTTCGCTACTCCCGCTTTTACCTTTTGGGGTATCTTCACTACTACGGCCATCTCCCACTCCCTCAGCATCAAATGGTCTTACTGATCTGTTAGGGTCTCCCACGTTCATGCGCTACCTTATTGCTGCACGCAGGCTCTATATTACTGCCGGTATTCCCTTGTTGTTCCTATTGTCTCGTTAATCCCAACAAGATAACAGGCTTCAGCAACTCCGAAAGACTGGCCAATACCTTAAGTGTAACCAAGTTTGACTACAGCAGCTTACAGCATCGTATCTCCCTGAACTCTGCACGGCTCGTTTCCTAACCACACATCACAGGTACTTTAACCCGAACGACATATTTGGTTACATCGCTCTTTCATCCATTAGGTATTTAATCTGTATTTATAAAACGTACGCCTCGTGGCGTACCAGAGACACACAGATGCCTCTGTGCCTCTCTGTGTTTCCTCCCTCTGTGCTTCTCTGTGTTAAAATTCTCCGAACACCAACTGATAGAAATTACACCAGCAGTCATTTGCGGGTTTGTTCGATCTAACAGCATAAATTCGCTATTCTTATGGAAAAAACAAAATCAGTAGCATTTCACACACTAGGCTGCAAATTAAATTTTTCAGAAACATCGGCGATTTCCAGGTTAATGGAAAATGAGGGTTTTGTAAAAAAGGAATTTGAAGACCTGGCCGATGTATATGTGATTAATACCTGCTCTGTTACTGACAACGCTGATAAGGAATGCCGTCACCTGGTCAGGCGCATTCAACGCAAAGCACCTGAAAGCATGGTCGTGATCACGGGATGCTACGCTCAGTTGAAATCAAAAGAGATTGCCGCAATTCCTGGTGTAGACCTTGTATTAGGCGCTGCGGAAAAATTCAATATAGCCCAACACATACGCGAACTTTCTAAAGGAGATTCCGCCAGAATTTGCAGTTGCGATATCGAAACTATAAATGGATTTAATGCTTCTTATTCTCTTAACGATCGTACCAGGTCTTTTCTTAAAGTGCAGGATGGCTGTGATTATAATTGTTCCTTCTGTACCATCCCGATGGCAAGGGGCAAAAGCAGGAGCGATACTATTAAAAAAGTAATCCTGAATGCAGAAGAGCTGGTGCAAAAAGGCGTTAAAGAAATCGTATTGACAGGTGTAAACCTGGGTGATTTTGGTAAAGTACCAGATGGTGGTAAAAAACACGGCGAATCATTCCTCGAACTGATACAATCCCTTGATAAGGTAGAAGGCATACAACGGTATCGCATATCTTCTATTGAACCTAATCTTCTTTCGAATGAGATCATTGAATTTGTTGCCAACAGTAATAAGTTTATGCCTCATTTCCATATCCCCCTGCAAAGCGGCAGCAATAATATACTGCGTTTAATGCGAAGACGCTACAGGAGCGAGCTCTATGCGGAGAAAATAAACTTCATTAAAACTATCATGCCGCATTGTGCCATAGGTGTAGATGTTATTACAGGCTTTCCTGGTGAAACAAATGAAGACTTTAAAACAACTTTTGATTTTCTTCATGATCTGGATCTTTCTTATTTTCATGTGTTTACTTATTCTGAAAGAGATAACACGCATGCACTGGAAATTAAACCTGTGATACCTGCTGCTACCCGTTATGAAAGAAATAAAACGCTACGCAACCTCAGCTATATGAAGCAGCAATACTTTACTGCCCGGCATTCAGGACAAACGCGAAAAGTATTGTTTGAAGGCCATAATAAAAACAATATAATGGATGGTTATACTGATAACTATATTAAGATAACAACGCCGCTTCGGGAAGACTGGGTAAACCAAATCGTAGACTGGAAAATTTAAATTATGAATGGACAAAACAGGAAGGATATACATCCTGGATTAGAGGTGGATATAATTCAAAAGAATGACCAGCGAACCGGTATTAAAACTAGAGGTATAGTAAAGAATTTACTGACAAGTTCGCCTTACCACTCGAGAGGTATTAAAGTGATGTTAGAAGATGGTACAGTAGGAAGAGTAATTGAAATTATTGAGGAAGAATAAAGTCGGTTCAACCTGGCGAAGTTATCACTTCACTGGTTTCCAAAAACCTCACAGGTTTGTAATACAGGTTGTGTCCTCATGCAAAACCTGTGAGGTTTTGGAAACCTCACAGGTTAATTAGGCTTTACGATCACCAGTGAACTTATTGATCTTTCTTCTTTGTATTCTCATCATCATTAATAAATTCTTCCTGGCTGGTAGAATTAATTTCGGTCTGGGTTACATTATGCAATTCTTTAGAAGGATCTTTTTCATCATGCAAAATTGAACTGTTCTCCTGTCCTTCACGAACTTCACTTCCAGAATGATTCCTTGTTTTTTTTGTATCTTTTGGATTATTGTTTTGCTTGTCCATAATAATTTATTTAAATGATTGGTTACTATTGCTTAACCAGTGGCAGCAAAAGATCGGCCACCATTTTATTACCCATATCATTCAAATGTACCCTGTCGGTGGTCAGAATTCCGGATTCTTTATTTTGCGGGTTATTCTTCAGATTGTATTCAAGAAATGCTTTCCGCAGGTCGCAAAGCGGCAGGTTATTCTTCTTAGCTATATCTCTTATGATTTGTGCATACCTGTTTAAATCTCCATCCTGCTGATTGGAAAAATCTGTTCTTTCACCAATGGTGGCCATAGTGCATAAAATAATTTCGGCATTTTTCTCTTTTATTTTTTTGATGATGGCTTCATAAAATTTCTGAAACTTATCGGCATCGGTTCCTGTTCCGGAGGAAGCCTTGTGCCATACATCATTTACGCCAACATATATTACAACCATATCGGGATTCTTTGCTAACACATCTTCATCCATCCTGAGGTAAAGGTCATATACTTTATTACCGCCGATACCGGCGCCAATTAATTCATACTGTCCTTTCGCAGTTTTTTCAAGTTCTTCTTTCATGCGGGTAATAAACCCTGTTGGATTAACACCTGCCTGTGTTATAGAGTCGCCAAAGAAAACAATACGTTTAGCTTTTTGAAATGTCATTGAAAGCAATGTTTGTAATAAAAAGCAACCAAGTAAAATAGATAGAACTTTTTTCATATATTGTTTTAATAATTTAAATGCCATCAGCCTAAAGAAGGAACGACCTGTGAGGTTTCTAAAAACCTCACAGGTCGTTCCCGCCTTTTTAAACACCCTGGACGATCTAAAACTTATTATTTTTGTATAAGCTTTTTCTTCTTATTCACATTTCTTTCTTGTTACATTCTCCACCATAAACGCTTTACCCGGCGGAGCATCGTACATCATGCACACTATACAATCATTTGCCTTTAGCGTATCCTGAATAGTAAAATACATTTCTTCACCCCTGGACCATTTACCAATTTTACAACTATTCTTTATATTAAGCACATTATTATAAATTCCATGTCCGCCGACATCCTTCCACCCATATGATCCTACACTGTCTTTGTTTAGCACCTGCACCACAAAACTGGCGCAGCTTATACGGATAACCTTTGCTTTAATACACTTATCTTCCTTCTTACTGCAGGCAAAAGCAAAAAAAGGTAAAACAAATAATATCAGCCTATTTTTTTTATTGGACATGATTTATGATTAAATTAGATATGCTAACCAGAACTCAAAGGGTTGATTTACCTCACACCTCATACCTAACAGCTAAATCACCATCAAACTGCACCCACGGATATCACTGTTATCCATTCGTCCCAATACTTCAAAACCACCATCAGCATGTATTTTACCTACATCATCTGTAGCAATAAAAGCACAAGAATCAATATTGGCCAGATCTATAATATTTATCACACCGCTTCTTTCTGATGTAAACGATTCATCATATACCTTCAATGGATCATCTTCTTCCCTTAACAATATTTTCATCCAGGGCGGACAATAAAACATTCCTTTACCCTTTGAATAAGCCTGCGATAATAATTCAGTCATGCCATATTCAGAATGAACTTCAGCTACACCCAGCCTGTCCTGTAGAAAATCCTGCACCTGTTGCCGGGTTATTTCTTCCCTTCTTCCCTTCATTCCCCCGGTTTCCATAATTACTGTATGCTGTAAGGAAAGCTTGTATTTTTCTGCAAAATCAAGTAATCCAAATGTAACACCAATAAGAATAATTTTTTGTTCCTTCTTTTCTAACTCTTTCAAAACTGAATATAACTTTTCATGTTCATCCAGGTAAAATCCACTTTCAGGATGGTCACTTGCCCTGATAAGTTCATCCACCATTAATGTCAGAGACGAATTTTTTCTTTCCAGGTAAGAAGGAAGCAAGCCTATAATGCAATACTGATCAGGCCTGCCATAAAAAAGTTCAAACCCTTTAAAGAAGCTTTCTTTATACCATGAAATGCTTTTAACATAATGATGGCTTTGTACCATTTGTGTAGAACCACTGCTTTCAAACACTGCCTCCGGTAAAAAAGTACCGGTCTGAATTATATGGGATTTAAAAAAGCTTATGGGAAGAAATGGAATTGCAGCAATAGTATTTATAGCGGCTGCATCTATTTGTAAAATATCTGCAAAACGACGGTACACGTTATTGTTTTCATATTGATACCTGAATACCTCTAACGCGTGGTATTCAAATTCCATTTGGTTTATTGAGAAAATTTTATGATTCAATTTATACCGCATGTTAGGTTAATACCGTTGTATCAGTTAAATTTGATAATAATATAGTCTTTGTATGAAAATGAAAGTTATAATTGCTTTTGTTGCAGCGATTGTAATAATAGCCTGTAGTAAAGGTAATTATCAATCCAAACCGACCCTGAAAATAAAAAGCCTCAATGGAAATATCATTCCGGCAGGAGGTACCTTAAACATCTCCCTCGAGTATACTGATAAAGAAGGTGACCTTAGCCAGGACACGCTGCTTTCTATCAGGAAACGGCTAAACAGGCGTCCACTTCCTCCCGGTGGTATCAGCGCTGATACACTTCATAATATTATTCCCAAGTTTCCGGAAAAAGTTAAAGGTGAATTTGATGTAACTTTTGACTGGGCCAGGTACCTGCATCAGAGTGATGTTGAAAACGACACTATAATTTTTAAGTTTGTCGCCAAAGACAGGGCAGGCCATACAAGCGATACAGTGGTTACCGATAAGATTGTTGTTTTAAAACAATAATTACCATCCTCGTTTTCTCCTTAATTTAGGTTTAGATTTTTACCATTTAGTTCTGTGCATGTTGTAGTGCCGCCTTAATATCAGCATGAAAACCTAATGCTACTCCGCATTTTTAATTTTTTTATTTTCAGCAGTATTTATATAGCATTATGTGCCTTGTTAATGGTTAGTCAGACCAATAAATTACTTCATCTTGATTATAATTTTCACCAGTATCTTTTGTTTGTTTTTTTCTCCACTATCAGCAGTTATAATTTTCATTGGTACCTTACGCCCTTAAATCCTGCAGAAAAACTCCGTGTGCAATGGACGCAGCAGCATAAAAAATTGCATCTTATTTTTTTTATAGCGGGCATAATCGGCTCCTGCATTTACTTTTTTTATTTTACCGGTTACCTGTTCTGGATGGGCTTCTCAGTATTACTGACATTTCTTTATTCTGCTCCAAAGCTTCCCTACAAGCCATTTTATATTTTGAGAAAGATAGCAATTGGCAAAACTATCTTTCTTTCATTCGTCTGGATGTATGTTACCACTTTTTTACCGGTTGTATTTTCCGGTAAAGGATGGCACACTAACGATGTGTTATTTTGTATCAGCCGCTTCTTCCTGATCTATTCAATATGCATTATTTTCGATTACCGTGATCGTGAGAATGATAAACAGGAAGGCATCAGGAGCCTGATAACTTATTTGGATAATTCAGGAGTGAAGAAACTTTTTAACGGCAGCCTGCTACTATTCGGAACAAGTACAGCCGCACTTTATTTTACGGGCATTACATTACCTGTGATAATATTATTACTTATTCCCGGTGTTATAACGCTGTATCTTTTTAATTTCGCCACCAGGAATTTTTCCGACTACTTATATTATTTTGTCTTAGACGGATTAATGATGTTTTCGGCAATATTCACCTCATTTATATCAATTTAATATTTTTAAAGATTAAAGTTTAATTATGGCAAAGCAGGTCAAACCTACAAAAGAAGCATCCCTACCAGCATCACCTCCAGCACCAGAACCAGTTTTAACAAAAGAATCCTCGCAATTTTTAGTTGAATATATTAACAATGCTTCTCCGGTAGGTTTTGAAAGCAGCGGACAAAAATTATGGCTCAATTACCTTACACCATATATTGACAGCAGCTTCACTGATCCTTATGGGACAGCGGTGGGCGTTATCAATCCAACCCATCCCTTTAAAGTTGTTATTGAAGCACATGCCGATGAAATCAGTTGGTTTGTAAATTACATCACTCCCGAGGGTTTGATGTATATGAAAAGAAATGGTGGTGTTGACCACCAGACAGCTCCAAGTTCGAGAGCTATCATTCACGGGAAGAAAGGACCGGTAAAAGCCGTGTTCGGCTGGCCTGCTATTCATACCCGTTTGGGTAATCCCGATAGCAAAGAACAGCAACCTAAAGTTGACAACCTGTTCCTGGATTGCGGAGCAAGAAATAAAAAAGAAGCAGAGGATCTCGGAATTCATATCGGTGCAGTAGTTACATACCAGGATGGCTTTGACGAACTGTCAAATGATTATTATGTAGGACGTGCATTTGATAACCGCATAGGCGGATTCATGATCGCAGAAGTAGCAAGACTGTTGAAGCAAAATAATAAGAAAATACCTTATGGTTTATATATTGTAAATGCTGTGCAGGAAGAAGTAGGATTAAGAGGTGCTGAAATGATTGCAAGAAGAATTAAGCCAAATGTTGCCATCATAACAGATGTAACGCATGATACCACCACTCCTATGATCAATAAGATCATTGAAGGTGATGTTGCTTGTGGCAAGGGTCCGAGCCTCGCTTACGGACCGGCAGTGCACAATAAACTGCTTGATTTTGTTCAGGAGGTTGCCTTAAAGAATACCATCCCTATCCAGATGCGCACCGTTAGCCGAAGCACCGGTACCGATACAGATGCTTTTGCATATTCTCATGAGGGTTGCCCTTCGATGCTTATCTCTATTCCTTTGCGCTACATGCATACTACTGTGGAGATGCTTCACAAAAGCGATATCGAGAATACTATCAGATTGATATATGAATGTGTGTTGAACTTAAACCCTGAGACGAATCTGAGTTACTTTTAGGGTGGATTTTTTTAACCACGGAGGAAGGAATAGGTAGCACGGAGGTCCACGGAGAGATTCCTCCGTGGACCTCCGTGCTACCTATTCCTTCCTCCGTGGTTAAAAAATGACGGCAACCTTTAAACTATTTTAGTACGTTTGCCTAAACATAAGAACAGTCGCAATGATCAGGAACAACTGGCAAAAAAGTGAAATAGCTGAGATCTATAACAGTCCATTATTAGAACTTATTTATAAGGCAGCCACCATTCACCGTCAATACCAGGCCACTGCGGAAGTGCAGGTTTGCACGCTACTTTCAATCAAAACCGGTGGATGCCCTGAAGATTGTGCTTACTGTCCGCAAGCTGCCCGGTATAATACCGGACTCAACGTACAGGCATTGATGCAGAAAGACGAAGTACTGGAATATGCACAAAAAGCAAAAAATGCAGGATCAACCCGCTTTTGCATGGGCGCCGCATGGCGTGAAGTGCGCGATAACAGGGATTTTGACCGTGTACTTGAAATGGTGCAGGGTGTTAATGAACTGGGCATGGAAGTTTGCTGCACTATGGGAATGCTCACTGAAACACAGGCTAGAAAATTACAAGAGGCCGGCCTTTATGCCTATAACCATAATATAGATACCTCAGCAGAACATTACAGCGACATTATTACTACCCGCACTTACCAGGACAGGTTACAAACACTAGGCAATGTAAGAAAAGCCGGCATCAGCGTTTGCAGCGGCGGCATCATTGGCCTTGGAGAAACCCATGAAGATAGGATCGGAATGCTACACACACTGTCTACATTGCCACAACATCCAGGAAGCGTACCTATTAATGCTTTGGTTAGAGTAAAAGGAACACCGCTGCAGGACAATCCAAAAGTTGATATCTGGGATATGATAAGAATGATCGCTACGGCAAGAATTATTATGCCTGAAACAATGGTACGCTTAAGCGCAGGAAGAACTGAAATGACCATTGCAGAACAAGCCTTATGTTTTATGGCAGGGGCCAATTCAATATTTGCCGGTGATAAATTGCTTACTACTCCAAACCCTGGCTTTGATGAAGACAATGCCATGTTTCAGTTACTGGGATTAACTCCAAGAAAGGCTTTTAAAGAAAACAATGTATCCACAAATGTAGTAACTGTAGAAAATTATTTACAATCCGTTCTCTAACCGTTTTCACATTACTGTAAAACGTTTTCACATTACTGTAAAATATAGATATTCTTCCTGACAGCTGATAGCAAATGCGTCAACTTACCATAAACATAATACCAGTTTATAAAGCTGAGAATTCATTAAGCGACAGGTTTAATCCAAACTGGTTATAAGCGGTATTGTTCTGATAATATGCCCTTGCATAACGTATCTGAATTTTTTTGAAAAGTACACCAACGCCCAAAGAAAAACCATTCAATCCATTGGTAGCATTGTAAATATTTAACTCAGCGCGACGAAGGTGATTATATGCGGCTGTAATTTCCAGCTTATCCCCCACATAAACCTGTGTGGCAATTACAATGTGGCGAAATATTTTGTCGAAGGTAATTGCCGCTTCACTGGTTTGATTAAACCCGTTATCATTGTTGAAGCTCGTATCATTATATCTTATATTAAACTGGTGAAGACGTTGTGCTGTGAGCGAAAACTGGAGGGGAGCATTTTTTAATCGTTTTGTAATGCCTGCCTGGATATCAAAGGGAAGATCATCACTAGGGGTTCCTTCATACCTTTTCAATTGAACTCCCATATTTTTTATAAGTACCGATACCTGCAACAGAGAAGTGCTATCATAATAAGCTACTCCAACATCCATTGCTAGCCCATCAGAACGGTATAATCCATAATTAGAATGAATGAATTTTATCGTTGCGCCATAATACCATCTTTCTAAATATTTGCGCGACCCTGATATTTGGACTACATAATCGCCAGGCCTGAAAGTTCCAAATACATTACCCGACGCGTCAGTTTGGGCAATTGTACCATAATCAAAATATTCAGTTCCCAAAGAAAAACTTGTTTGTAGCTCCTCACTGGTATAGCCCATCATTGCATGATAATTTTTAATACCTGCATACATGGAATTAAACACAGTAGTTAATTGAGCATGCATGGAAGGCCTTAATAATGCAGGATTATTGAATGAAAGACCGATATCATTGGAAATATTTGAAATGTTTACTCCGCCTAGTCCGGTAAGTTGCGGTGTGGCAGGCAGCTTAAGGAAGTTATAAATAGAGTTACCACCAATAGTTTGGGTTTTAGCGGTTAGTATAATACTGATTAGTAATATTGAAAGGAAAATCGTCCTCATTCACAGGATTTGAAGGTATAGCTATTATCGGGACTAAAGTGAGTTTTTTTTGAACCAGTAGAGTAGAGCGAGAAGAGTCAGGTGACTCTCCTCTGCCCCCTGGTCAATGCGTACGTGCGGTTTTCCCGCATACGGCTTTGCTGTATTCTTCGTTGCAAGCATTCACATTGGTCTTAGAACACTGTATTTCCTTGGGT
>JAABUK010006259.1_pt1 | contig 17883 bp, 27 predicted proteins | sample 5559141 | NCBI WGS metagenome assembly JAABUK01 (sample SAMN10711869, study PRJNA513367) | rock metagenome | isolation source: Antarctica rocks | place: Antarctica: Victoria Land, Pudding Butte nord | collected 2016-01-03 | reverse complement strand
GGAGGTCCCAGGTGTCACCCCTACCCTGGGACCCATCATGGCTCACACCATGACCCCCACCCGTACCCTTGCTGCTGCCCCCACTGCCACTCTGAACTCCCTGACTGTGGTGGAGGGTGGCTGATGATTTAGCCTGCATTAGTGTGTTCACCATGTTCACTCATTCCCGCATTCACTTAGAATGCATTCATTCATCAATTATGCTTGAATTCACTCACTCATGCACGCATGCATTCACTCATTCATGCATGCATGCATTCTTCACTCAGTCATTCATGCATGCATACATTCAATCAATCATTCATGCATGCATGCATGCGTACATTCATTCATGCACGCATGCATACATTCATTCATTCATTCATTAATTCATCCAACCCACTCATAGGTACATGCATCAGACACACGCCTTGTACCCAAGGTCAGACATGTACACCCCCCATGTGGCCCTCTGTACGCCCTCTGAGCTTCTGCTTTGACAACACTGCAACCAAGCTGCTGAGACAGACTAGGATGAAGACAAGCAACAGCGGTACCTGAGGGCTCTGGGATGGCGCAGGGGTGCTGTCAGTGTTGTGCCTCTCCCCCTCAGCCTTGACCACCTTGGTGGCGACACCTTCCCCTTGCCCTTCCCCTTCTCCTTCCCCTTGAGCCTCAGGCTCTGGATTGGAAGCGCTGGCCTTGGCATGCTTCATCTTGTCATGCTGTCCCTCAGCAGCCTTGACATCCTCCTCATGCTGCAACTGGGCTGCAGCCACCATGCCAGCATCCGTCAGCATGTGCATGTTGGTGCATAGGGACCAGCCCTTGCCATAACACACAGCAACAACGTGGAAGCTGGATGACACTAGGGAGCCTCAAGTCCATGCAGCTTTAGCACAAACACATGCCCTGCTGGTGACGCATCTTGAGTAAGCAGGTGAAAGGATGATCTGCATGCAGCTGACTGATGCTACGCAGAGCACACTGAGAGCTTCATGGGACTTAGTGAAACCTGCAACACGCCGAAAGCCATGTCAAGCCTTGAAAGGCCAGCTTGCAACACGGATCTCAACCCCACTGCAATACCAGTGTCCTGCAAATGCCTGAGCTGTGTACAACTGACTGGAGACTGTGTTACCTTGCTGCTTTCTTTCACGCCGCGCTTTGTCTCTGGGGGCTCTTTCGAGCAGCTGTTCTTGCCCCAGCACAACACACCCAAATGTTGCACCTGCACCCATCAGTATACGGTCCCTAGTGAGTACGTGGTCCCCAGTCATGGTCCCCAGTCAGTAGGGGACAGCCAAGAGCTGCCTGACAGGCCACACGCCGCATGAGCCCTTAGATGAAGCAAAACAACATTTAATCATAGACAACAAGGCAACAGCATGAGAGACATCACCCATGACAACTTCAACAGTAGTGATAGTTGTAATGGTGATGATGATGCTGACAATAGTATAAATATAAATACAACCATACATAATAATCATACTAATAGTAATGATGAAAATTACAATAACAATAATGATGATGATGATAATAATAATAATAATAATGATAATGATGAGTAGTTGAGGGGTGATGACCAAAGCAGGTGGACAGGGGATCAACACCAGGCCGATGTGCTGAAAGCATGAACAAGCAACAGGCAATGACCAAGTCAAGGTGCAGCAAAGGCTTCAACTTACGGTTGCGTGCAGTATTCTGCTGTGCAATCCTCCTCTTTGCAGACTTGGAGAGAGTAGGTGGTGCAGGCATCATTGCAGGTGGTGAAGTCATCATGGCGGGTGGTGAGGTCACCATGGCAGGTGGTGAAGTCACCACGGCAGTTGGTGAAGCTGTCATGGCAGGTGGTGAAGTCATCATTGCAGGTGGTGAAGCCATCATTGCAGACCCCACCTCAGGACCACTGCACGCATTGACAAACTATGGTGAGCATTGTTCTCAACACACGGTTCTCAACAACTGAGTAGCTTAGGGGCCAATCTTGCTATATGTAAGTTGGGGTTATGACTCAAGCCTTGAGACGCCTGAGGCAGCACTAAGTGACAACAAACTGTGTGACACCAAACTAAGAAGACAAGACGGGGTGCAAGAAAAGACAGACTCAGTCCATAAGGGGAGTGCGTGTTGACAGGTGGCTGACAAAGGTAAGCCAAGGCCCATGTGCACAAAGAGCAAAATCAGCGGCCTTAGTGCAAAACCGGTAGATACCTTTGTGAAGTGGTGACAAACTGAGCATCTGGCAGCGCCACCTGCTGTGCTGCTTGCTGAGCAGCTTGCGGCTTCTTGACCTCCTGCTCAGCTGGCTGCTGAGCCTGCTCCTTGACTTGTTTCTCAGGCGGCTGCTGCTGTGACTTAGACTGCTGTGACATAGACTGTTGTGACTTGGACGGCTGTTTATCAGCAGCCTCTGACTTCTTCTGAGGCTGCTGCTGCTGCTGCTGTGGGTGTTCAGGCAGCTTCTGTGATTCTTGCTTATCTGTCTGCCGCTGTTCAGACGCCTTTTTGGTTGGCTTTTGAGGTGGGTGCTGTGCTGTCACTGGCTTGGGCGGCTTTTGAGAGAACTGCTTGTCTGCCTGAGAAGCAGCAGACGTCAGCTCAGGCAGCACCTTGGGCTGCTGCTGCTCAGAAACCCCCTGAGTGGCATGCTCAGGCTGCTGCTGACCTACTACCTGCTCAGGCAGCTTCTTGGGCAGCTGCTTGCCTGCATGCTGCTTTGCAGATACCTGATTAGTGGGCTGCACAACCTCAGGGACCTGCTTGGGCAGCTTCTCAGGCTGCTGCTGAACTAGCAGCATTATGTCAGTCACCTGCTGAGTTGCCTTCTTTGGCTGCTGCTTGACTGCCGGTTGCTTGTCAGCCGCCTGCTGAGGCAGCTTCTCAGGCTGCTGCTTGCCAGTCTGAAGCTTCTCAGCCACCTGCTCAGCTTCAGGTTGATGCTTGACCTGCTGCTGCAGCTGCTTGTGAGTCTGCTGCTGCTTATTCTGATGTCCCGCCTGTTCAGATGAAATGGTCTGATACTGTAGAGATGCCTGCTGATGCTGAACAGCCTCTGGCACAGCAGACTGCTCAACCTCCTGCAGCTGTTGGTCAGTCACAGCTGCTGCCTGATGCAGCTTGGAGTCTATAGGAGTGCTATCCACAAGCTGGGGAGCAGGCGGGCAGCGCCACTCTGGGTGGGTGTTGGTGGGGGAGGTGGGGTGCAGGGGTTGCCACACCTGGGTCCCCTGTGCCTGCTTCTGCACATCACCCAAGCAGCCTGTTGGTAGATTCTGTCAAGACCGGCGTAGGCAACCTTGCCATCATGAGTGAGTGAGTGAGTGAGTGAGTGAGTGAGTGAGTGAGTGAGTGAGTGAGTGAGTGAGTGAGGGAGTGAGTGAGTGAGTGAGTGAGTGAGTGAGTGAGTGAGTGAGTGAGTGAGTGAGTGAGTGAGTGAGTGAGTGAGTGAGCAAGAGTGAATGCATGTATGCACAAGCAAATGAGTGAATGACTGAACACACAAACGAATGTGTGTACTCCCAGGTGTCTGTTCTTGTGTTGCCTGTGCATGCTTCTGCAAATGAGACCGAACCCTTGTCATGCAGTCATGATGGTGGTAATGTTGCGAAGTAACGCAACAGGCAGTGGCTATATTATGCTGCCCATGCAGAGTTTGCACCACTGGGTGACTAAGATGACACTGCTGACATGCTGGCAGGGCTTCTGTATCAACAGCTCCTCTATTTTGAGAAGGGTTTTGTGATCAATAGCAACATATTGGGACCAATACCACTGCCCAATTTCTAAAAAGAACTGTATCTTCTGGTCTTTCAGTCAGGAAGGTGAGCAGGCACTGTCATTGACAACAACATCAAAGAATGTTACTTGACGTCACTGACACAACAAGGGAGCAACAAGCAAGACTGACCTGCTTGCACAGCTTCTGCAGGTCAAGAAGCCCTGCAGCAGAGGTGGGGGGTGCCAGGTCCACCACCAGCAGGGTGGGGTCCACCCTGAGCCCCTGCTTCACAGCGCCTGCCTGCAGCTTCACCGGCGCATCCCTGGCCGCATACTTACGCACATTGTTGATGTCCTGGGATGGTGTGGCAATGTCCCAGAAGGGCCCTGAGGCCATGATCAAACGGGCCCCTCCTTCAGGAATGGTGGCCTGCAGACAACAACATTGCTGTTATCCTCATCATTGTTCCTGCTGCTATGCAATGTTGATGTCATTATTTGGATCATGATCAATTTGACTGTGTTTGGGTTCTAAATTGTCGTCATGAAATGAATTCAAGTGATTGTGTTTCTGTTCTGACAAAGTATGTGCGCTTGAGGTTTCAGGTCACAATCGCTTCTCAAACAGCGGCTGCATGCAAATGCCAGCAGCTTCAGAGCGTTGCCAGTACAGGTACCATGTGCGATTGTAATGGTCCAGCCACAGCATCTGCAGCATTGTTTGATGCTGTGAGAACACAACTCAATGCAATTGCAGCAGACAGCTGCGGTGATAACACTACTTTGGGGCTGCATGAGAACATGGCTCAGTTGAGAGGCCAGACCAGCACCCTCACACAAGGGATTGTAGACACTGTTCAAGTAAACATGTGTCATTCAATGGATGCATGAATAAACACTAAAGAATGACTAATGAACAATCAAATGACCAATAACAAGCACATAACAAGTAATGAATAATGTGATACTGAACACTGGAATAAACAAATGGCACTAATGAACAACCAAACAAGGAATAACAAGTGAACGTGGGATGAATCATGCAATGGTGAATGATGAGATAGATGGATGGGTGACCTGCATGACTGAGGGAGGGGCCAGGCCTGGTGTTGGGCCCTCTGCCCTGCGCCTTCTGGACATCTGCAGCAGCACCACATGCCACTGTCAGTCCCCCCTCTCCTATTATTGGCAGAGGATTGTGGAGGAGAACATTCGCAGGTGGTTACAGATGCAGTTTGAAGAAGAGTGTGCGCTGTGTGCTAGGGCACAGATGTAACATCATCAGCGCTCTCAATTGTGATGTGAGTGTGTGGTACAGTACAGAGATTGATGGCTAACACCTCCACGACTGATATGACTGGGTGCCATGGTACAGACTTGCAATATGACTGTTTCTGGAGCACACTGGTGCGATGACTCAACAACATCAAGATGGATGTGAGTGTGTGCTAGGGTGCAGAAGTAAGATGACCGCTCGTAATCAGCACTGAGATAAGTGTGTGTGTGACATGCAATGATACCATCATCAACACTGACAAAAACTGTGTGCTGGGTACAGAGGTGAATCAACCAACACATTGACATGTTTGTGTGCAAAAATAGAGAGGCAAGATGATTAACACCATCAGCGCTGACATGATTGTCCCTTACCGGGTAGATGTGTGCACCGGTGTCTGGATAGGCACAGGAGGTGCCAGCAGTGGCCATCACCAGCTGCCTGCCACACACAAAGGCCACAGTAGCCATGCTGCCCTCCCCCTTCACCTGCTCCCTCAAATCAGCGTCCGTGGCGCTGTAGCCCTCAAGGAGTGCCTGAACAAGCTCACGGCACATGGTGGTTTTCTGTATGACAAGAGAAAAGAAAGAGAAGACTATGCCTTTCAGCGTCACTTTGATGAGAAGCGAATACTGGGCTGCCCAGGTGTATGACAAGACTGGCCTGTTCTGCAAACGGCACACATGCAGCACAAAGGACACCTGGAATACCTTCTTCAAGGTGAAGTCACCAAATACGAGTCGCCAAGCAATTTTGACTTCAAGTTTACAATTTGCAAGGAATGTTTTGGCAGCAGTACTGACATTCCTGTGTCCCTGAGAGCTATGTCTGTCAGCTTACTACATGGACAGTCATGAGCACATGCAGGTGACGCCTTCTGTTGACCCATGCAGAGGCATTGCATGCTTGTCAATGCAGTTCCTACACTGTAGCAATAAACATCTGAGCCACTTTCACACCACACCTCAGCAAGGATTTTGAACTGCTGGGAAGGACAGGCGACTAGAATGCACACACATCAGTGGAGACACTCTGATAAGGTGAGAGGAACTCACTTACCTTGGGCAATGCAGTGTCTACACAGTAGCTGCCGACACTTGGAGAAGGTGAAAGAACATCACTTACCTTGGGCATCGCATGTTTGTCAATGGGTGAATCCTACACTGTGGGTACAAACACTTTGAGAAGGTGAAAGGAGATTACTTACCTTGGGCATCGCATGTTTGTCAATGGGTGAACCCTAAACTGCAGGTACTGACACTTTGAGAAGGTGGAAGGAAACTGCTTACCTTGGGCAGTGCAGTGTCTACACTGTACGTACTGACAAGTTTGAGTAGGGGTGAAAGGGAATCACTTACCTTGGGCATCGCATGTTTGTCATGTGTGAACCATACACTGTAGCTGCTGACACTTTGAGAAGGTGAAAGGAAATTTCTTACCTTGGGCAATGCTTCCATGAAGGCAACTTGGAGAGCAAAGCCCAGCTGCCCATCAGAGGCCTCCTTCCTTGCCCGGGCAATGGGCTTGCTCCCATCCAGGGCTGCTAGGACAGTGGGCACTAGGGTCTTGGAGACATGCAGGGGGGCGCTGGGGCGGCCGAAGCCATCCAGCACACTGAAGGCCTCAAAGGCAATCTCAGGACCTGCAAACATGGCAGATTGTCAGTTGTGCACCTATGGCAGGCTAAGATTGGTGCAATCATGCACAGCATGGCATGGGAGACTATGCGTTGTGCAATGCTGTGCAGCATGGAAGAACTTGATGTGTGCATTGTTGTGCAGCATGGGAAAGTACCTTTTGTATAATGTCGTACAGCATGCAACTCTCAAAGTGTGCAAGACGGTGCAATCTGCAGCATGTGTACACAACCTGCAAAGCTGCCTTGACGATGCATGGTACACACACAGGTATGAGGCGTCTGATTGAAGGACATGTCACACGAGAGATGTGGAGCCTTGAGCTAGGATGTTGCATGCAGCAAAGCACAGCAAGATTGAGCATTTCACACAAGGGCGTGCAATGCAACAAGCAGACCACAGCATGCAAGAGGCACTTTAAGACAGTGCAGAAGTTACAACACAGACAAATGTGGTCGGCATGTTGCTGTTACCTTTCTTCTTCTTAAGCTGCGCGACGCCAGTTTGGCTGATGACCCTGTTGTGAGTCTTCTGCAGCCGCAGGCCATCGTTGACAGAGAACCCCACAGGTGTAAAGTCAGATGGCAGCTTGATGGCCTTGCTGCTGTCTGCAGGTGACAGGCGCACCAACACACGGCCAAGGTCTTGAGTCCAGCCCATGGGATCTTCAGACTTGACAGCAGGTGTTACTGCTGATGCTGCAGCTGCTGCTTCTGGCACAGCAGGGTGTGCATTCTGCACTGAAGGGCTGAGGGCCGACGCAGAGGGAGCTGCCTTGGTCGTTGAAGGGACCTCCAGTGGGGCAGTAGGAGCTGCATGAAGGCCCTGCACTGGCTCAGGAAGGGTCGTAACATCCACCTGGGGGGCTGCAGCTTGGCTATCAGGGGCTGCCTTTGGCTGTGAAGGGAGATCTCCTGGTGTGGAAGGGGTCTTGATTTGCACAGAAGGGGTCTTGATTGGCACAGAAGGGGTCTTGGTTGGCACAGAAGGGGTCTTGATTGGCACAGAAGGGGTCTTCATTGGTACAGAAGGAGCTGGGCCTTGGTTGGCATGGGTTTCAGCTGGCACCAAGTGAGACTCTATTGGTAGGGAAGAAGCTGCAGCTGCTTCTACAGGAGGGGCTGCCTGGGCCACTGAGGGGACCTCCACGGGTGCAGAAGGGGCCTCCAAGGGCACAGAAGGGCCCATTGATGTCAGAGGAGGGGCTGCCTTTGGCATAGGGGGAGGGTTAAGTGGCTTGGAAGGGACCTGTGCTGACCTGTGAGATCCTGCCACATGGGAAGCTGCCACTGCAGAAGGGAGTGGCATCTGGGATCCTGATGCTGTTGTAGGGAATGAAACCTCAGGATCAATAAGGCCCAAGACAGGGGAAGTGGGCCTTGGAAGGGTGTCTGGAATGGAAGCTGCCGGCTTCAGTTTGGCAGCTGGCTTGACGGCTGCCTTCTCAGCAGAAGGAGCTGCCTTCTTAGACCTGGCCTTGTCGGGGGCAGCTGATGCCTTTCCAGAGGAGGCTGCTGCCTTCTGGGGAGCAAGCTCTGCCTTTTCAGATGGAGTTGATGCCTTCACAGGAGTAGGGGTCGCCCTTGGGGCAGGAGGGGCTGAAGCGGGGACCACTGGCTGTGGTGCTTGACCAACAGAAGGCACAGGCTCTGGCTTGGGAGCACCCCTGGTAGTAACGGGAGCTGCCTCTGAGGTAGAAGGCACCAACCTTGATGACGTGGGGGCAGCCTTTGGGTGGGAAGGAACTGAGCGCACCATTGATGAACGTAACTGAGGTGCAGGGAGGAGGACTTGTGCCTTCTGACTGGCAGCAGTTGCTGCAGGCTTGGCAGGAGCAGGCTCCCTTGGGATGTTCTTGAGTGTCAACTTGGCATGAGATGGGTTGTCGGTGGTATCTGCCAGTGATGGGGGGTTGTGTGAAACCAGAGACAATGCCTGAGGCTGGTGTGAGATGACCGGCTCTTCTTGAATCGTGGCTGACACAGCAGGAACTTCTTGAGACTGCTCTGACACATGAGACTCCAACTGAGTCTGGTCCTGAGAGCAGTCTGATGCCAAGACTGCCAGTTCAGGGTGAAAGACTGTGCCTTCACTGACTACCTCTTCCAAAGGGACAGATTCATCCTGAGCATATGTGAAGTTGACCTCCTGGCTTGCTGTGGGATCTGCTGGAGCTTCAGGAGTCAGCTCTGCCGCTGGCATGCGTTGTGGAGTAGTGTATACATAGACGGTTTCTACCCTCTCAAAGTCTGCCTCTGCAGTGCAACAGGCCGCAAATGAACATGGACTGCTTACTCAATACAGTCAAGGTATGTCAGGACGCTAATCTGTCAGTGTGAACACCTTCTTAAGTGCAGCATGTCACTTGATCATGTCATGGACAGGTACTTGCTAGCAATTTGATTGCAGCTGTTTTTTGGTGTTGGGTGTACAGGTTGATGGTGGTAGCAACAGTGATGTTGGGGTCTACTGATAACACAGCAGAAATCAGCAGTTGATGATGGTTGCATTGATTTGCTGCTGCTGAGCTCAGGTTAGCCATGGATTTCAGCTCATTTGCAGTCCAGCAACAGCTGCTATGGTCTATGAGCGTGCAAGCCAATATATGTAGTGCAACAAAGAGCCTCGAGTACCTTGATGTTTGTAGAACTCTGTAAAATCCTCTGACGACTTCTTGAGAGCAGCAGGAATGAGAAACTGATAGCAGATACCACAGTATCCATCCTTCACGTCAAGAATGCAGGTGGCCAGGTTAGCAAACACTGCAACAAATCATATCCCGAAGTCAGCAAGCAAAGACCCGCGAGCTCCAGACCGCGCTGATCGTGATTGCAGCTACGAAATTTACCAGGAAGATGTACACATGCCAGGAGCGCGTTGGACTCGTTGTCACGCACTTGAGCAGAAAACTCAGTCTGCTTCCGACTCACAGAGACTCGAAGGACTATGTCCAGCGCCAAGTTCCTGCATGCGGAAACTTCAGACTCTATGTATGTCGGGGATGAGCTAAGAATACTGTAAATGTTGTTGTCCGGGCTTACAGTTGGCTAGTTGCACTTTCTGTGATGGGAAGCTGGATCCACCCCCACATCATTCCTGCGGCCTACAAGCTCGCAGATTGCGAAGACCACAAGCAACTCCCTCAATTTCTTAGGTCAACGATGGGCCACCATTCCGTGTGCTGTTGGGGAATTACTTGAGCTCTAGGCCCAGGGTGCAACTTTGGCGTGCAGGATATACGGCGTACACAACGGCGTATTATGTATTTACCTTCAGTGATCTCGCCGAAACAAAGCAAAGCACCTCGAACGTCCTTCGGCGCGATCTTTACAGACGAGAGGCAGTGACGTACCTGGGCGATTGCACACACTTCATTCAACTTGATAAGAGCTGCAAAATGGCTCAGCAAAGTGCTGGAGCGGGGATGCCTTACATCGGCAGTCTTATCAGTCTTATATCCAAGACAGGCGTTAGATATGAAGGCACACTGTATACGATTGACATGGTAGAGAGCACAATAGCTCTGCAAAACGGTGATCTTCCACGTTCAATATTATTCCGGCAACCTAGTGTCTCGTTCAAGGGTAACAGTGCTTCACGACCGCCCTATGTGTAGTGCGCTCGTTTGGAACCGAAGGGCGCAAGCAAGACGGTCCGCAGATCCCTGCCAGCGAACAGCCGTTTGAGTTCATTATCTTTCGGGGTGCGAGCTGTGTTGCTGCTGGTCCTGAGTACGGTCTCAGCGCAGATGGAACACTACCTGCGCTTACAAGCTGCATTGAGACTGACGTGTTGCGTTCTCATATCCAGGCACAGACATAGCCGATTTGACGGTCATCACGAATGGCCCGCCTGCTGGTCAGCCAGTAAGTCTGCTGACCCTCTTGTTTGCAGACGCATTGCTGCACACAATTTGCAACTTGAGCTGCAGTGACGTTTTTCCTTGTTCCTGCAGGCACCTCCGGCTCCATCTGCCCCATACCAAACTCAACAGGTGCTAAATAATGGTTGTCTGCGGTGCTCTTGTTGGTACTGTGACCACTGTGCCAAACTGTGCAGATCATTACTTTAGGGCTGCAGAGCATTAGCCTTGTTGTTTGCAATCATGCAGGCACCACAGTCACATGCCCCAACCACCCAGTTTGGAACTAATACCGAGGTTCCACAATACAACTCACAAGGTTAGCTCACATGCTGCCGCCTGCAGTCATCTCCACAGTAGCCCAGCAGACAGCAATGTTCACATTTGGACCTGCAAATGCTGTTTGCTTGTCTCAAAACGCTGGTCAGCAACTACCAGAATGCAGAACTTCACTGGCTTGCAGTATTACACACTCCAGCCAGTGCCAAACACATCATCAACCTGCCTCAAAGCCCCCCCCCCCGCCCCCTCCCTGCTTGCATCTGGCTGTGCAAGTCCACCTGTAACCATTCCACTAACTCCTCCTGGGTGTGTTGCATCAGCTGGTCCATCTCAAGGGGGACCCCAGCCTGCCCCTCCCCAACCCCGCCAGCCACAGCAGCAGCAGCAGCAGCAGCAGTACCACACCCCCCAGCCACCCCAGCCAACCCCCGCCCCCACTGTCTCACTGACATCACAGGGGTCAGGGCAAGTCAGGGGGCAGCCCCGCGGCAATCAAGGGGGTCAGGGCCCTTCTGCGCCTCAACAAGCACCAGAGACCAGCACTGCCCCTCAGTCAGCACAAAACACTGCCACACAAGCTGCACAAGGTATTCATGTGTTTCACTACCATTCTCCTGTGCAAAAGATCTCTCGCGATCCAATGCGATTTGTTCTGTGCAACCCCTGATGATGCAGCGTTCAGAAGATGCAGATGACTTCTGCATGCTGCCCTGCAATATCTACATACAGTAGTCCCTGGGAGAGGAATGCATTACCCTCAAACGCTGTTGCAGAATTTTGGCAGTCAAGGCCATAGGCCCATTAGACTGTTTGACAATTTAGGCCACAGGCATATATGACATGCTGGCTCTTCAAGCGTGTACATTTTGTGTACTGCATGTTGCTGCTGTGATATGGAATGACCACATTCCTGATCTGCCAGACTCATCGGTAGGCATTGAGAAAGACCAAATGCGTCTGCATCACTAACGTACCATGTGTATTGCAGCTGCTGCAGCAGCTGCCATTGCAAAGCCTACCCGCCCAAACAGCTTCCTCCAGGCAGCAGGGGGGTCAGCCCCTGGTGAGGGCAACAGGGTTCCCCAGCCTGGAAGGGGTGGAGCCCCAGGGGCAGGTGGGGGCAGAGGCAGGGGCAGGGCTCCCCCTCGAGCCCCACCTGTCAGTGTGCCCAATGAAGACTTTGACTTTGAGGAGATGATGAAGAAGTTCAACAAGCAGGCGGCACTCAAGGTGCAAATCATCATCATCCAAAATTTCACAATGTCAGCATGTTGTGCTGACATCTGTCTCTGTGTCTACAGTTCGACACCAATGGTCACACCTAGACACTGCCATTTGAATTTTCTTGTTCAAGCATGGCAACCTTTGAATGTCAGCACAGCATGGTATTGCTGTGCATTGTGCTGCAGCAATGCACAGCAGAACCTTGCACAAAGATCAGTGCCTGTGCTCAGGCTACACTGTTTGGGGATTACAGCAAGGGTTCAGGGCATGTTTGGGGATTACATCAAGGGTTCAGGGTATGTTGACATGCTGCAGGAAGCCGAATCTAAACCAGAGCAGCCCAAGGCAGCAGAGAAGCCCACCTTTGAGGACGACTTCTTTGACTCTATCTCAAGTGATGCCACAGGTGCACCTCTGCTGCCTTTTGCCCTCCAGCAAAGTTGCCTTCTGCCCTCCAGCAAAGTTGCCTTTTGCCCTCCAAAAAACTTCAGTCAGACAGTACTTTCCTGACTTGAGTAAGCAACTGCATGGGTCTCTACAACAACACAAGCCAGGCTGTTACTGCCTCAGCATCTGTGTTGCTGCTGCGTGTTATAAGGTCACACAGCCTTGCACAAAGCACAGCTGCACAGATGCGCTGGTCAGCCATGCAGGGAGCTAAGTCCAAAGATGAGTAGGGAGGCTGCATGGCATTGCTGCTGTCTGTTGTGGCAGGGAAACACACATCTTGTGTGTATTTGAGCAGGAGATATAAGCAAGCTTATTGCAAGCAAGCACAATGTTAGCACGGCAGTCCTGGTGTCAAGAGGCATGCATGAAAAACGTGCATCACTACTGTACTACTGTACCAGTGTGAGGAGTGAGCCAAGCAGCACTGGTTGTATGCAGTTATAAAGCATGTGTGTATATGTATCTGTATATGGGTATGTGTGTGTATATGTGTTTAGGACAAGTCTTGTAAACATGCAATCTCTGTGCCTTGCAGAGCGCCTAGCCAGAGAAGATGGTCGCGGTAGATTTGCTGAGCAGCGCAAGATTGACATGGAAACCTTTGGAGGCGCTGGCATGGCCCGCCGCCACCAGGGGGGCCGTGGGGGTTACAGAGGAGGTAGGGGCCAGCAGCAGGGGCAGGGCCAAGGGCAGAGCCAAGGCTACCAGAATGGCCCTGGTAGAGGTCCGGGCCAAGGGCAGAGTTATCAGAACGGCCCGGCCAGAGGGCAAGGGCAGGGCTATCAGAACGGCCCTGCCAGGGGCAGAGGACAGGGCTACCAGAACGGCCCCGGCAGAGGGGAGGGTGCCCAAGGTGGTAGGGGTAGTGGTGGATTCCAAACTGTACCCTCTAGGGGGGGTTACAGGGGTGGAGGCAGGGGTGGCAATGGTCCCAGGGTATGTTGCAGCCCTTGACATCTTCCTTTCAAAGCTCTCAACCTCATGAACCTCTATCTTTGCATGCATCTGTTGGCATACTCTGGATTAGCAGGGCAATGTTGCTGAGTAAGCTCTCACAAATCAAGGCAGGTGCTCATTTATCTCCTTTGTTGCACATGGGCAGCTGCCGCTACTGAATATGCCTGTTGACAATGGTTTGCTGCTTGTGCTTAGGGATGCTAGTGCTGCTGCTAGTGCTGCTGCAGAGCATAGCTGTTGACAACGGTTTGCTGCGTGCCAGACAATGGGGATGCTGCTGATAGTGCAGCTACTGAATGTGGCTGTTGACATTGTTGACAATGGGTTGCTGCATGTGCACAGGGTCGTGGAAGAGGCCGCACACCTGCTCCAACAGTTGCAGCTCAAGGCTGAGCTGATAGCATACAACCTTTCAGCACTGGAGCGCCTCTCTGACCAGAACATCACTGGTTGGGACAACACAGATGTCACAAGAACCCAGCAGCAAAGTTTGCGAGGAGAAGAAAGGGAAAAACATTTGGTTCATGCATTGCAATGGATCTGAGCTGCTCATAGCCTCATTGGTCAGAACTGCTGCTTACAGTTGACCTGCTGAACTGTGCATTTGGCCATGCTCAGCTAGCTTTGAGCTTTGTTGAGCCTTGTGCTGGTCCTGCTGCCCAGCTAGCAACTAGGAAAATGATTGCCAGCGTCGAAACAGCTTTTCCGGGTGTCTGTGGCAGTATGTGCAGTACTGCTTATCAGCTTTTGCGGCTGCCAGAACAGTGGACTGCATGCTTTCCACGTGCTGTGTAAGTCAAGACATGCGTACCTGGTCGAGCGTCTGTCTTGAGCATAAAATGGTACATGATGTTGCAAAGTGTATCACACCACGAAGATATGCGGCTTTTCAATGCACATTGTCTTTTTATGATGGTCAACCCCTTGCATACAGTCTTTGCATTACACCTACAAGTGACTCCGAAAATGCATAGATACTGCAAGTGAATAACATACTTCCTGGTGTTGCACATTTCACTCTTCGTCGTCTTGCTGAGTTGCAGCTGTTCAGTTGAAAAATACAAGCAAGCTGCAGAAATGCCATGCAGCCCGGACTATTTTGAGACAATGATGCGGTGCTGCTTTTCATGCCACAAGCTGTGCAAACAAGGGCTACAACGCTCAGCATATGAAAGCAGTCTCTCGGCTGCTGACGCAAGACTATGGGCTGTTCACAAGCGATGTCATCATCCTGCAACCAGTCTAAATGAGGCTAATAAGCTGTCCCGGGGACTGCACTACTCCATAACACTCTCCACTCAGCAGTGGGTAAGCAACTCTGGTGAAGGTCAAAGGACTGACAGGCAAGTTTGCATTGCCAGCTGTGTCTCTCACTACACTCTGCAAAGGCACACGCACTTTCAGTAATGCGCGCAGCATGCTTAGCAGCAGATCCTTGCAGTCTGCTAAACATAGTGTTCACACTTACCCCCCAAATACTTCAGCTGTCCTGCCCTTATATGTACATGATCTCTGTCACATCTCACAATCATCATCATCATGTTCAACATACAACATATGCAAAGCAAAGGGCATGCCTTTTGGCAAAGGAAATTGGCATGAAATTGAAGCGTTTAGGCCACAGCCTGGGGAAACCGGGGCAGGGGGGGAGGGTGGCACGGCAAAGGGGCTTGAAAGACAGACTATCAAAGTGGTTATCAGGCCTAGCCTGCATTGCTTGGACTTCTGACTGTGCCAGCGGTGCAGCGGCAGAAGATGTTGGTGGGCTAATTGCTAGAGCAGGAGCTCAAATGGGGTGCTACTCAGGACTGTACATTGCTGACCCTAAGGGAATGGCACATTCATGAAGGAAGAGGGAATGGTACCCATTATTAGCGCTCAGTGCTAATAAGCGCTCAATGCAATGCTAGCATAGCCTGTGATGCAGCAGTGTGATGTGCCTTCCAAGCAAGCACTCAAAGCCAGCAACTTCCACACAGCTGCCACACAAGCCAGGAACTCACTCATAGCCTGTAACACACTCATAGCAACCTGACAACATACAGTCACCCTCATGTAAGCTCTTCAAATGCCTGCAGGCTTACATGCTGAGTGACCAAACAACTGGTGTGCTATTGCATCCGATAGCAGCTCCACACACAGCTGCAATGATACTTATCACAATTTCAGGGTGAGTGTCACTGTACCTGCAAGCTGACCGTAACAGGGCCGTAATACCCTCCAGGAAGGTTGATGGCCGGGTGGTAAAAGGAGTTAGTGCCTCTGAGTAACCTCACGCCTGAGACAGGAGACCCATTGAATGTTGGACCAGACACTACAAAGCTGCTAGCTGACACTCCGGCCACCGGCTCTGAGAAAACAAGCTTCAGCACCACTGTCTGGTCGGATGTGACTAATCCCTGGGCTCCAGAGTATGGCATGGTGGAGTACAGCTGTCCCACTGGCCTGCATTCAGGTAACAATGGTAGAAGGAGTAATCATAGTAAAAGAGTAATAATAGGCTGAGCATGACACCTGAAGTCTGCCAGTCAGCAGCGACCCTACAAGCAAATCTGAGAACCTCTCATCTTGCACTGCAGACTGACTGCTCTGAAACTAAATTTTATAAAGGATGTTGAAATTGTAACATGTCATGCTTTGAAATGTGGCTCAAGGAATGCTCAGCTGCTGACTGTTGCTGTTACCTGTGATCAATAGTGGAGGTGTTGCTATACGCGGGAAAGGGGACGCCATACACATCAGTAACCTCTGCCCCTTGCACCGTAACCCCCACAGTGGTTTGGAGGGTAACCAGGGGGGAGAAGGGCACTTTTGCCCGGATGGAAAAGCCCCCACACAGGTCGCCATTTGGCCCTGTGTTATTTAGGGCTTCGATGATACCCTGGCCGCCATTGATGAGTAAGGCTGATGGTGACAAATCAGCCACTGGGTGTGAGAACCTGCAGCCAATTAGTAAGCAGTCAGTGGCAAGAAGCTAGACAAGAAACTCGCCTTCCTTGCAATGGCACAGACTGCTGTCCCTACGCCTGTGCAGGTTGATGCATCAACAGCCCCTGCCCCAGCCTCTGGCCCTGAATGTATCAACAGCCCCTGCCCCTTGTTGCATCAACAGCCCCTGCCTCTGCCCACGGCCCTCATTGTATCAAAAGCCCTTGCCCCGGACCCTTGTCGTACCAACAACCCCTGCCCCAGCCCTTGTTGCATCAACAGCCCCTGCCCCATATTGCATCAAGAGCCCCTGCCCCTGTCCCACATTGCATCAACAGCCCCTGCCCCTGGCCCTTGCTGAATCAACCACCTCCAACTCTGTCCCTGCCCCACATTGCGTCAACAGCCCCTACGCTTACCAATGGTGAAATGACGCTGAGGGAACATGCCACAGCAGCTGTGCAGACAGCTGCCATCTCAGATGCTTAAATAACTAGCAGACAGAATTGTGAGTCTTCTCTCAATCAAGAAAGGTACTCTGGTGAGAGGGAACGAAGATGAGATCTGGGTGTAACCTTGCAGTTCTTAATCTTCCCTTGCAAAGGTCTGGAAGTGTGATCTTGTCCAAGTTGTGCTGGAACAGTCATGCAGATAGGGGCATATTCAACAAGCAGCTGATGATCTGGTAGTCACATGGCTGCTAGTCACAAGCAGCTGATGATCTGGTAGTCACATGGCTGCTAGTCACATGGCTGAGAGTCACAGGCAAGGGGTTCCCAGCACTCATTGCTGCCAACCAAACCTCACTTCTGCCAGTCAACTCTCATGACCCACTCAACTACAGCGCTCAGCCTTGTACCCCAAACAACATCAAGTTGTGCCAGTCAAAAAGCGTTTGGCTGCACCAAAAGGCAATTGGCTAAGCGCCAAGGCCGTTTGGCTGTGTCAAAAGGCAATTGGCTGTACCAACAGGCAATTGGCTACACCACAAGGCAATTGGCTACACCCCAAGGCAATTGGCTACACCCCAAGGCAATTGGCAACACCAAAAGCCAATTGGCTACACCACAAGGCAATTGGCTACACCACAAGGCAGTTTGGATGGGAGAGTGACTGACTGGATCTGCGCCACAAAGTAGATCCAGCTTCCATTGTTGTCAATCAGTGCCGGCCAGTCCCCAGAGATGGGCCTCCAGTCTTGGAGCAAAGGGAAGGTCACACTGGTGGTGTGAGCAGCAGCTGGTGCAGCGCTCTGCAACTCTGGACAGAAACTGTACGTACTGGCAGTCATAGCCTGCATGTCAGTCACAGAGCTTGAGTTGGGTCAATCATCCTCTGTCATCATCTGAGTGCGAATGTGCATCAAGATGTGATGTTGCTGAGAGAGAGAGTCATATTGGGAGCTACTCGTATGTACCTGACCCTAGGCTTAGTGGGCAACATTTGTGAATTGATGAGTGAGTGAGTGAGTGAGTGAGTGAGTGAGTGAGTGAGTGAGTGAGTGAGTGAGGGAGTGAGTGAGTGAGTGAGTGAGTGAGTGAGTGGCTATATTTTAAATATAAAGA